>Ga0209098_1005041_pt1 | contig 10045 bp, 9 predicted proteins | sample AD_JPNHW1_MetaG_FD_184429 | JGI IMG/M metagenome (GOLD analysis project Ga0209098, IMG submission 184429) | Active sludge microbial communities of municipal wastewater-treating anaerobic digesters from Japan - AD_JPNHW1_MetaG (SPAdes) (version 2) | ecosystem: Engineered > Bioreactor > Anaerobic >... | reverse complement strand
CCTGCTGTACCCTTATCGGGACACAGACAAGATGTTCTGACGGAGGTGAGAGCGCTTGCGCGGCTACAAAACATTTGAGGCGAACCCGCATCCGGGAGAGCTTCGGCATCTGGTGGAGATCGGGTACACAGAAAACGTGATTAATGAGAACGGCTATCCGAACCCGACGGACGTGGTCGTGTGCAAGGTCTGGGCCGCCGTAACCGATGCGGGCAACCAGCACTACCGCGCCGCCGACCTGATGAACAGCGAAGCCGTGCTCAACTTTACCGTCCGTTATCGGGAGGACGTGAAACCCGGCATGTGGGTGCGCTTCCGGGACGAAAAGTGGCAGATCTCCACGCTGGGCGAGTATGAATTTAAGCGCGCCTATCTGGGTCTGAAAGCGTCCATCGCCAAGGGGGTGAGCGGGTGAAACAAGTGCAAGCCGCCCTCTCCGGCATTGGTATCCCCGTGTACGCGGGCGTATGGCGGGCAACTTCGGCCAATCAGAATCCGCCGCCGCAGTATGCGGTGTACTCCACGGTCACGACCGAGGACGCCCATCAGGACGATCATGTCGTTTCCCGCCGTACCTATGTGTACCTGAACCTTTGGAGCGACGACGACCCGACCGATATGGCGGGTACCCTTCGGAGCGCCATGTATGCGGCAGGATTCGCCATGATCGAGGAAAGCGATAAGGGGTACAATCAGCCGGGCTATGATACTGCCACGCGCCAATACACCGTGCAGTGGACATGGTGCCTGCGAGAGGATGTGATCACAGATGCCCCTTGAAACACAGGGCTTTGGCGATCTGCAAAACGACCTGACTAACATGGCCGCCGAGATGGAGTTCGGTCCCGGCGTGAACCGGGCGCTGCAGGCGGGCGCGAAGCCCATCGAGGAGCAGATGCTCCGCAACGCTTCCTCTAACCCCAAGATCATCACGGACGCGCTGCATTCGTCTATTCATACCGGCAGCGTGAAAAAGCGCCGGATGGGTGGCAAGGCCATCACTGTTGGCGTGCACCGGAAAGAAAAGGGCGCATTTTATGCCACGCCTGTGGAGTATGGGCACGGCGGTCCGGCTCCCGCGCCCGCGCATCCCTTTGTGCGCCCGGCTTTTGACACGAGAGTGGAGGAAGCCTATGACGCCATCAAACAAGTCCTTCGGGACGAACTGAGCAAATAAAGGAGGGTTTATCCTATGCCTACTACGGCTTCGCCCGCTGTGTCTTCCACAGTGGGTCTCAAAAATGTCGTGCTGGCCCCGCTGACCGTGGACACCGAGGAAACGATCACCTATGGCACGCTGCAAGCGGTCGCGGGCGCGATGGAAGCGTCCATTACCCCGGAAAACGCTGATCCGGACGTCCAGTATGGTGATGACGTCGAGCTGGACGTGCTGTATCCCGATCCTGAACTGACCTTCAAAACCAAAATGGCGGACATTCCGCTGGTCATTCAGGAAATGGCGTTCGGCAACAAGATTGACGATAATGGCGTACTGGTGCGCACCGCGTCCGACAAGCCGCCCTATTTCGCCATTGGCTTCAAGTCGGAAAAGTCCAACGGCAAGTTCCGCTATATCTGGCTGTACAAGGTTCGGGCCAAGCCTGTCACCGAAAACTACGCCACCAAGGAAGGCGGCACAATCACGCGGCAAACAGGAGAGGTAGAGTGGACGTGCATCAAGCGCACCCATGACGGGCGCTATCAGGCGGTGGCCGACGAGGACGAAAACGGGTTCACCGCCGTCAAGGGCGCGACGTTCCTGCAAACCGTCTACGAGCCGACCTTCACGGCCACTCCGTAATAAGCAGCCGCCGCGTGGAGAGCTTCTGCGCGGCGGTATTCTTTTGATGAGGAAGGGAGCAAGCCAATGATTACCTGTACCTTAGGCGAAAGGAAGTACATGGTGGACTTCATCTCCGGCAGAGCCTTGCGCGAGATGGAACCCGCCGCGAAGATGTATGGCAAAATCGTCGCCATCTCCAACGCGGCCCTGAAGGGCGAAACGGTTCCGGATACGGAGCAGCTGACCATCAACGACGCAATGGACGTCATGATCAAGTGGTTCTGTCTGCTGTTCCAGAATCAGTTCACCCCGGATGAAGTGCTGGACGGCTATCCTGTGGATCGCCTGATGCACGATATCGCGTTGGCGCTCATGGCGGTGCAGAGCCAGACTACGGAGATTCTTTCTGCTTTCCCTACGAAGGCGGCGGCAGTGATGGAGACGGAAGCGACGAATCCTCCGGCCTGACGCTGCCAGACTTCATCTACAGCACCTACAATTCGCTTCTCGAAGGCGGCTGGCGTATGGCGGAGATCGATCAGATGGACATGCTGGGCTTTCTCAAAATCCGGGCGTGGAACGCGAAACGGGAGCAAAAGAAGAAAGAACCAAGGCACGCCTTCATTGACGAAGCGTGGCCGACCGTAGCGCCGTAAAGGCGCTTTTTACATTTTGAAAGCTGGTGAGCATCCATGAGCGAGACGCTCCGCGATCTGGTGGTATCGCTTTCGCTGAACAGCGATAACTTTACTCGGAACCTGAAATCCATCAGCCGCCAGATCCAGGAGGCGGAGTCCTCGTTCAAGCTGGCCGCAGCCGGAGTGGACAACTTCGAGAAATCGACGGAAGGTCTGTCCGCGCGGCTGACGACCTTGGAGCGTAAGCTCTCCCTGCAAAGAAGCGCTGTCGAACAGTACCAGCGGGCGCTGACGCAGGCAAACAGTAAGCTGACGGAATGCTATAACCGGCAGAATGACTACAACCAACGCCTCACGGACGCGAAAACCAAACAGGCACAGCTGAAGCAGGAAGTATCCAACGCCGCGACCGCTTACAACCGTTATAAGACCACGTTGGGCGACGCGGACTCCGCGACCATCGCCTCCAAACAGAATCTCGATGCGCTCAAAAAAGAATATAAAAATGCAACGGTCGACGTCAAGAAACTGGAAGGGCAGAACACCGCGCTGACCAAGTCCACGCAGAACGCCGCCGACGCGGTGAGCGCCGCGCAGACTAACCTGAACAACGCCCGCGCCGCCGTCAAGCAGACGCAGGCGGATATCGCTTCCTGTAATAAGGAATTGGCGACAGCGGCTTCGCGCTGGACAACAGCGGGGAAATCGCTGACGGAGTTTGGCAAGAAAGCCGATACCCTCAGCAAGTCCATGGTCAAGGTGGGCAGAACGCTCACCACCACGGTGACGACGCCTATTGTGGCGCTGGGCACGGCGGCGATTAAAGCGAGCATTGACTACGAGAGCGCCTTCACGTCCGTTCGCAAGACCGTGGACGCGACAGAGCAGGAGTTTTCCTCGTTGTCTGATTCCATTAAGGAAATGTCCACGCAGGTGGCTTCCTCCGCGTCGGATATCGCGGAAGTTACCGCTGTGGCCGGTCAGCTGGGCATCCAGAACGATCACCTGATGGAATTCACCCGCACGATGATCGACCTTGGCAACAGCACGGATATTGTCGCCAGCGACGCCGCTTCGACCCTTGCCAAGTTCGCCAACGTCATGAACATGGATCAGAGCCAGTTTGAGAACCTCGGTTCAACGCTGGTTGACCTGGGCAATAACTACGCCACGACCGAATCCTCCATCATGGAACTGTCCATGCGTCTGGCGGGCGCGGGTCATCAGGTGGGGCTGTCGGAAGCGCAGATTCTGGGCTTTGCCACGGCGCTTTCCTCCGTAGGCATTGAAGCGCAGATGGGCGGCTCGGCCTTTTCCAAGGCGTTGGTCAAGATGGAGGTCGCCTCCGCGACGGGCGGACAGGCGCTGGAAGACTTCGGCAAGGTATCCGGCATGACCGCCGCGCAGTTCAAAACGCTGTGGGACAGCGATCCCGCCGCCGCGTTTCAGGCGTTCATCGTAGGCCTTTCCCAAATGGACGACGAGGGCGAGAGCGCCATCGCCACGCTGCAGGAGATCGGCATCTCGGAGGTTCGCCTGCGCGACACGCTGCTCCGCGCCACCAACGCGACGGAGCTTTTCTCGAAAACACAGGTCACCGCGACCAACGCATGGAAAAAGAACACAGCCCTTTCCGTCGAAGCGGGCAAGCGTTACGCCACCACGGAGAGCAGGCTCAAGAACCTCAAAAACACAGCGGTCCTGTTTGGTCAGCAGATCGGAGACGACCTGAACCCGACCATCCAGAGCCTGATCGACGGCGCGAACGACCTGCTGGAAAAGTTCATGGGGCTGGATGAAGCCCAGCGCATGCAGATCATCAAGTTCGCGACGGTCGCCGCCGCCGCCGGGCCGGTGATCCTGATGATCGGGAAACTGAGCAAGGGCTTCGGTACCATCTCGACCGGCATCGGCAAGTTTGCCACAGCGGTAGGCAAGGCGGGAGGCGGCTGGAAAGGCTTCCTGTCCGTACTCGGTTCTTCGCCCGCCGTCTGGATCGCGGTCGCCGCCGCTGTGGTCGCGGGCACGATCGCCTTGGCGGACTACGTTTCCGGCGCGAAGCAGGCGCGGGAAGCCTTAAAAGGCATGGAAGAAACCGCGAAAAGCTGGAAGGATACCGCCGCCGAAACCTTCTATGGTCAGAGCGAGGGACTTTCCTTCTTCGGCATGACGGAAAGCGACTTTAAGCGCGATACGCAGAACGCGAAGACGTGGATGGACGGGATCGTCGGTCTGTGGTCGGATGGCAAGAAGGAAACCGACGACATGATCTCCGGGTGGACAGCGTCCTGGAAAACCATGACGGAATCCACGCGGACGGAGCTGCAAAGCCTCAAGGATACCGCCGATCAGGGCGGATACACCGTTATATCCGATCAGCTGGCCGGGGACATCGCCACGCTGGACAGCATGGACGCGGAGATCGAGCGCCTGCTCAAGAAAAAGAAGAACAAGAAGCTGACCGACAAGGACAAGCTGCGCCTGCAGGAGCTGATCGACACACGCGAGGGCATTGAGATCAAGTATCACCTGACCGCCGCCGACCCGGATTCCTTTGAGACCATTGGCCAGAAGGTGGCCGCCGAGGTGGCGAGAGCGCAGGCCAAGGGTCAGACGGACGCGGACGTCACGGTGTACGAAAACGCCATGGTCGCTGCCGCCGAGGGGATGGCCACGGTCAACAGTCAGCTGGATTCGCAGTACGACAAGGAGTACGCCGTCATTCAGCTGATGGCGGACGGTACGGAAAAGCGGAACGCGCTGGATCTGCTGAATCAGCAATACAATGAAAACCGTCTGACCGCCGCGCGGCAGTACGCCGAAACGCTGGCGGGCGTGGTCATGCCGGTGTTCAGCCAGCCGGATATCCAGCAGGCCAGCACGGACATTGACACGCTGACGCAGAAGCTGGCGGAGTACAGCGCGGCGGGCGAAAGCGAGAAGCCCGCGCTGCTGGAAGAGATGAATCAGCTGACGGCGGGCATGGACGAAAGCGCCGTCACGGAGTATATCGCGCTGCTGACGCAGGTGCAGTCCCTGCTGGACAGCGGCATGTCGGAGGGCGAAGTCAATGCGCTGTTCCCGGAACTGGACTTTTCAGGCGCGCTGGAGCAGATCGCGGCGATCCAGTCCTTCTTGGGCGGTCGCGAAACGCTGCTGCCCGGCATGGCGTCCATGTTCGGCGAAGCATTGCCGGAGGAAGTCCTCAAAATCGCCACCGATCTGGACATGACGGGCGCTCAGGCGCGGTGGGACGAGTTTGCCTTAAACCCCGGCGCAATCACCACCGAGGCGATTATCTCCGGGTACACCGAGGACGAGCATACGGTTCAGGCGCAGCCCGTGGTCAATGCTTTTGTGTCAGGCTATACCGAAACCCCGGAGGGAGCGAGCACCGCGTCCCTCACGCCGACCGGCATCCTGGCGTATGTGACGAAGTATGCCGAGGTCGTGACCGGCGCGGATGTATCCGGCCTGACCCCGGAGGGCGTCACCGCCATGGTCGCCGCTTATCAGGAGCTGACGGCTGGCGCGGACGTAAGTACGCTTACGCCGGATGAGATCACAGCTTATATCAGCAAATATCTACAATCCAATCATGTGGACACAAGCGGCATCACCCCGGAAGGGCTGACGGCCTTTGTGCTGGCGTATCAGGAGGTGACAGGCGGCGCGTTGACCACGGCGCTTACGCCTACGGACATCGCGGCCATTGTGACGGAATACCTGCTTTCCCAGAACGTCGATCTGTCCAAGGTCACCGAGCCGCAGGTGGACGCTATGGTGAACGCCTACGCTGAGGCGACGGACTGCGACAAGTCCGCGCTCAAAGCCGAAGTTGTTGCCAAGATCACCGCTTACGAGGAAGCGGAGGGCGTTAAAAAGCCCACGTTCATCTCCACGCAGATTTCCATCACGGGTTATGACCTGACGGCCTATCGTCAGTTCATCCGGGACAATCCCGTGGACGTGAACGGGGTTGTGCGTCTGAGCAACGTGTATGAGAACCCGACAGACGCGCTCGTTGACCCGAACGCGACCTTTGTGCAGGAGGGCGTGGAGATTCCCGCCGAGCTGGTCACGCCGGACATGCTGACGCCTGATAAGGTGGCGGTGCTCGACGCGGACGGCACGATGCACATTCTGCTCACGCCGGAGCTGACCGGTTCAGAGGAAGCTGTGGCTGCTATGCGTGAAGAGGTCGCTGAGATGGACGCGCTGGGTGTGACGAGCTTAGGCATGGCGGCGGGCATCCTTCCAGCGACGGTCATGGACATGGTGGATTCCGCCGTGGCGCGGCTCAAGTCCTACGAGCAGACCAAGGACTACGATTGGCTGCAGAAGTTCTGGGCGTCCCTATGGGGCGCGTCTACGGATAAGGGCGTGCTGGACACGTCCATGCAGTCTGACTTCGGCCCGGACAATCTGGCCTCGCTCTCCGCTTACGTACAGGAGATCGTGACCGCTGTGCAAAACGGCGGCGAGGTCAGCGAGGAAGACCTGACCAACCTGAAAACGCTGGTGGAATTTCTGAACGGGCTGGAGCTTACCGGAGTAGGCGAAAACGTCACGGCAGGCATAGGCGAAGCCATGGTGGCGGCGGGCTGGGACACGGACGCGAAGTCCGTCGCGCAGAATCTGGAGAACGCGCTGAACGCGGCGCTGCAGATCCAGTCCCCGTCCGTCCGAATGCACCCCGTGGGCGAGAACGTTGCGGCGGGCATTGGCGCTGGTTTTTCGGACTATAACGCTTCGGCGGACGCAAGCGCGCTGGCAGGCAGGCTGGAAGCGGCGCTCAAGGCTTCCCTGAACCTGCGGCATGTCGGCTTGATGGCCATGGCCGGGCTGACAGCGGGCATCAACGCGGGAAGAAGTGGAGTGATCTCCGCCATGCGCTCCGCCGCCAAGGCCGCCGTCAGCGCGGCGAAAAAGGAGCTCAAGATCGCGTCCCCGTCGCGCGTGTTCCGCGACGACGTAGGCCGCATGACGATGAAGGGCTTCGGGCAGGGTGTGCTGTTGGAAACAAAAGCCCAAGCCAAGGCCATCCAGAACGCCGCACGGTTCCTGACGGGCGAAGCGCAGGAAAGCGCTATCGCGTACTCAAGCAGCGATAACCGAAAAACCTACAACCAGCAGTCCAGCGTGAACCTGTCCGGGAACACCTTCTATGTGCGTGACGAGCAGGACATCTACTCTCTGGCAACGGAAATCGCCACGCTGACGAAAAGGCAGCAGCGCGGGAAAGGGCTCAGAATGGCGTAAACTCCCATCCTGTGCTTGCGCAGCTTCTCCATCCGCGCTATACTGGATGCGGATGGAGAAGCTGCGATTTTGTGTGATAAATCGGGATTTGACTTGAAGATACTTTATAATTGACGATGGAGCGTTCTATGAAAACACTGAAAAAATATGCGGCACCAATTATCATGTTTGCCATCTTTGAAGCAATCGCAATCACCCTTTGGCTGACGCTGGACAATTTGTTTTATCTGCTGAATTTCACCTATATCGGAGGAGCGATTGCGGTTGGTCTGATCCTCTACATCAGGAAAGTCAAATACGCCCGGCACGTTGTTCAGCTTGCAGTAGGGATGTATATGCTTGTGTATTTGGGGCTTATAAGCGGTGAAAATATGCAGATCGAGGGATTTTGGTACTACCTATTCCTCGGCGTGTTTGAAGCGGCGACCATCCATTATGCCATAGCAAAAATCTTCGGGCCGCTGCTGTTCGGAAGAGGCTGGTGCGGTTATGCCTGCTGGACGGCGATGGTGTTGGATTTCCTGCCCTATAAGCATCCGAAGGAGCCGCGGAAAAAGATTGGCTATATTCGCTATCTCACGTTTGCCGCGTCCCTGATTTTTGTAGGCGCACTGTTCCTGTTCCGCGTCGGCAATTTGGAGACGATCATGTTCTGGAGCTTTGTGATCGGAAACGTCCTGTACTATGCGGTCGGAATCGGGCTGGCTTTCGCGTTCAAGGATAACCGGGCTTTTTGCAAATACATATGTCCGATCACCGTATTCCTGAAGCCGATGAGCTATTTCTCTCTGATGCGCGTAACCGTGGATGCAGATAAGTGCGTTTCCTGCGGCAAATGCAAAAAAGTTTGCCCGATGAATGTTGATGTGACAGACAACTCGCGTAAGCGGCTTAACGGAACCGAGTGTATTCTTTGCCATGAGTGCATTGATGTATGCCCCAAAAAGGCGCTGCGTTAACATCCGGCGGAAAATGAGCATAACCGTCACTCGCTAAATTCCCGTTTGTATATGATCACGTCGCCTGAAAGGGCGGCGTTTTCTATTGTAGGAGGTGGCTTCGGATGGCAAATGACTGGTTCACCTGGAACGGCACAAGGTGTACGGAATACGGTATCCACGTCTCGGAACAACCGCCCCTGACGATTCCCTCCGAGCGCATGACGTACACGAACGTCCCCGGTCGCCCCGGCAGCCTGACCACGCTGGAAGGGGACGACGTGTACGACGATCTGGTGCTGACGGCGACCTGCTGGCTGGATGGCCCCGCGCAGATTCCCGCTATCGCAGGGTGGCTGAAAGGCTCCGGCACAGTGACCTTCGCCAACAGACCGGACGGATACTACAAGGCGCGAGTGACCAATCAGATCAGCTTTGAGAAAATCCTGCGCGGCCATTCGCATCGCTCATTTGCTGTCAATTTCCGCTGTAAGCCATTCTGGTATATGGCGGATGGAACAGACGTCACGCTGACCACGTCGACCACCTTTGTGAATAACCCCGGCAATGTGTACGCCGAACCAATCATTACGGTGTACGGGAGCGGAGATATCACGCTCATGGTGGGCACGACCATTGTGCAACTGGAGGGCATTGAGGACAGCATCACGCTGGACAGCACGATTATGGAAGCGTACAAAGGCGCGACCAGCCTGAACAGCAGCATGAGCGGGGAATTCCCGCTGCTCCAGCCCGGCGCGAACGCGGTCAGCTGGTCGGGAAACGTCACTAAGGTAATCGTGAAGCCAAATGGACGGTTTCTGTGATGCTAATGCTTGTGATGCAAGGAAAATCAGTATATAATGAAGTCGACAGATCGGAAGTTGATTTGAAGATTATTTATATAATCTTGCAGAGCGATTAACCGAGATTCGAAGGAGAAAAGGACATGAATTTAGATAAAATCAGGATCAGCGGTATTCCCGCAATTATATGGGGAGAACCGAGCGATAAGATGATTATTACGGCGCACGGAAGCCATTCTTCGAAAATTGACGATTGCATATGGCTGCTTGCAGAAGCGGCGACAAAAAAAGGATATCAGGTGCTCAGTTTTGATTTTCCCCAGCACGGCGAACGAGTATATGAAACAGACTTTATTATGCCTGACGAATGTGTTCGTGAACTCAACTTGATGTACTCCTATGCCATGAAATATGCAAAAAAGGTTTCGATTTTCGGGTGCAGCATAGGAGCGTATTTTGAGCTGCTTACATTTGCCGATACTGAAATTGATTGTGCATGGTTTCTTTCGCCCGTCACGGATATGGAAAGGATTATTCATAACCTTATGAATTACTGTCATATTACAGAGGACACATTTAAGGCAAAAGGATTAATAGATAACGATATTGAGCCCCTCT
>Ga0209098_1005040_pt1 | contig 10046 bp, 7 predicted proteins | sample AD_JPNHW1_MetaG_FD_184429 | JGI IMG/M metagenome (GOLD analysis project Ga0209098, IMG submission 184429) | Active sludge microbial communities of municipal wastewater-treating anaerobic digesters from Japan - AD_JPNHW1_MetaG (SPAdes) (version 2) | ecosystem: Engineered > Bioreactor > Anaerobic >... | reverse complement strand
CCATCTATATTGCCTTCATACTTTCCTGAAGGATTGTTGACAATCTCAATGCTCTGTATATCTGAAGGAAGCAGCCGTGCAAGGAATTCCCTGTCGCGCTGGCGTCCGTCGACCTGGATTATGAAATTACTGCTGCCGTTAAGGGTGATATTATTCTGAAAATCAACATTCACCTGCGGGATCTTCTTAAGGATGTCGTAACCGTTGCTTGCAGTCTTTGATATCACTTCGGGAATTGCATAGGAAGTGCGGTCGACCATCTCCTTACCTTTAAGCCTTTCTCCGACAACAGTCACTTCTCCAAGTTCTGTTGATATCTCATTAAGATAAATAGTGTCGAGAGTGATCTCTTTCTGTCCCTCACTGACTGTCACCTGTTTACCTCCGTTCCTGAAGCCTACAAAGCTGGCACGCAGGTAATAGTTACCCGGTTTAATCCTGTCGAGGCTGTAAGCGCCATCTGTCAGGGTTATGCCGCCGGTTATCATTGATGAATCGGGAAGCTGCAAAAGTGCAACCGATGCAAACTGCACGGGCGATTTATCCTTCCCGTAACATACTTTTCCGTTTATAGTCTGAGCCTGTGATGCCACTGTTACAAGCAGCATCAGTAAGCCTGATAGTATTTTCATATTTCCTTGTTATTCAGATTATTTAACCAGATAAACCTTTGATTCGCCGTTTATGTCCATTGGAATATCCATGCTGAATCCTGGGCCGCTCACCCCAAGGTTTCCTGAGATATGTGTCTTTGCTTCATTTTTTATTGTAAGGCCTGTATTTATGTCTGTCAGAATAGCTGATTTGCTCATGCCTTTAAGATTATCATAAGTAACAGTGGCGCCCGGAGACTGAATGGGCCTGGCACCCGGAGCCGGGTTAATTGCTGATTCCGAGGATATTAAAGCTGTTTCTCCCTGAATATCATCGAGCTTGCAGGTCGTTTTTATCTCAAGCGACATACCGCCGGAGGTAGTCAGCTGGTTCATCTGCCATTTTTCGCCTGTGGCAACCTGTTTTGCAGGAAGTGTCCAGGTAAACTGGTCAATCATCCTCATCAGGCTTTCGGAGCTGACACTTGAAGCAAGCTGTTTCTTTATGGCATCAGCAGTGGGACCTGTAAGAGTAATTGAACTTGTATCTTTGAGCACCATGTCTGAAAGCATCTTCTGATTGACAACTTCAAGAGGCTTGCCGCTGTAATCAAGCTTCACGTACAGTGCATTCCGGCTTATCCTGTTCATAATACATGACATTATATCACCAATTTCAGACGATTTCATATCGCCTTGAAGTGTAGAATTTATAATTGTCGCCTTACCCATTGAATTAGTGTTTGTTATAATCGTATCAAAATGAATTTCCGTGACAATGAAATCATTTGTTTTGTCGAGCATTTTAAGCGACATGGCATAAGTAACATCTGTTACAACGTTCTGCTGAATGCCATTCACTGTCTGGGCAACAGTTTGTTCAGTTACTGAACGCATGCGGTAAACTTTGTTTTTTTCAAGGTTTAATTTAAGAACCGGAGCATTTTGTGCTGATAATGAAACACATAATAAAGCTGTCAAAGCTGAAATCAGGATCTTTTTCATTTTTTAGTAATTGGTTTATCACGTAAAATTATACTGAACAGGGAGACTGGTAAACTCCCAATCGACGAATGGTATGTTTTTACCGGCAGATTGCAACTACAGGTTTTCCAATTGTAATAATTAATGGAGGAAGGCATTCAGTTCAGTTTTTCCTGTCTAACAGACTCGGGATTTCTGAATTTGCTGCATTCAGGAACATTTTACAATTAATGTGGCAAATTATTTAAATGGATTTTAATTACAAATTACAAACATTGAAACCCCCATCCTGGCTTTCACCCACGGGGGAAGGTACAAAAAGCCGTTCAGCACAGAATAAGGGATAGAAACCTTTTCCCCTTGTGGGGGGGAAATTGAAAGGGGGGTAATACTGGAAAAACTATTACATGAATAGCTATGGTGATGTGATTGGAACCCTAATAATCAGACTGTTCGCATCCATACAGGATTATGCTTCTGTATCTTTTTGTAAACGGGGCAGCTGATATCATGTGTCCCGGGAAGGTAGCCTATGCTCATGAGAAATTCGTTTACTATCTCTCCGCCTGTGAAGGTGAAAGTCTTTTTGAACAGCTTCACCCATTCTGCGAGAGTCTTAGGATTGTTACTCTCAAGCCATTTCTCAAATGACCCATATTCCTTCTGAAGGCTGATTAGGACCTTCGCATTCTCAATAGCTGCATTGATCTTAAGCCTGTTGCGTATTATTCCGGCATCGTTAAGAAGCCTTTCCCTCTCCTTTTCCTTATAGGCTGCCACCTTTTTTATATTAAAGTTGCTGAAAGCCTTCCTGAATGCAGGTTCTTTCTTCAGTATTATCTCCCAGTTCAGGCCAGCCTGGTTTATCTCAAGAACAAGCCTCCCGAAGAGCTCATTGTCATCATGCAGAGGAAAACCATAATGATTATCATGATAATTCTTATGAAGGTCCCTTTTCGGACCAGGAGGCAATGTTTCAATATACGCGCAATATGTCATATCTCTTTTAGAATTTACTCAAAGGTAAGTATATAATGAATAACTGAAACCGGAATAAAATCCTTAACCGGCAACCTATTATCTGATAATCAGTCCTTTGCAAGCACCTTACGTAAAAATCTGCCAGTATGGGATCTCTCACACTGCAGGATGTCTTCAGGAACTCCTTCGAAGATCACCTCTCCCCCTTTTCTTCCACCTTCAGGACCCAGATCGATTATCCAGTCGGCGTATTTTATTATATCGAGGTTATGTTCAATAATAATGACTGTATTATTTTTTTCAACAAGCGACCTTACAATTGAATAGAATTTATCAATATCCGACATGTGGAGGCCTGTTGTGGGTTCATCCATGATATAGATATTGCCCTCTTTCTGAAGCTCTGTTGCAATCTTCAGCCTCTGCGACTCTCCACCTGATAATGAGCTTAAGGTCTGACCCAGTCGGATATAGCCCAGTCCTACCTGTTTCAGAAGGTTAAGGTATTTCCTGATTACACTGCCTGAAAAGAACTCATAAGCCTGTTCAACATTCATATCCAGAACTTCAGCAATATTTTTCTCCTTCAGCCTGTATTCAAGAACTTCAGCGTGATATCTTTTCCCATCACATTCATCACAAATAGTTTTAACAGAATCGAGGAAGTGTAATTCATAGGTAATGACTCCCTGTCCATTACATTTTTCGCAGGCTCCCTTTGAATTAAAGCTGAACAGCGAAGCATCGGAACCCGTTGTCCTGGCAAATTCCTTTCGTATAAGACTGAACAGGCCTGTAAAGGTGGCTATATTGGCCCGTGAGGATTTTCCCACCGGCATCTGATCGATAACAACCGACTGAGGGTACTCCTTCACGAAACACTCATGAATCAGGCTGCTCTTTCCACTTCCGGCCACCCCTGTTATGCATGTAAGTATCCCTTTAGGTATCCTCACCGATACATTCCTGAGATTATTTGCACTGCAAGCGGTGAGTTCATAGAATTCCCGAGGATTCTTGCGAGAGAATTCAGGTTTACTGTTTTTATGAAGATATTTTGCCGTGATACTGTCAGTCAGCTTAATCCCCTCAGGAGTACCATTATATACTATCCTCCCTCCATTATCTCCTGCACCGGGTCCCATATCAACTATCCATTCAGCAGCCCTTATTATATCAGGATCATGTTCCACCACAAATACAGAGTTTCCTTTATCCCTGAGCCTCGACAGTATAACCATAAGCTGGCTTGTATCTCTTGGGTGCAATCCTATTGATGGTTCATCCAGAACATAAAGAAGATCAGTCAGGTTACAATCGAGCTGCCGTGCCATCTTTACCCTCTGTGATTCTCCTCCTGAGAGCGATCAGGTAGCCCTTTCGAGAGAAAGATAACCTACACCTATATCTATAAGCTGTTCAAGAACAAACAGAGCTTTCCTGAGAACCGGCGTTGAAATCGGATCATGAATATCTTTCAGAAAGCCATGCACATCAGTGAGTTCCATTCTGCAGACCTGATGAATCGGCAAACCGTTTATTACAGGCTCGGAAGCTCTTTTATTGATCCTTGCACCATTGCACTCTGAACATATTGTATAGGTGAAGTATTTCGTATAGGCATTTTTCTCCTCCTCATCTGCCTCATCATCTGCTCTCCCCGATACTGATTTCTCAAGTTTCCGTACAATACCTTCAAAATTCCTGTTATAACTGAGTATTTCCTTTGAGCCTTCAATTCTGAAGGGTTTTGAATAGAGGAGAAGGTCCATTTCCTCCTCACTGTAATCCTTCAGAGCTTTGTCAGGATCGACAATACCTGTTGATACAAGTTCTTTCCAGAGGAATCCGCCTACCTTGTAATGCGGGTGGCTTATTCCTCCCTCCCTGATCGACTTACCGGTGTCGAGGAACATCCCGAGATCTACCTTTATCTCTTTCCCGAGGCCATGGCACCTGGGACACATCCCCTCGGGATGATTAAAAGAAAAGTAAAATGAAGGACCGATAAAGGGACTGGCAATCCTTGAATAAAGAAGCCGGAGATATGTGTTGATCTCAGTCGCGGTTCCGACAGTGCTCCGGAGGTTGTTGCCCAGCCGCTTCTGGTCGATAACTATAGCTGTCGACAGGTTAAGGATGTCATCAACATCAGGTCTCGAAAGCTTTGGCATACGGGTTCTTGCAAATGTTGAGAATGTTTCAATAAGCTGCCTCTGTGCCTCGGTATAAAGGGTATCGAACAGAAGGGATGACTTTCCTGATCCTGAAACGCCTGTAAAAACAACAAGCTTGTGACGAGGTATTTCTACATCAATATTTCTCAGATTGTTTGTGTGAGCATTTTTTACGATGATTTTTTCTTTGATCATGGCACAGGATATCTTATGGATTATTATAATATTACCCCGGGTATCAGTAATATTATGCTTTAGCAGATTATCAGTTCAGTTACTGACCACCACATAGACGATTTCAATACCGCAGACGTTGCATCAGGTGAAAAAAATACCACAACGGTCTGTTAGTAACTTCCCGTTAATATCAGGTCCGTATGCATTTGCCCGGACAAGTCTGATCATAATGTTATTCGGATAGCTTCTTATTCAGCTGTATTCGTTCTTTCCTGTTTGCAACCTCATAACCTGTAAGGAAAACAAGCTTTGTTACCTGTTCCATCTTCTCAAAGTCAATCCTGTCAACATCATCTGTAAGCTGGTGAGTATCAGCATGCACACCTGTATGGAACATGATTGCAGTGACACCCTTGTCCCAGAAGCTCTCATGATCGCTGCCTCCTGCCTCGATATCTGCTCCCATATCGCGTATGCTCATTCCAGTCCGGCTTGCTGCCTTTTTAATTATCTTATCCAGTTCGGTGCTTTCATGTTTTGAGTACATCATCACTTCACCCTTTTTTGTGACGTCAATATCAAAGCCGAAAAATGTTCCTGTATCAGCAGGAGTTACTGACCTGCCTATCATATCGAGGTTTATATCAAGCAGCGTTTTATCAAGCGGCATGGCAGGATTCTTTACATAATATCCGGAGCCTATCAGACCTTTTTCCTCACCATTTACCCAGACAAAAACTATTGATCTCAGAGGTTTCTTTTTCAGTTTCATAAAAGCATTTGCCAGCTCAAGCATGGCCATTGAGCCTGATGCATCATCATCAGCACCATTGTAAATCTCTCCCCTGCTGTCTGTCCCCACATGGTCGAAATGGGCAGTATAAACTACGCACTCTTTCTTAAGAACCGGATCGCTGCCTTCAATAATCCCTATCACATTCCTGCCATCTGTTCTGTGACTGCTGACTGCAGTTCTTATTGCTATTGAGCGACCGGTAATATTGAAAGATGCCGGTTTTCCTGTTGTGAGTATCTGATCGTAAAGATCCTTCAGTGTCCTTCCTGATGACGACAAAAGACTGTCAGCAACTGCCGGTCTGATGAACCCGAAAACAAGAGGGAGGTTCAATGCCCCTGAACCATCACTTATGACCTGTTCCTGACTGCTGTACTGGTAATATATTGTTTTGAAAGGATCCTGTTCATCAAGTCCGGGGTCAAATACATAGAGGAAGGCCTTCACTCCCTTTTTCAGGAGTCTGCCGATTTTTTCTTCCTCGGTAGCAAAGGAAAAACTTATGTCTTTTCTGCCTGATCCTGCAAGTTCCGGAGTTCTTGTCATAAGTAGCACCACTTTGTCCTTCAGGTCAATATCTCTCAGGTCGCTGTATTCTCCTGCCTCATCTTCATAGCCAAATCCGGCAAAGACTATTTCTCCTTCAGTCTCAAGTGTTTCGGAAAGAGGCATAAGCTGCATTATTGAATCTGTTGAAAAGATCTGACGTCCGCTGTTGTCCTTTAAATTCAGGTATGAACCCTCAGGTGAATTTTTAACAAGCGTCAGCGGATTATGCTGAAAATAATCATCAACATCCGGTTTCAGGCCCATGCGCTGAATATTGGTTTTTATGTACAGGGATGCTATTTCATTCGCCACCGTTCCCATCTCCCTTCCCCTAAGCTGGTCAGAGGAGAAGAACTCCATATAACTCTTCAGGCTTTCCCTGCTTATTGCTGAAAGGCCTTTTTTCTGTGAATATGCAAATAACTGTGCCAGCAGAAATACTGACATTAAAATGAGATATCGCTTCATAATTGTACCGAGTGAACAGCAAAAATAGAAAAAATAAAGAAGCCGGGACCGCAGACAGCAAACAGTGCTGAACAAAAATTTACTCCTTTCTGTAAAGCTTTCGCCAGCGTATATAGCCGCTTATAAATACAATAAGGGAAAAGATAGCCACAAGAGGTACGACAAGTATATAAAATGGTCCCAGGAAAGGCTGATATATGCGGCCGGTATGTATTTCCTGGGCAACATTCCATAAAGGCATAGGGCTTGCTGCCCTTATATTTTCAGGCATTGCAGGGAAAGATATGCCCTCTGAAAGGTCACCTCTGTCATAATCAAACAGCACATGTTCCTCTCCCCTGCTTATCATTCCGCTGATAAGTACCTGAGCGTTCCTTCTTCCCCTGCCTTCCTCCTGAGCGGGCAGAAGGTCCATGACTTCACCCCTTACGGGATGCCAGAGGTATAGCCCGTCAAATGATCCGACATAAAACCTGTTATCGCCAGCATGGGAAAATACATTGATGCCCATAACGCTTACAGGCGGTTGAACGGCAAAATATCTGAGGGAATCGGAAAAATTCCTGTCGCTGAAATAAAAACCTTCACTTGTCGATAATATATAACCATTGAGTTCCTCTGACCAGGCAACAGCCCGGAGCTTGTCTTCCCATGGGTTATTGCTGCCGGTGAAGGGATTGCTTATTGCAGGAATGCTTCCATAAGCAATAGTTATAAGGAAGGGAGGCCGCAGGAACATACCGGTGAATGGAACAAAAAGAAGCAGCACAAAAGCCCAGGCTCCTGCCTTGTTATGCAAACGCAGATTTTTTCTCCGGAACTCAGGAAGATCACTTAGCTTCTTCCTGATATTCTGTGAAAGCTTTGGAATAAAAAAATGTAGCAATCCCGTGATAACCAGGAAAATAATCACAAGGGCAAGGAGATCGAGCAGAAGCCTTCCTGCAAGACCTAATATTTCTCCACTGTGAAGTATCCAGAAAAGCCGGAAGAGAGAAATTGTCCTGCTCTCACCTTCAGCTGTTTTCAGTATTTTAGCTTTTGCATCTTCTTCACCTGAGCCACCTGTTAAAGTAATTATCTCCGAACGGGTTACAACAATTGCTGCTGAATCATTGCATATAACATCCTGGATGCGGTCACTGCTTACAGGCAGCTTAATCCTGCTCCATGATGTTCCGGCAGGCAGTCTCCTGTACAGGCCCGAGAAGGTACCGGCCAGCAGTGTTCCGTCATTAAGCTGAACCACCGACCTGACCTTGCGGTTGTCCATGCCCCTGTCGAGCCCTTCATTGAAATCAGTGAAGGAGGAAAAAAGTGAATCGCTTTTCCAGATGCCTGAATTACCATAAACAAGCCTTGAACCGTCATTAAGTATCAGGGATGACTTTACAGAAGCAAGATTCCAGTTACGGAGCCTGTATGAAGAAGGCAGTAAAGAACGGCTTACATCCAACTTCGATGTTATACCACGATGGTTCATTATTATACCCGACACAGCGAACATAATAAGAAAGAAACTTATTACAAGTGCCGGCCATTTATGGTATTTGCGTGCAATATTAAGTAGTTTACTGCTCATCCGGATTATTTTTAAGGCTGCAAAAATGGTGAAAAATAAGATCCCATATTGTAACAAATGTTACAAATTTAAAACCTGTTAGTGTGATCCACAGCATGGTACAAGATGGATCCCGGAGCAGGAAAACAGATTATTCCGTTGTTCTATCCGATGCGTTTTGTATAATACACTTTATCATCGCCCTCGGCATAAAAATCCTTTATCCTGGCTTCGTTTATGAAATTATTATTCAGGTAGAAAGCCCTTGTGGGCTCATAGTGAGGAAGTCCTGAGGTTTCTGCAATAATTATCTTGCAGCCCATTTCCCTTGCCTGTTTGAAAGTCTCTTCAAGAAGTTTCTTCCCGATCCCCTTTCCACGGTAATCATTGTGTGTGGCAATCCAGTAAAGGTCAAAACAGGTCTGTGACATTGTTATGGGGCCAAAGCAGGAATAGGCAACTGTTTTACCGTCAACTTCGGCAAATACAAAAAAATAACCTGTTGCTTCACCGTCCCTGAGCCTTTCTTCTACAAGCTCGGCGGCTATCTCAACCTCATAATCATAGAAGAACTTTGTCGATTCAATTATATCATGCACTGTTGCAACATCACTCTGAACCGGTACTGACCTGAATTTAATATCCATCTGCTGAGTTTTGATTAGTTTTCATTAACTGCCATACTGCAATATTACAACATTCCTGCTGCTTTTTGACAGCATACTAAAAAGATCCTTTTAAAACAGCTTCTCTCCCTTTTCGCTTGCCTCAATGAGTTTCTTAAGCCTGTTGAACTTTGTAGCTTCCTGTTTTGCCTCGTTGACCCAGTAAATATGGACACGCTTGTATGAAGGGGCCGCTTTTTCGAAGAATTCCCATGCGGCCTTGTTCTTTCTGAAGGTCTTTTCCATTTCAGGAGTAAATGTTGCCGGAAGGTTCTCATAAGAATACTTTTCACTGTTTTTATCCTTACGTTTCTCATAAAGCTCCAGACCTGCTGCAGTCATTAATCCTGCCTCTTCCATTTTTTTCACTTTGCTGATATTAAGCGCACTCCAGTTGCTGTCCGGCCTCCGCGGAGTAAAACGTATGCAGTAGCTCTCCTCATCAAGCTTCCTTCTTATACCATCAATCCAGCCAAAACAGAGTGCCTGATCAACCGACTCCGACCAGGTCATTGATGGTTTGCCTGTATCCGTTTTATAAAATCCTGCAATAAGCTCTTTTTCTGTCTTATGATTTTTCTCTAGCCACTTCCTGAACTTGTACTGATCAGCGAAAAATACCGGTTTCATATTATATTAATAATTCAATTATATTAAATTAATTAATCCACCCCTGGCCCCACCCGGGAGGGGAACCCAAAGCTCCAGTTCCTTCTGCACTTCTTCCTTCTCTCTATCTCACTTTCTTCTTTTCTCCTTTAATGCCTGTATCCCGGCCCGTGCACAAACCTTCCCGGTTTCGCACCCGTATGTTCACCGTCCCTGATAACCTGAACACCGTTCACAAATACATGCTCCATGCCAACAGCATACTGATGCGGTTTCTCAAATGTTGCCTTGTCAGAAATAATATTAGTATCAAACACAACAATATCAGCAAAATAGCCGGGTTTCAGAGAACCTCTTCTATCCAGTTTCAGATTACCTGCAGGAAACTCTGAAAGCTTATGCACCGCTTCTTCAAGGCTTATCACCTTTTCATCCCTGACATATTTCCCGAGGAGCCTTGAAAAATTGCCATAAGCCCTGGGATGA
>Ga0209098_1005039_pt1 | contig 10047 bp, 8 predicted proteins | sample AD_JPNHW1_MetaG_FD_184429 | JGI IMG/M metagenome (GOLD analysis project Ga0209098, IMG submission 184429) | Active sludge microbial communities of municipal wastewater-treating anaerobic digesters from Japan - AD_JPNHW1_MetaG (SPAdes) (version 2) | ecosystem: Engineered > Bioreactor > Anaerobic >... | reverse complement strand
TCCTTTCTTTTGTTGTGGGGACAACTTTTGAAAGTTAACAATGAGTCTTTTTATAGGCAAACCCGTAAAACGTCTCTGACCACGTCCTGAGAACGTGGTTTTTTAATCCGCAATAAAAAAGATTTACCGGGAACTAAATCAAGTTTGAATATACGGGGATACCAAAAAAAGAGATAGCCCGCTAAACCTAAAAGGTATAATCCCAATAAAACAAGGCACACCTTGGTATCATTGCCGGAAACCCTGAAAACCAGGAATAATGCAAAAGTAACAGTAAGAGTAAGGATGATTTTAGGCAACCTGAAAAATTCCCTGATATATTTCCATTGCAGCCGCTCGTATTTCCGTCGTAGTTCTTTCTCCTTTGCCGCTACAATTGCAGCGAATCCGGAAGATTCCGTTTTTTTCCAACCAGAGGGAGGTGGAAGCAATGACTCTGAATCGATCTGAAAATAGGGATCAACGCCAAACTTCTCCCCAACAGTAAAAACCGCTTCCTCATACGGCATTTCCGGGTTGGTTTTCCACAGATCTTCAATGGCCGAAGCCAAATGGTCAACCAGTTCAACCTGTACGTCGTAATATTTCACATTGTGAAATTCACAGAATTCGAACAATTGATTGATTTCTTCTTCAATTAGTTTTCGTTCGTTCATCTGTCAGGATAATATAATTTGTGAATACTGGCGAATAATGTCATTTTTGATACGGGCCGGAATGTAAGTTGCCATCGCTACCATACTAATTCCAAATAGTGTCATCAGGAAAGCAAGCACAAGGTCGGAAATGGCTGAACCAGAAAACGGCATTTGAAACTTAAAGCGTGTTATACTTATTCCAAAAATGGTAAAGAGGTTTAGGGGCAACATCCCATAAACGTAGATATTCCCTTTCATTGAGTTAAAATAATCGAGCATTAATAATTTCTTCTTTTCTTTTAGTCTCATATTATACCTTTTAGGGTAGAAAACAAATAGATAAGCCGATAAGACAACAAAATAGATTCCTGTCAGAATCAGATAAGTAATTACTTTATCGGCACTCAACCTGAAAAGAAGAAACAAAATTAGTGTTATGACAATAGTTAAAATGATTTTGGGTAATTGAAAGAATTCTCTGATATACTGGTTTCGCAAAATAAAATACTTTCTTTTCAGTTCTTTTTCTTTAACCTGCTTGATTTTGCTAAATCCGTAAATACCAAACCCTCTAAAAACAGAACTAAGTGCATCTTTAAATGAGAGAAAAGAGTTATCCTCCCATTTTTCTTCTATAGCACAAGCCAAGTGGTCAACCAATTCAACCTGCACATCGTAATAGTACACACCATGTAATTCACAAAATGTAAACAGGTCGTTAATTTCTTCTTCGGTTAATTTTCGTTCGTTCATGCCAGTTCAATATTAGGGTTTAACAAAGTCTGCATGTGGCGGATAAAAGCTTCCATCTCGGCCATGCGATCTACTACCTCCTTCTTGCCGTCGTGGGTAATGGAATAGTACTTACGCATCCGGTTGCCGATCATTTCGGTTTCAACCGTGAGCATCCCATCGGCTTCGAGCTTATGCAACATGGGGTAAAGCGCCCCTTCTGTAATCACAAATTCGCCTGCCGAAATGGCTTTTACCTCCTGCGTGATCTGGTAACCATACATCCGGCCTTTCTCTTCCAGCAGCTTTAAAATGATGGTAGCCAGACTTCCCTTGTACAATTGATTTGATCCCATATACCTAAGAATTTTAGGCAAAAATACATAAATATCTTATGCAAAAGAAAGTTTTGCTAAAAATTTGCAGATGTTAAAGGAAAAGAAGTTTTTTTATCAGCTCCATTCAACCAGCGGTTTGTAAAACTCCTTATACATCATATCATTGGAGTAGAAATGTAACCGTTCGAGCATCGATGCGGAAGTTTTGTAGCCATAAGCCAAAATAGCGGTAACCCCAGTTTCGCGACAGACTTTTTCAAATTCGAGATAGAGTTTAATACCTACCACACTGTTTTGATACTCTTTTTTTACCGCACAAAACCAGAGCATCATCGCGCCGCTTATCATCTTCTCACCACTGATAAAACCTTTGATTTCGCCTCCGGTTTCGTATACCAGCGTAAGGCAGCGTTCGTTTGTAACCAGTTGCTCAATCCACTCACGGCTGTAAGGCAACTCATCGTTGTACTTGAATGGTTCCATATCCAGGATCCGATGGATCAAATCGATGTCTCCGGGTTTTGCTTTTCTGACAGAAGGTGAATAATGAGAAGGTTCCATAATTTCAGAATTCATTTATATTTCAATTTATCAGGATCTTGCCGAGAATCCCAAATCTTCAGTACGACTATTGCCTTTTCCGAAATTTCATAGTAAAGCACATAATTTCCAACAATCAAGCCGCGAACATGATCCAATTTCGTTTTTATCCCCATATTAGGATTACTCAATGTTTTTTTGAGTTCAATATTAAATCTCAGATAAAGTTTGGTAGAATATACAGGGCTTTTATTCCTGTTTTTATAAAAAACAAGAAGTTTATACAATTGTTTTTCAGCACGTTCAGACCATATCAGCTCTCTTTCAGCCACACCTCAACCTTTTGATCCATATCCGATTGATAAACAAATTTGCCTTCTCTGACATCTTTGCTGGCACCTTTTAATTCTGCTTCTTCTTCAGGCGTCAGATAAAGAAATGGTTCTTTTTTCTTGAAATCTAAAATAGCTTTGATTGAATTCAGCAATTCAATATCTGTAATTCCGGAAATTCGCTCGATTAACTGTTTTTGTATCTCAATTGCATTCATAATCATCTGCTTTTCTACAAAATTAACTTTTTTGAAAAGAAAATCACATAAAAAAGAAGAAAGAAAGCCACCCTTGCGTACAAAGGTGGCTTGAAATATAGTGGGTAGAAAACCGATCTGCGTAAACAGTACGGCAATCTACGAAAGCAGCCCCAACGCGATGTTGGCGCTGTGTATTGTTGTTTTTGTAGAGACAAAGCATGCCTTGTCTCTACATGTCTTATTTTACCTCCGACCCGTTCTTTGTTACCGTTACAGGGCTTACAAATTTCAATGCTCCGTCGGCATCTTCAGCCATCAGGATCATACCTTGTGACATGATACCTTTCAATTCCCTAGGCTCGAGGTTCACCAAAATGCAAACCTGCTGGCCAATGACCTGTTCCGGTGTATAGTATTCGGCAATTCCCGAAACAACGGTGCGCTGATCGATTCCCGTATCAATTTTCAGCTTCATCAGCTTCTTTGTTTTGGCAACCTTTTCGGCTTCCAGAATAGTTCCTACCCGGACGTCCATTTTAGAAAAATCGTCGTACGAACAATTTTCCTTTTGGGATGCGGCTTTGACGGTGGCCATTTCGTTAGCCTTTTTGGTATCCTGAAGTTTCTGGATTTGAGCTTCGATCACCGAGTCTTCTATCTTTTCAAACAGCAATTCCGACTCGTTCAATTTATGTCCGGCTGCCAGAATATTGCTCCGGCCTAGTTCGCTCCAGTCGAGTTTTTCCATGTTCAGGAAACCACGGAGTTTATCCATGGTAAATGGCAGGAACGGGGCAAATACAATGGTCAGGTTGGCAGCAATTTGCAGACAGATGTTGATAATGGTTTTCACCCGTTCTTCATCGGTTTTAATCACCTTCCACGGTTCCATGTCGGCCAGGTATTTGTTACCCAGGCGAGCCATGTCCATGGCAATTTTCAATGCTTCGCGAAAACGGAACGCATCGAGGCTTTTCTCCACCTCACTTTTCAGTGAAGTGATTTGAGCCAGGGTTTCCTTATCCACATCGAGCAATTCACCGGCAGCAGGAACGACCCCATCATAATATTTTTGGGTAAGCACCATGGCCCGGTTTACAAAGTTTCCGAGAATAGCCACCAGCTCGTTATTATTTCGTGCCTGAAAATCCTTCCAGGTAAAATCGTTATCCTTGGTTTCGGGTGCATTGGCCGTAAGTACATATTTCAACACATCTTCTTTCCCGGGAAAGTCATCGAGGTATTCGTGCAGCCAAACAGCCCAGTTGCGTGAAGTAGAGATTTTGTCGCCTTCGAGGTTCAGGAATTCATTGGCCGGGACATTGTCGGGCAAATTGTAGGTTCCTTCAGCCTTCAGCATGGCCGGGAAAATGATGCAATGGAATACAATGTTGTCTTTTCCAATGAAATGCAACATGCGGGTTTCAGGATCTTTCCACCATTTTTCCCAATGGGGAGTCAACTCTTTGGTCGCCGAGATATAACCAATGGGTGCATCGAACCACACATAAAGCACTTTGCCATCGGCGCCATCAACCGGAACAGGTACACCCCAATCAAGGTCACGGGTCACAGCACGCGGGTTCAGTCCGCCGTCGATCCAGCTTTTACACTGTCCATACACGTTGGTTTTCCACTCTTTATGCTGTTCAAGGATCCACTCCTTCAGCCAGGGTTCGTATTGATCGAGCGGCAGGTACCAGTGTTTCGTTTCCTTCATCACCGGAGGATTTCCGCTCAACGTGGACTTTGGATTGATCAGGTCGGTAGCATTCAGCGAGGTTCCGCAAGCTTCGCACTGGTCGCCATAGGCACGTTCGTTGCCGCATTTCGGACAAGTTCCTGTAATATACCGATCGGCCAGAAACTGCTTGGCCTCTTCATCGTAATATTGTTCCGAAGTCTTTTCAATGAATTTACCTTCGTCATAAAGCTTTTTGAAAAACTCCGAAGCGGTTTCGTGATGCACCTTAGCGCTGGTACGGGAATAAACATCAAAAGAAATCCCAAAACGTTTAAATGCATCTTTAATAATTCCATGATATTTGTCGACCACATCCTGTGGAGTAATGCCTTCGTTTTTAGCTTTCAGCGTAATAGGCACCCCATGTTCGTCGCTGCCACCGATAAATGCGACTTCTTCACCCTTCATTCGAAGATAACGGGCATAAATATCGGCAGGTACGTAGACTCCGGCCAGGTGGCCAATGTGTACAGGTCCGTTGGCATAGGGCAACGCGGACGTAATCAGGGTGCGTTTAAATGAACTCATGATAAAAACAATTGAATTTCAGTGCTAAAAAATTGGGCACAAAGATAGGTATTGAGATTGGAAATTTTAAGATTTTCATCGCACGATTACGATTAAAGTATGGACGTGCAATTTTACACCATCAACATTGATCGAAGGCTCTTCCCTATTTCTATACGTTTATCAACAAACAAGGTTGTTTCATCGAACTATTTGATTCACACATCAAAAACTCGTGTCAATTTGATTTCTTTATTTAAAAAAATGCATTGAAGACACTAATTTTGTTCTGGTTTTACGAATGGGTATTCAAAGGGCTAAACGAATTTCATAGACTATTTATTAACGAAGAACTTGAATGTTCTTGCAAGAAGATTTTGGGGTTCTGTTGCAATGCATTTCAACCTCCTCGCAGATGAAATATCTCATCCTTTCTTTGCTACCCAAGTAACTGTTTTTTCCTTGAGGCCTTAAAAACAATCCGGGAAAAACAGTTCTATTGAAGTTTTTGGAAAAGAGCTAATTGCTGATTCTGATTGGGATATGGCTAAAAAAGCCTTTATGTATTTTATAAAAATAATGACCTAAAATTCAAAAGTATGCAACTCTTTAAAAAAAATAAAACACTGGTAGGTGCCTATATCTTTTTTTTAATAATAAGTCTGATTGCTTCAACTCAACTGGATGCTCAAACGATACAGCCAAAAGATTCTACTGCCCTTCAAAAAGATTCTACTGCCCTGGTAGCACTTTACAACTCAACAGATGGACCACACTGGAAGGAAAATAGTGGTTGGTTGTCTGGCCCAATCAAGATGTGGTATGGAATCTACTTAAACTCCAGATTGACTCGGGTAACTTCGATTGCGTTATCCGATAATAATCTTAACGGAACAATTCCATCCGAAATCGGCAAACTGACTGGCGTTAGAAACATCATGCTGGACAACAATCAATTAATTGGAACAATTCCTTCTGAAATAAGTAATATTTCCAACCTGATTACATTAAACCTTTATAAAAATGAATTAAGTGGCAATATTCCTTCCAGTATATCCAAACTTACTTACCTAACAGCCTTAAACATACAGTACAACCATTTCAACTTCTCCGATCTTTACAGTTCTTCCTTTTCACCCCTCTCTCAGTCATTTGTTTATGCACCGCAAAAAAAACTACCGGAACCTACGCTTTCCCAAGACGGAGATGAAATAACCCTCGCTATCGACGAAGACATGGCCAGTTACCATATCGTTTGGTATGTAAATGGATCTCCTGTCGAGGAAAATAATTCCACTTTCTACACATTTATTCCAACAGAAACAACAACTGTTTATGTAAAAATTACGGATCTGGGGTATACTAATCTGACCCTGGAAACCAATCCGGTCATTATTGAACCGGCTCAACAACCCAAAGACACAACACCTCCTGTTGTTGTTACTCAAAACATCTCGGTTCAATTGGACGAAACAGGCCACACCTCAATTGTTTCTACTCAAATTGACAACGGATCATCAGATGAAAACGGGATTGCCTCCAGAACTCTCAGCCAGTCTGATTTCGACTGCGACAACATTGGTGAAAATACCGTCACCCTCACCGTGACCGACAACAATGGAAACAGCACATTCGCCTATGCCGTTGTAACCGTGGAAGACAAAACTGCCCCTGTGGTTATTACACAGAACGTCACCCTGCAACTCGACCAGAACGGCTTCGCTTCCATCACTCCGGAACAGGTTAATATCGGCTCTTCCGACGCCTGCGGGATTGCCTCCATGATTCTCAGCCAGTCTGATTTCGACTGCGACAACATTGGTGAAAATACCGTCACCCTCACCGTGACCGACAACAGTGGGAACAGCGCAAACGCCAATGCCATTGTAACCGTGGAAGACAAAACTGCCCCTGTGGCTGTTGCACAGAACGTCACCCTGCGGCTCGATCAGAACGGCTTCGCTTCCATTACTCCAGAACAGGTTAATAACAGATCATCTGATGCCTGCGGGATTGCTTCTATGATTCTCAGCCAATCTGATTTCGATTGCGACAACATTGGTGAAAATACCGTCACCCTCACCGTGACCGACAACAATGGGAACAGCACATCTGCTTATGCCGTTGTAACCGTGGAAGACAAAACTGCTCCTGTGGCCATTACCAGGAACATCAAACTCTATCTCGATCAAAATGGTTTCGCTTCCATCACTCCGGAGCTGGTCAATAACGGTTCTTCCGACGCCTGCGGGATTGCTTCTATGACCCTCAGCCAGTCTGATTTCGATTGCGACAACATTGGTGAAAATACCGTCACTCTCACCGTGACCGATAACAATGGGAACAGCACATCCGCCTATGCCGTTGTAACCGTGGAAGACAAAACTACTCCTGTGGCTGTTGCACAGAACGTCACCCTGCGGCTCGACCAGAACGGCTTCGCTTCCATTACTCCGGAACAGGTTAATAACAGATCATCTGATGCCTGCGGGATTGCTTTTATGACTCTCAGTCAGACTGATTTCGACTGCGACAATATTGGTGAAAATACCGTCACCCTCACCGTGACCGACAACAATGGGAATAGCACATCTGCCAATGCCGTTGTAACCGTGGAAGACAAAACTGCTCCTGTGGCCATTACCAGGAACATCAAACTCTATCTCGATCAAAATGGTTTTGCTTCCATTACTCCGGAACAGGTTAATAACGGTTCTTCCGACGCCTGCGGGATTGCCTCCATGACTCTCAGTCAGACCGATTTCGATCTATCGATGATTGGACAAAACAGAGTAGAATTATCGGTTTCTGACATAAGCGGAAACATTTCCAAAGCAGAAGCCTTTGTTACCGTATTGGATCTCGTACCTCCCACAGCTAACGCACAGGATCTGATCGTATACCTTGATGAAGAAGGGACAGCCACCATTACAGCAGACCAAATAGACAACGGCTCATCCGATGCCAGTGGAATTCTTTCAAAAGAAGTTATTCCCAGTTCATTTAGCTGTAGCAATGTCGGATCTAATCCGGTAATACTCACTGTAACCGATAAAAATGGTAACATTTCTTCCGATACCGTCGCGGTAGTTGTTCTCGACACCATTGCTCCGGTTGCAAAAGCAAGGAACCTTACCATCCAGCTCGACGCAAATGGTTCGGCCCATGTAAATGCTTCAGACTTAAACAATGGTTCTTCCGATGCCTGTGGTATTGTATCCATGCAGGTTGTTCCATCTTCTTTCAGTTGCGAAAATATTGGAGAGAATAAAGTGATCTTTACCGTTACCGACAACAATAATAACTATTCATCGATTGAAGCCACCATCACGGTTGAAGATAAGATTGCACCAACAATTATTGCTCCATCGGATATCACCATGAACAGTGAGTCAGAAACAAATGAAGACAACTCAGATTACGGATGGGAAGGGTTCTTTGGCTGGGGACTATACTGGAGCTGGGAGTCTTGTTTCTCATGGAATCAGAGCCCCGGTGTTTACCATACCCGCTGTGGCAGTGGCGGAGGCCTGTCCGGCAATCCAGGTGGAACAACTGTTGAACTTGGAACTCCTGTTGCAAGTGATAACTGCACAATCGCCACCATCACAAACGATGCTCCTTCCCAATTCCCGATTGGTTTAACCATTGTAACATGGACCGTAACCGATGTAAATGGAAACAGTTCAAAAACCACCCAAAATATTACCATCCTCGATGGCGGAAGTTCATCCAATGAAACCCCTATGATCAATTCGATGTCCAGCAATTCACCCGTTTGCGTCAATTCGAATGCAACCGTTACAGCATTGGTTACCGATGAAAACTTAATCAGGGCAACCTGGGATTGGGGAGATGGAACAAACAGTGAGACAACCCTCTCGATGAATCAGAAAAAGGTATCTCAAAGTTACATTACCGCTTCACATCGTTATAATCAATCCGGCATGTACGACGTAACTCTCACGATCGAAGACAAGTATGAAAAAACAGCAACCATGGTTTATCGTTCCGTTGTTGTATTCGATCCTAATAATGGAGATATTACGGGTGGCGGCTGGATTAATTCAAATAAAGGGGACTATGTAGTACGGAAATGCAACGAAAAAGGGAATTATGGTTTTGTTGCTCAATACGATAAACGAATGAATCTTCAGGGAAATCTTACGTTCCAGTTGAGCAATTCAAGATTCACACTCAAATCGACCTCCCTTGACTGGCTTTTGATCAACGATGACCATGCTTTACTGAAAGGTGAAGCGACGGTAAACTGCATGCCCGGTTATACTTTTCTGGTGAACGCTGTCGATATTGATATTCATTCAACCAATAAAAAAGATAAAGACATTTTCAGAATCATTGTATGGGATTATGATGGCAATATCGTTTATGACAATGAATCTTCTGCCGGCATGTACGACCGTCCCGCTACTCCGATTGGCTCCGGATCCATTGTGATCCACCAGCCAAAAACCGATAACAAAAACCATTACAAGTCGGTTGATATTACCGAAGCAACCTCAGGAGATGCCGATAACAATCTGTTTGGTAATTTGAAAGTGTATCCGAACCCGGCAACCTGTCTGCTGAATATTGATCTTCCGAAAAGAGCAGAACAAGCGGTAAGTTACGACATTGTTGATGTAACCGGGAAAGTGGTTACTCAGGATGCAAAGCTTGAACTATATGGGCAAACCGCCTGGATCAATCTCGAATCTTATCCAATGAAACCTGGAAGTTACATTTTAAGGTTAAAAGAAAAAGATGGAACACAATCTTCCTGGTTCAGGTTCATCAAGAAGTAGCCAAACACGTTCAACCCGGATTGATCACATCTGACGATAAAATTTAACGATGGGGAGTAAAATCTCCCCATTTTTTTGTTTTATTAGATATATTTTTGAAATTTCATCAGATGAAAACCTTACACTTCATATACCGTTATTTCTTCTGCCGACTATAGCAGTGTTAATCAGCTCCACTCTGCCCCCCGCAACATGTGCCAGCCCCAATGGC
>Ga0209098_1005038_pt1 | contig 10049 bp, 6 predicted proteins | sample AD_JPNHW1_MetaG_FD_184429 | JGI IMG/M metagenome (GOLD analysis project Ga0209098, IMG submission 184429) | Active sludge microbial communities of municipal wastewater-treating anaerobic digesters from Japan - AD_JPNHW1_MetaG (SPAdes) (version 2) | ecosystem: Engineered > Bioreactor > Anaerobic >... | reverse complement strand
CCGGGACCGCAGGACGACGTGCCGGTCAAGCTCAAGCCCCCGCGCTGGGCCTCGCCGATCAAGGCCGTCTTCAAAGGCATCAACATCCTGCCCGGCTATGCCGAGGCGGACGTGAGCGTGGTCTTCATGCTCTTCTTCTCGCTCTTCTTCGCCATGATCATCGGCGATGCCGGCTACGGCGCGATCTTCCTCGGCCTGACGTGGCTGGCGCGCAAGAAGCTGCCGAAGGATGCGGTCCGCCTGCTGACGATCACCAGCGCCGCCACGATCGCGTGGGGCTTGATCACAGGTTCCGTTTTCGGCATGTCGGCCGGCATCCTGGAACGGGCCGGGCTTGACCGGTTGCAGGTGCCCTTCCTGACCGGTGCGGATGCCAACCACGTGGCGCAGAACGTCATGGGATTCTGTTTCCTGATCGGAACCGTCCACCTGACCATCGGCCACCTCTGGAACGTCGTGGACCTGATTCGCGCCCGCAAGCTCAAGGCGCTGGAACAATTCGGCTGGACGCTGACGACTTGGTTCATGTTCCTGCTGGCGGACGACATGGTGCTCAAGGGCAACATGCTGTCGTACCTGCAGCTCTCGGAACCCGCGGTCGCCGCGCTCTGGAAGGGGATGACCTACGCGTTCGTCGGCGGCATCGTCCTGATCGTGCTGTTCATGATGCCGCCGAAGGAGATCAAGGACGGCTGGTTCAACCTGGCGCTGCTGCCGCTGAATCTGGTGAGCAACTTCACCGACGTGGTGTCCTACGTCCGTCTCTATGCGGTGGGCACGGCGGGCTTCGCGGTGGCCAACGCCTTCAACAACATGATCTTTCCGGGGGGCGAGACCTCGCTTGTCGGCCTGCTGATCGGCGCGGTGCTGGCGTTCCTGGCGCACACCCTGAACATTCTGCTGAGCACGATGGGCGTGCTGGTGCACGGCATCCGGTTGAACACCCTGGAATTTTCAAACCACAAGGGCATTTCGTGGAGCGGTTCGGCCTACCGGCCGTTTGCGAAACCCGAGGCGGCGGCCTAGGCGCGAGTTTAAAAAAGAAGGGCGGCGACGCCCGGAATCGAGGAGAGCAAACATGGATGCAGCGACAATCGAAGCATTGGGCAAGGCGGGCGGCGCGGCGGCGCTGGGACTGGCGGCGGTGGGGTCCTCCATCGGCGCGGGCTTGGCGGGTTCGTCGGCGATCGGCGCGTGGAAGAAGTGCTACGCGCAGAGCAAGGCGGCGCCGTTCATCCTGATCACGTTCATCGGCGCGCCCCTGTCGCAGACGATCTACGGCATGATCCTGATGGGCTGGATGGTGGAAGTGGCCAAGAGCGCGACGGCGGCCCAGAACTGGGCGACGATGCTGATCGGCGGCATCTGCGGCGGCCTGGGCATCGGCGTTTCCGCCTGGTTCCAGGGCTACGCGGGCGCGGCCGGCGCGGACGCGCTGGCGGAAACCGGCCAGGGCTTCGGCAACTACCTGATGACGCTGGGCGTCATCGAAACGGTGGCCCTGTTCGTGCTGGTGTTCATCCGTTCGTCCTTCATGTCCTGAGGCCGGGCCCCGGCTTTGCGCGCAACCGCCCTTTCCGCGAGGAAGGGGCGGTTTGCATTTTGGAACCCTGAAAATTGCCACAAAGAACGCAAAGAGCACAAAGCGGGACCACAATGAGCGAAGAAGAGGCAAAAGCGTTGTGTGGCCGGATCCGGCAGATCGCGTTTGAAATGCATGATTTCATGGCCAGGGACATTTGGAGAAGGTCTATGAGAATGCCTTGGCTCACAGGTTGATCAAAGCAGGACTCCGCGTAGAACAACAGTTTTCGTTGCCGGTGTTCGATGAAGACGGGACCTCGATTGGCGAATATTATGCCGATTTGCTGGTCGAGGATGAAATCATCGTTGAACTGAAGGCCGCCAAGGCTATCGCACCGGAACACGAGGCGCAGGTTCTGGGATATCTGAAATCGTCCAGAAAGGAACATGGCCTGCTCGTCAATTTCGGTGCATTCCAGTTCCAGATTCGAAAGCATGCCAAGAAAACTGAGACAGGAAAATAGCGGCAAGGAACGCATGGATCAGACGGAACATCTTTGTGTTCTTTGCGTTCTTTGTGGCCAATGGTTTCCATGGCCTTATTGAGTCTCCAGGAGATTTCCGTGCGCTTCGGCGGCCCGTGGCTGCTGGCGGGCGCGACGCTGAACGTCGAGCGCGGGGAGCGGGTCTGCCTGCTGGGCCGCAACGGCGAGGGAAAATCCACCTTGCTGAAGGTCGCCGCCGGGCAACTGGCGCCGGACGCGGGCGAAGTCGTGCGGGCGCGGAACCTCGCGACGGCCATGATGCCGCAGGTGGTGCCGGCGGATCTGGCGGGCACCGTCCTGCAGACCGTGCGCGCCGGCACGCGTGCGGAACTGGACGCCTGGCATCGCGACGTGCAGGCGCAGAAGGTGGTCTCGCTGATGGAACTCGACCCGGCGGCCGACTGCGCGACGCTCTCCGGCGGGATGAAGCGGCGCGTGCTGCTGGCGCAGGCGCTGGCCGCGGAGCCGGACGTGCTGCTGCTCGACGAACCCACCAACCACCTCGACGTGGAATCCATCGAATGGATGGAAAACTTCCTGCTGCGGTTCCCGGGCGCGATCCTGTTCGTGACGCACGACCGGGCGTTCCTGCGCAAGCTGGCCACGCGCATCGTGGAGCTGGATCGCGGGCAGTTGCGCTCGTGGGCGTGTCCGTACGACCAATTTCTCGAGCGCAAGGCGGCCGCGCTGGCCGACGAAGAACGGCAGAACGCGGTGTTCGACAAGAAGCTCGCGCAGGAAGAAGCCTGGCTGCGGCGCGGCGTGAAGGCACGGCGCACGCGCAACGAAGGCCGCGTGCGCGAATTGCTCAAGCTGCGCGCCGAGCGCGCGGCGCGCCGGGAACTCGGCGGGAGCGTGAAGGCGGAGCTGCCGGAGGCCGGCCGCTCGGGCTACAAGGTCGTCGCGGCCAAGAATCTGGGCCGGGCCTACGACGGTCGCTGGCTGTTTCGCGGCATGGACGTGCGGATCTGCCGCGGCGACAAGGTCGGCATCCTGGGCCCCAACGGCTGTGGCAAATCCACGCTGATCCGCGTCCTGCTGGGGCAGGAGGCCCCCGACGAAGGCGCGGTGGAGCACGGCACGCAGCTGGAAATCGCCTATTTCGACCAGTTGCGCGCGGCGCTGGACGAGAACAAAACCGTGTTCGACAACGTCGCCGACGGCAACGAGTACGTGACGGTGAACGGCCAGCGGAAGCACGTGATCGGCTATCTGGAGGAATTCCTGTTTTCGCCGGAACGCGCGCGCAGCCCGGTGAAGGTGCTGTCGGGCGGGGAGCGCAGCCGCCTGCTGCTGGCGCGCTTGTTCGCGCGACCGGCGAACGTGCTGGTGCTGGACGAGCCGACCAACGATTTGGACATCGAGACGCTGGAGCTGATCGAGAGCCTGCTGGTGGAGTACTCCGGCACGGTGCTGCTGGTGAGCCACGACCGCGAATTCCTGAACGAGGTGGTCACCAGCACGCTGGCGTTCGAGGGCGCCGGAACGGTGAACGAATATCCCGGCGGCTACGACGACTGGGTGGCGCAGCGTCGGTCGGCGCCGCCCGCGCCGGAGCCGGCGCCGGCCGCGCCGGAAAAACCGGCGGCGCGTTCGCGGAAGCTCGGCAACAAGGAACGCAAGGAACTGCAGGAAATCCCGGGGCGGATCACCGCGCTCGAAGCCGAACTGGACGAATTGCACCGCCGGATGGCGGGCGCCGATTTCTACAAGCACGCCCCGGCGGACATTCAAGCCGCCACGGCGCGGGCGGAAGCGCTGCCCGCCGAGCTGGAACGGCTGTTCGCGCGCTGGGCCGAATTGGAAGCCGGCGGCGAAAACTAGCTTCCGATGCGGTTCGGCGCGGCTTGCGGGCGGGCCGGGAAACGGGCTGTTTTGGGATTGCCAGCGGCGGCGGGAATCTTTTTGATGGCAGGATGAAATCCAATCAGCCGCAGGCGGTGTCGAACGGGCGCGGGGCGCGGGGCGTTTTGTTGTCGATCTTGTTCGCGGCGGTCGCCGTCGTCGTCTTCCACGCGCTGTGGCAGCCGGGCACGGTGTTGCTGAGCAGCGACGACAATGTGGGCCTGCTGCGCAACAACCAACGGATGCTGGAAAACTCCGTGGTGCATCCGTGGATGGGCGAGGCGCTGTGGGGCATGCCGACGATGAGCATCGTGCGGCCGGGTTATTTTCTCCTGAAGGCGGTGCCGGCGGAAGGATTCATGAACGCCTATCACGGCTTGTGCCTGGCACTGGCGGCCTGGTTGCTGGCGCTGTATCTGCGCGATCGCGGCTTGCGGCCGGCGGCGTGCGCGTTCGGCGGTCTCGTGGCGTTCTGGACCGGAACGAACCTGACGCTGACCTACGCGGGTCACGTGGGCAAGTACGGGACGTTGGTGTTTCTGGCGCTGGCGACGTTCGCGCTGGGCCGCTGGGGCCGGACGAAACGGCTGGCGTGGGGCGTGCTGGCCGGCGCGGCGGCGGGCGCGATGTTCCTCGAGCAGGCCGACGTGGCGCTGTTCTGCGCCTTGCTGCTGGCGCCGCTGGGATTGTTCGAGGCCGCGCGCGCGGCCAACGGCTGGAACGTCGCCGGCTTGGCGAAGCGCGCCTGGGCGCCGGCGCTGGCGGCCGCCCTGTTGGCGGGCGGCGCGTCCCTGGCGGCGAAGGGTTCGGGCGTGACGGAAGCGACGGACGACCAAACGCCGGCGGAACGCTGGGCGTACGTCACCCAGTGGAGCCAACCGCCGAGCGAAAGCCTGGATTTCATCGCGCCGGGCTGGACGGGCTGGCGCAGCAACGACGAAAAAGGGCCGTACTGGGGCAAGATGGGGCGGAGCGAGGGCTACGAACAGACCGGCCAAGGGTTCATGAACTTCAAGCTGGAGAACGTCTACGTCGGCGCGATTCCGCTGTTGTTCGCGCTGCTGGGATTGGCAACGGCGATCCGGCGGCGGCGGGAGGAGCCGGAAGCGTCGGCGGCGGCGCTCGCGTGGGGCGCCTTGTGCGTCGTGGCGTTGCTGCTGGCGTTCGGCAAGTTCTTCGTGCTGTACAAGCCGCTGAGCTGGTTGCCGGGGTTCGGCAGCATCCGCAATCCGAACAAATTCATCCATTTCTTCCAGATGGCGTGGGGCGTGCTGGCGGCGTTCGGTTTGGACGCGGCGCTGCGAATGGAGCCGCGCGCGGCGAAGAAATGGACGTGGGGCGCGGGCATCTTCGCGGCGCTGTTCGTGCTGTCGGGCCTGGCGCTGTGGGCGGATTTGGCGGCGGGCGCGGAGCGGCTGGCGGCGGCGGGATGGGGTGCGGCGGGCCGGGCGATCCAATGGAACAAGGCGTTTGCGGTGACGTATGCCGGCGGGGCGCTGGCGATCGGCGCGGTCGTCCTCTGGCTGCTGGGGCGGCGCGAGCGGCGCCTAACCGCATGGGGCGCGTGGCTGCCGGCGGCCGTGGTGGTGTTCGACGCGGCGTTCATTCTGGCGCCGCACTACGTCCAGACGATGCCGGCCGGCTACGTGGCGGAAAACGAACTGGTGCGCTATCTCAAGCGCGAGGTCGGGCACAATCGCACGGCGATGGCGACCAAAGACGGATTCTACAATTTCTGGCTGACCTATCTTTTTCCATACCATGGAATTCCGACGATCGAAGTGACGCAGCTGCCGCGGCCGCCCGCGGATTACGTCGCGTTCTGGAATGCGGTGCGCGATCCGGTGCGGATGTGGCAGCTGACGGCGGTGAGCCACGTGCTGGCGCATGGGCAGGTGGCCGCGCAATTGCTGGTGAATCCGGATTGGGCGCGGCAATTGGAAGTCGCGTGGGCGTACCAACCCTACGACGACGGCCGCGGCGGAGTGGCGGTGCGCAGTCTGGCGCCGTCTCCGCAGGCGCCAGAAGTCGTGCTGAAGATGAAACAGGTTCCGCCGCGCGTGGCGGCGGTCCAGTCTTGGCGGGTCGCGGACGATGCGGAAGCGCTGAAAGCGCTGGGTGGCGCGTCGTTCGAACCATATCGGTCCGTGCTGCTGGCGCCGGGCAGCGAAGTCTGCGCGCCGCCGGCGGGCGATCCGGGGCCGGCGCCGGAAGTGGAAATCGAACGCTTGATTCCGGGGCGGTGCGAATTCACCGTGAAAAACCACGGACCGGTCGTGATGCGTGTGGCGGAAAAATTCGATCCGAACTGGAAGGCGACGGTGGATGGACAGTCGCGACCGGTGCTGCGGGTCGATTATATGTTCCAAGGGGTGGCCATTGAGGAAGCGGGCACGCATCGGGTGGTGCTGGCGTATCGGCCTTCGTCTTTGCCCGTTTTCCTGCAATGGATTGGGGTGTTGGCCGGCTTGGGGGCCGCAGGTTGGCTGGCGGTTCCGCGCCGGCGGAAAGAGGCGGCGGCGTGAACAGCGCCGGCTCGCTTCCGTTCCTGTCGGTGGTGATTCCGACGATGGGGCGCGACATTCTGGTGCGCACGCTGGAATCGTTGGCTGCGGCGGCGGATTTCGACCGGCTCGAAGTGCTCGTGGCCGGCAAGGTGCCGGATCCGGCGGTCGCGGCGCGCTTGGCGGATTTCTGCGCGCGCCACGGCAACGTGCGCCACTTGGACGTCCAGTTCGCGACGGGGGATTCGAGCCGCAAGAAGAACGCGGGCGCCGCCGAGGCGCGCGCGCCGCTGATCGCGTTTTTGGACGACGACGTGGTGGTGGCTCCGGACTGGCCGCGGCGCATTGCGGAACCGTTCGCGGATGCGCAGGTGGGCCTGGCCAGCGGGCCGAGCCTGGTGCCGGACGACATCAACCGCGTGGGCCGGCTGGCGGGCTTGGCGCTGTCGTCGCGGGCAGCGGGCTACGTGGCGGAGCGCTATCGCCGGAATCGGGGCGAAATCTACGCGATCGACTGGGACCGGATCATCGGCTGCAACGCGATCTACCGGCGGGAAACCTTCGTCCAAGTGGGCGGGTTTCCGGCGGACTTCTATCCGGGCGAAGAAATGATCGCGGCCTTTCGCGCGGAACGGGCCGGCTGGAAACTGACGTTTGCGCCGGCGGCGTGGGTGCGGCACTATCCGCGGCAGTCGCTGGGGCGGTTTTGGCGGCAGATGTGGACCTATGGGGCGACGCGGATCCGGCTGCTGCGGGGCGGCGTGACCTTCAATCCGCTGCCGCTGGTGCCCGGTCTGTGGGTGGCGGGAACGGCGGTTTTGGCGGCGCTGGCGCCGTTTTTCGCCTGGGCGCGGGGGCTGTTGGCCTTGGACCTGGGCGCGTATGCGCTTCTGGCGCTGGCGGTGGCCGGCGAAACGGCCTGGCGGACGAAGCGCGCCGGGGATTGGGCGGTGGGCGCCATGGTGCCCTGGATGCATCTGGCCTACGGCTTGGCGGAATGGGCCGAGTTCTTCCGGCCGGGCAAGGATTTCAGCGAAGGAACGTCCTGAACGGAGCGGGCGCTTGCGGCCGGGCGAAATACCCGCCGGCCGGCGTCAATTTTCTATCGACGGAAGCCGCCGTTTTTGGGATGGTAAAACAACTTTTAAGCCGCCCATGCGGCTTGGGGTCAACATAAAGAGCAGGTGCAGGATATGGCCAAGAACAAAGCAGAAGAACAGGACAAGCAGCTCGCGGCCGGATCGCCCGATGTCCCGGCGCCGGAAGGGGCGGCGGATCTGGAAGGTTTGACGGTGGCGCATCCGACCACCGACACGAACGTCTGGCTGCAGGTCATTGGCTCGGTCGTCTGCACGCTCATCACGTGCTACGCGCTGTATTTCTGGGGCCGCGGCGCGCCGTCCGGATCTTGGCCGGCCTATCTCCACGGCCTGGTCAACCAGCGCGGACCCATTCAGTGGCTCGAACTGCTGTGCTTCTACGTCATCGTGTTCTTCCTCTTCCAGAAAAACACGATTCTCCGGAAGCAGATCCGGCACATCGTGGACGACACCGCCAAGATCCGCAGCGTCAACATGGAGAGCGAGGAAGAAGTCCAGGATCTCCGCAAGCGCATCAAGGAAAGCGGCGGCGACCAGAGCAGCATCCTGCTGAGCCGCCTGGACCGGGCGCTGGGCCTGTGGGTTTCCACGAAGGATCTCGGCCGCGTGACGGGCTGGATCGGCTCGGAAGTCTCGCGCGACAACGTCATGTCGGACATGACCTTCACGCTGGTGCGCCTGATGATGTGGGCCATTCCGATTCTGGGCTTCATCGGCACGGTGCAAGGGTTGGGTTCGGCCGTCGGCGGGTTCGCGGACTTCCTGTCGGGCTCGGCGGAACTGTCGGCCATCAAAGGCGCCATCGCGCAGGTGACGATCAGCCTGGGCGTCGCGTTCGACACGACGTTCCTCGCGCTGATGCTGGTCACCTTCGTGCAGTTCCCGCTGACGTCGCTCATGCGCCGCGAAGGCACCTTCCTGGCGGAAGTCGACGTCTACCTGGACGAACATTTCATCCGGCGCCTGCCGTCGGCCGAACAGCAGCCGGTCGTGATCGAAAACCTGGAAGATTCGATCGAAGCCGCGTTCCGCCGCTACATTCCCGATCCGGACCGCTACGAGGAAGTCTTCACGGTGTCGATCGAAAAGGCCGGCGACGAACTCAAGAAGCAGTTCGATGAATTGACCCGGCGCTACGTGGAAGTGCGCAAGCTGGCGACCGACGACGAAGTCAAGGCCTTGGCGGCCGCGATGGAGCACGCGCACGCCCGCGCGGCGGAAATGGCCGACCGGTACGCGCGCAGCGCCGACGGCATCCAGGCCACGCTGGGCGAAAGCCTCCAGAAGGCGGCCAACGCCGCCGGCGTCGTGGAACAGCAGATCACGACCATCATGGAACTGGGCGCCAAGATCCAGGAATTGCTGAAGGTGGAGCAGGCGCTGGAACGCGCCATGGCGGGCATCGCCGGCGCGGAAGACTTCAAGAAATCCTTCGCGCAGCTGCGCGAGCATCTGGCGACCACCGACGAATTCTGCCGCCGGCTGAGCAAGCCGCGGGTCATCACGCTGCACGAAGAAGTCGTTTCCTAGAATTTCTCGCGGAAGGACCTCGGCCATGCGGAACGGTTTGCCAGCGCGGTGGATGGCGGCGGCGGCGCTCGCTTGGGCGTGCGCCGCGCAGGCGCCGGCCCAAACTCTGTCGATGCGCACCTTGGCCGAGGGGTTGCGCGAACCGTGGGGCGCCGCGGTCAATCCCGCCAACGGCGACGTCTACGTGTCGGAAAAAGGCGCCGGCCGCATTCTGGTGATCAAGAACGGCAAGGCGGAATCGGCGCTCGCGGAAGGATGGACGGTGTCGAGCAACCTCCCGCGCTGGGCCATTTCCGCGCAGATTCCGCTGGATAAGTGGATGGAGCCGGTCCTCCACGCTCCGGGGCCGATCTCGTTTTCCTCGAACGGCACCTTGTTCGTGTCCGAGCAGATTCCCAATGGCCGCATCCTCGAATTTTATCCGGACGAACAGGGGCGGTTTTCCATCGCCAAGGGCGTGCCGGTGCCGTGGTTGGACCAGGAATTCCAATGGCGCGATTTGTTCGCCGATCCCGGTGGCCGCCTCTATATCGTCGGCGCCGACGAGGTCGGCTCCGACTTCATGAAGTTCGGGTCCGCCTTGATGCGGGAGCCGGACGGCAACTGGTGGGTCATCGATTTCGGGCCTTTCGCCGACTTCGGCACGTTCGCCATCTCGGAGCGGCTGGACGTCATGCTGCTGGGCGATCGCGGCAAGGGCAACCTGTCGTGGTGGGAAACGGATCGCCACATGATGCTGGGCGGCGCGCCGGAGGCGACGGGGCGTTCGAAGCTCGTCAGCCTCGCGCTTTGGCCGGACGGCACCTTCATCCTCGGCGCATCGGATGCCGCCGGCAAGGCGAGCCTGCGGCGCATGGAGCCCTTCTCGGGCCAGCAGAAGACGCTGACGGAGGACTTCAAGTCGATCGGCGACATCGCCATGGACCGGCCGAACGCCCGCTACGTCGTGACGGATCCGGAAGCCGGCCGGGTGCTGGAATGCACGCCCAATCCGACGGTGA
>Ga0209098_1005036_pt1 | contig 10052 bp, 9 predicted proteins | sample AD_JPNHW1_MetaG_FD_184429 | JGI IMG/M metagenome (GOLD analysis project Ga0209098, IMG submission 184429) | Active sludge microbial communities of municipal wastewater-treating anaerobic digesters from Japan - AD_JPNHW1_MetaG (SPAdes) (version 2) | ecosystem: Engineered > Bioreactor > Anaerobic >... | reverse complement strand
ACTTACGAGCTTTTCGGCCTCGAAAATCACAACCCTACCTATGCCTACGAATTGCAGCAAGCTGTTGACGACAAGTTTCTGAAACCGCCGAAAGCCGTTTCTGTCCCTATGAAATTCACTCGTGAAGGAATAAAATATAAAGAACTTTCTGAAAAGGAAAAAGAAGAATATGAAAAGGAATTCAGGGATGAAGAAACAGGCAGTATGCCCGAAAAGATAGATTCGTCTGCGCTGAACTCATGGCTTTTCAATAAAGACACGGTGGATAAAGTACTCTCTTATACTATGGATAAAGGCTTGAAAATTGAAGGTGGGGATAAACTTGGCAAAACAATTTTATTTGCCCGTAGCCACGAACATGCACTTTTTATTGAAAAGCGGTTTAATACCCTATACCCTCATTATCATGGCAAATTCCTCCGTGTCATTGATAACTATGAAATGTATGCACAGGATTTGCTTGATAGTTTTACCCTGCCGGAACAAATGCCGCAATTTGCTGTTTCAGTGGATATGCTCGATACCGGTATTGATATTCCCGAAATAGTAAACCTTGTTTTCTTCAAACCCGTTCGCTCCAGTTCCAAATTCTGGCAGATGATTGGCAGAGGTACTCGATTATGCCCTGACTTATTCGGCCCCGGAGTGGACAAAGAATTCTTTTATATTTTCGATTTCTGCGAAAACTTTGAATTCTTTGAGTCCTTCCCCGACGGAGTTGAACCTTCAGTGCAGGATTCGGTTACTCAAAAAATATTCAAATCCCGCCTTTGGCTTGCTCAGGCTCTTAATCACCCAATGTATCAGGATGATAATAATGTGACCCTGCGCAATAAATTACTGGAAACATTGCATTCCGAAGTTGCCGGGCTTGATAAAACAAGTTTCCTTGTCCGGATGCATTTGCGCTATGTAGATGAATATGCCTTGCTTTCCCGGTGGTTCAATTTAAGCAAATCAGATTGCTTTGATATAACTAAGCATTTAGCGTCATTAATTCCGGTAAAAGATGAAGATGAATTTGCACGTAGGTTTGATTTGTTGATATTGAATGTTCAGTTGGCAATAATATCCGCTGAAAAAAGTCAGAAAAGATATATTAATCAGGTTATTAATCTTGCAAAAGGCTTGGCATTAAAAAATAATATTCCCTCTGTAGCAGCTCAGATGGAAATGATAAAAATTGTTCAACAGGCTGAATTTTGGAGCAAGGCAGATATGCCTGCTCTTGAGCGTGTCCGTGAATCTTTGCGCGACCTGATTAAATTTCTTGATAAGGAAAACCTGCAGACTATTTACACCGATTTCGAAGATGAATTGTTTGACGTAGAAGAAAAGAACCTGCTTGGTAGTTACTCCAAAATGGATAATTACCGCCAGCGTGTCGAAAGATACATCCGCGAAAATCAACATCACATAACAATTAGCAAACTCAAAACAAACAAGCCAATCACTCATGCCGAACTAAAGGAACTGGAGCGAATCCTGTTTGATGGCCACGAAATAGGCACAAAAGATGACTTTGAAAAGGTTTATGGCAAACAGCCCTTAGGTCAGTTTATTCGTAGTATTGTGGGTCTGGATCGAAATGCTGCCATGGAAGCTTTTTCGGAATTTCTCAGCAAAGGAAATCTGAAAGCCGACCAGCTTACGTTCATCAATAATATCATAGATCATCTTACTATAAACGGCGCTATTGACAACAAAATGTTATTTGAACCTCCCTTTACCGATATCAACGACTTGGGCATTGTCGGTGTCTTCCCCGAACCTGATGTGAAAATGATTATTGGTATTTTGGAAAATATTGAAAAAAATGCTGTAGCATAAAAACATTTTATCTATGGGAGAAGGGTTGGTTATCAGGCGCATTCTGGCATATATTGCTGTTTTATCAGTTATTTGAGCAAAACACAATTACTAAAATGATAAAAATCGTAAAACATACAATGACAAAACACGAACAAATATTACAATCTGAGATTTTTCTCATTCCAGAGGATTATTGGGTTATTCTGGAAGATCCTAAAGATTTAAAATTCCTTGTTAAAGATGAATACGTCAAAATTATCGCATCTCATCTGTTTGATTACGTACCTTATTTTTTAGATAAAAAAATCAATTTAAATAAACATTAGATTTTTTTTAACATGAGCAAAAACGTTTATAAAAGTTTTATTTCTGAATTTTCTAACACGGTTGAGAATGATTTTTCGATTAAACGATACAACATGTATGGCCCAATATCAAATGAATATTGGGATCAAAAATTCAGGGTAGCTATTTATAACCTGGAATCTTATGATGATGGTTATGAAGGTTGCCGTTATGTTGATATCGATGTCATAAAAAGATGGTGGTCCTCAAAAACGATAAGATTTTCTGCTGTAATAGCAAATGCTTTGATTAATTATATGAACACAAATTCCTTATTGGTGCAACAAGAATTAAGAAAGAGTTATTATGAAAAAGAGACATTGCTAAACTCAATAAGTAAGATTGCTTATTTGAATTTTAGGATAACGGATAATGAAGATTCCCCGGCTGGTTATCTGGAAATAAATAAAGAATTCGGCTTGTTTAATAAGTTCCTTTTCAAACAATTTGAATTGTTGGACCCTCATGTTGTAATTATTGGAAGTCAAGCTGGATGTTATTATTTTAACTGCATGATAAAACCAGAAACTCCCTTGAAATATAAAAATCATCTTTACTATAATGACAAGCTCTTTGTTTCAATGAATCATACATCGGGTAATGGTTGTCGGGGCTGGTACAATGAAATAAGCTCAAATATTGATTTGATTTCTGTTTTTTTGAGATCCAGAAATTAGTATCAAAAAAATTTTCGTCTAATCATGATTAATCTTTGCGTTGGCTTACCATAGAAAATATTTTTATTGTTAAATTTGTTATTTATGTATTTTAAAGTAGTAAATCACATAAATTTGTTGATTAAACCTAAATATATTTATCAATCATGAAAGAGCAAGAAAACGATTTCGAAAATGAAGAAACTGAAACTGATGATGATGGATCTTTACAAGAAGAAACAAAGTTTGAGATAAAAAAATACGACATTTCATCTTATCCTGCTGATTATACAATTACAACTATTCTTGAAAAGTACAATAAATCTATTGTTGTTCCGGAATTTCAAAGAAAGTACGTTTGGGGAAAAGATATCGTAAAACAAAGCAGATTAATAGAATCCTTGCTCTTGGGTTTGCCAGTACCACAAATTTTTTTATTTCAGAAAAAGGATGATAAAAGCTTATTATTAATAGACGGTTTTCAGAGACTCCATACTATACATCGCTTTTTTAACAATGATTTAGCAATGGAAGGTGTACAGGAACCATGGGTTGGTAAAAGATATATCGACTTATCATTAGAAGATAAAGAAGCTTTTGATAATATGACGATACGTGCAATTATTATACGGCAAATTACCCCATCTGATAATTATTCTAGTATGTACCAAATATTTGAAAGATTAAATACTGGTGGGATGTTCTTGTCCCCAATGGAAATTAGAAAGGCTATTTTTTATGGTACTTTTTATAAAAACATTGAAGGGTTTAATAATAATGAAGACTGGAAGAAAATTGTTAATAGAAAAACATCAGAAACTAGGTTAAAAGATATTGAATGGTTGTTAAGAATAATTGCACTTTATAAAATTGGAGTGAAAAATTATCAAGAACCAATGAAGGATTATCTAACACGGTTTATGGAGAAAAATAAAGATGATGACAACCAAACAATATTTGATAGTTTAAAATTAATTTGTGAAAAAATTATTATGGAATTAGGCCCGAAACCATTTCATGTTTTAAGCGGTAGATTAAATCTGGCTCTGATGGATTCTGTAATGGTCGCAATCTTAAAAAACACAGACATCGTTGGCTTAAAAGATAAATACGAACAATTAATGAAATACGATGAATTTATAGGTATTGTTAAGTCTCGTGACGCCACACGTTCTCAAAATGTTAAAGAAAGAATTGATTTAGCTCAAAAAATAATTTATTAGCATGAATTGGTTTCGTCACACTAATGCACTTATCAATGATATTGATGATTTAATTAGATCTGGAGTTATTCAGGAAGATTCAGCAATAATAAACTATCATTTGATTAAAATCGGTATTTTATCTTTTTCAAGTGAAGTGGAAAATGATTTAAAAGAATTGGTTTCCCGCCGTCTCAATGGATACAAAAATTTTTGTCAATTATGCAATAAATTAAGAAATCCAAAAATTTCTGAAATAAATGATGCTTTAAAAGAACTAGGCATCACTAAAATTGAAATGGACGACGGGAAAAAATCAAAATTTTCAAGTATCATTTTAAACAGAGATAAAATAGCTCACATTCCAGATTTTAATGCAAATATTACATTTAGTGATTTGAAAGAAGGTGTAATGATTGGTACTGAACTGTTAAAACATATTGACTCCAATACATAAACAATTACCTGTAATATCATTTACTGTTCGGTTCTATTTGAGCCTGTAACGTTTTTATTTTTATTGGCGATCGCAATAATCCGCTATTGTTAACTCCAATTTCGGCGCGGAATTGCATTCCAGGTCATGTCATAATCTTATGTTTGCATAACATTTTCTGCCTTCGGATTCTAATTTTGTATTTCTGATGTTTTTGGTTTTTTTAATGGATATTTCAATGAAACACAAGAGGGGGTGATAGATGTAAATATTTCTTTCCGTCACAAATAGTTACTAAATTTGTGACAGAAATAATGCAATATCACGGTTAGTGATTTTGAAATACAAATACTTAACAGAATAAGAAACGCAGGCATAGGTGTGCTGTTTTTTTCAACGATAGCTTTATAAACTATAGAACCCCTGATGCCTTTACGCAGACTCTTTCGCCCTCCACATCAAATTGATCTATGATTTTCTGGATACCCCCCTGAGTCACTTTAAAGATAACAACCTAATACTTTTTAAATAACGCTTAAGCCAATTCCTTTCAAGTACTCATAAGTAGAATCATAATACTCCGGTTTTCTTGTCAAATCATCTGGGTTCCCTTCAGGAACGACGATGATCATTCCTTGTCTGGCTCTGGTCAACAACACACGATACGCATTAATTAAATACTTCACTCGCGAAGGTTGCTTAATATTATTCCATTTTGTGCCCACGAATGAAAAAGGTTTCCAGCCATTATCAGAAAATCTTAGATCTCCATCCCAGATTATACATGTCCAATCAAGCTCTAAACCCTGAATTTGGAATTCTGTTGCCACATCTTCCAAAAAATAGGATGAGCGTATGTCTTCTTTGCCATTTAGAAACCAATTTACAGGGTCCATTGGCGTTTTAACATCAATGGCAAATGGCTTTAACCGATATGCTTGTGAAGAGACGACCATTCCATACCTCTCACTACCTCTTGCTTTTTGTTTTAGCCATTGTTTTGCTTTAGTGAGATCGCGTGTTAATACGATTGGATATCTCTCCTTAATACGTTCATATATTTCCCTCGCGTTTTCGATATCCATGTCCAATAAGGACTTTACAAACAGTGATAAGTTTTCCGCTCTGAAAGAACGCAAGGATACTGATAAATGCAAGTCCGAATTTCGCTTAACAACTACTTTATTTTCTAATCGTTGGATAGTTTCTTCCGCAGAATACTCGCTATCAGATAGATTTGGAGATATGCAAACCTCCCAGTTTGGGAACGTATTTTCGATTGCTGAAAGCCATTCCGATATTCCAGCCTCGCCGGTGTTTATCTCCTGGCCACCTCCTACAAGGCAAATAATTACTGCCCAATCAGGATGCCTATCAAGACATGATATTAAGAACTCCGGTTCGGAAAAATTAAAATCCGGGATACTTTTTTTGCGCTTCATAAAACTCACCGTTTGCTCTTTGTTCCAGGCACGTTGTGCTTCATCAAAGATGGCTACGTGATCATAAGGGGCCGTTTTATCCCTTAGATATTCGTCTCTGTAATGGTGTATAATCTGAATAAAGGCTTTGATACTTTGCTTTGTCCTGGATTTTACTGCTTTTTTACCAAGCTCAATATCCCTTGCTACTTTGTCACGTGCTAATGCTTCATGTAAGATGGCAACTAATGGTCCATTACCCGAAAGATAAACACTCGCATTTCCTCTTTCCTTATCCAGATGCGATGTTGCCACCTTCAAGCCAACAAGCGTTTTTCCAGCGCCAGGGACGCCTGTAACAAAACAGATTACTTTCTTTTTTTGTGATTTTGCAGCCTCGATTATATCAGTAATTGCTTCTGCTGTTACTGATAGATTTTTTGCTTCCGCGTCATTTCTGGTTATTTCATCAACGGTATGTGAATGGTAAAGCGAAACGGCTGCTTCAATGATCGTTGGCGTCGGCATATAAGCGCCTTTTGCGTAACTCTGTCCATCCAGTCTGTCTGTTTGGAGGCAATCATCGACAACCCGAGAGATCGCTGTCCTTAAAGTTTGGGCATTTGCCAAAATGGGGCGCAAAAGACTATCATTATGTGATGTAAATTCAATTTCTATTTTCCTTGAACTTGCTTCAGTCGCAACTAATATAGGTACAAGTAATGCGCTATGGCTTGGTTTATGGAAATTTTTAAGATCCAAAGCGTAGTCCCAAACCTGGTCAATATTGTAATTGAGAAATTGATATTCTCCTACCTTGAATTCAATGACAAAAACAACATTGTGTATTATAACTAATGCATCAACACGTTTACCCATACGGGGAATTGAAAACTCAAAGAAAATATCACCCCTATATCCTTCTAATGCTTCTTTTAATATGGGTATTTGCTCCTCCCAAGCTCTTTTTTGAAGAGCAATTGTATCAAAATTATTTCCGTAGTCAATTGCCCCCAAGATTTCATTGTCACTTGAGATTAAAAAATTATCAATTGAATTTCGGTAATAATAATTCAACATGGGTTGGTTCCGTTATTATTCTTCGTTGTACTTTCTATTTGAATTACGAAACTCTTCAACAGGATATTTTTTCTCATTCTTCTCAATCTTATTTTTAAGAGCATCCGCGAGATTAATATCGAAGTTATCAGCTAAGAGAATCAAAGAATAAAACACATCCCCCAATTCATCTGCGAGTTTGCCTTTATCAACGGCTTGATCAGATTTCCATAAAAACAGCTCCAATAACTCACCGGATTCAACATTTAAGCACATCGCCAAATCCTTTCCCGTGTGAAATTGTTTCCAATTTCGGTCATCCCTAAACTTAAGGACGAGCTGAGTCAAATATTTTAGGTTGTTATCCATTATAGACATTGTTATTATGCCATTCTATGTACTTCTCATTTGGCCTGTCAATATAACGATCCGGCAAAATCTGCAAGGGTTTCCCATGGAACTGATAATATTCGCGTCCATTTTGAAACTCTTCTTTAATTTTCTTGCTAACCTCAACCTTTAAGTCTTTTGTTGAAGTGATATATCCACCATCGTAAAGTTTATGCAGGTCAGCTCTTAGCAGGATTCCAGTTGCAATGTGATTAGGTCCTGAATCAGCAAAGGGTTTTATATGGGCTGCTTCAAGAACGGGAAGTGTTTTTTCGCCAGTTATAGAACATTTCCTGGAATATGCATCAGTTAGTTGAACTCTAAAAGCACCTTGACCAAGTCTGACCTTTGTCAAATACTTCCTGGTATATTCAGATTCAGGTTCTTCAAGAATGAGCTGACTTTTATTGTTATCAATCCGTTCAAAAAGTCTGTTCGATTGCAAAACCAGTTCAACTTTAGCCCATAACCTTCGCCCAATTTCCGAACTATCATCGTAAGATTTTCCCTGAACAATACTTCTGCTCCAATCCTCAGGAACAGTGATCCAATCTTCAGGCTTAAAAAAAATCGGATCTGTGAGCACAATGCAACCAATGTTAGGATTAGCAGAAAAAAGATTATCACCCGAACGATAACCAATAATCTTCCTCTTAAACTGAACTAACGAATCTAGTCCGTTTCTCTTCTCGAAAATATCCCAGGCTACATCTAATGGCAAAATTGAATGAGAAGAAAAAAAACCTACTCCGGCAACTGCATTATATGGGCTTTTCAACTTAAAAAGGAAAGGTGCCCCTGGGCTTAGGACTTTAAAAGTTGAGTTTCCACCTGGCTGCCAGAAATTGATATCCTCATTATCTCTCTTTGAAAGAAAATTATACCAGTCAAAATCCGTAACACCAAGGTAAAATCTCATAGTTTCCTTTTAAAACTCAAAAATATGACAAATTGATGAGAACTCATTTAAATAAAATTTTTATCACCAATTATGATTATCGAAGCAAAGATTTGAAAATACTCGAATACGAAATGCTCTTGTAAAAATGAAAAAAAATACTTATTATTTTTGAAGAAAACTTAAATCTCATGCCCGGAAAAGTAAAATACATGTCAGAAGTAGCGAACGAATATGGCGTTCACCCTCACACTTTAAAAAATTGGCTTAAGCCTATCTGGAATTCACTAAAAATACAAGGCCGGAGAAGTCTTCTTGCCTGGCAAATTAAAATGATCTATGATTTTCTGGATTCTCCTTTATCAGAAAATGACGAAAATAAATGATCCATTGCGAACATCTTTATTTTTCTGTCAAAAATGCCAGAAAAAATAACCTTTTTTGCACTTTTCACTCGAAAATCAGGCATTTTTCACTCATTTTTTACTTAAAAATCACTCATTTTTCACTTTTTTTTTACGCTTTTTTGTGTTTTTAAACTTACCCCAAGTCCGTTCCATCTCTGTTTTTTTGAAATCTTCGGCTATTTTGACATATTTATTAAAATCCTTGTCTTTTTTATGACCGCTTATACCCTTTGCTGCCATATAATTCATACCCAAAATAATGCTGTTAGTAAGAAAAGTCTTTCTTGCTGTATGCGTAGTGATTAATTCATGTTTGGGTTGTATAAATTCTTCAGCCCTACCCCCATAAAATTTAGTAATGCTTGTTGGTGAATCTATGTCTGCTTTTTTACAGCATTCTTTGATATATTCATTCAGTTTGGGCGCTGAAATTTTTGGAAGAGGTCTATCGGAAAGATCAACATGTTTCTTAAGTATTGCCTGTGCAAATTTATTCAGAGGAATCACTGCTGGTTGTTTTGTTTTTTTAATCGTTTTGTGAATATTATCTCCCCGAATATGGTCTCTTTTTAATTCAAGGATGTCTGATACCCTAAGCCCAGTAAAACATCCAAAACAATAAATATCTCTGGCATTGTTCAATCTCTTGCTCTCAAATTTGAAATTGTACAGGGTCATTAATTCATCCATGGTCAGAAAAATGACCTCTTTTTCCTTTTCAGCAAAGGAAAAGCTCTTGTATTCATCGGAAACTTTTATTTTATGTGCCTCTGCCCACCTTAAAAACGATTTCAAAACGCTGACAATCTTTGCAAAATAATTGTGTGCTATTTTACAATCAGTTAGAGCATATTTTTTCAGAGCATCATAAAACGAATGATCAATGGCACCTATACTTATATGGTAGTTCGTTTTTTCTTCAAATGTTTGAAGAAAATTGCGGATAGTAGTGTATCCCTTAATAGTTTGTGCTTCTCTGTCAGGACGAATAGAGTCAAGGTAGGCATCAAAAAGGCCCAAGAAATCAGAAGCATCAAGTTTTGTTTTTGTTTGTTTATTTGCAAACCAGGATTTAAAATAAGCATCGCAGGGTATGATGTTGTTTTTAATAGCATTTTTTATAGCATCCCTAGCCTTTTCCCTAGCAAGAGTTATCGTTTCGTTAATAAATTCGAGTTCCTTATCCATTTCCGGGTTTCCTGACTCCTTACATATCTGTTTTTTATTATTCCAGAATTTAGGATGAACCATGTGCCCGAGAAAAATAACTGTTCTGGAACTCCCGTAGGTAATTCTCATTATTAAAGATTTTTCACCTTTTTTATTTATTTTGCCCGGTTTAAGATAAAAGTTTATTTTTGCCATTATTATTGAGTTTTGAGGATACAAAGATATAAAAAAATGGGTACCCAATATGAGTACCCAA
>Ga0209098_1005035_pt1 | contig 10053 bp, 4 predicted proteins | sample AD_JPNHW1_MetaG_FD_184429 | JGI IMG/M metagenome (GOLD analysis project Ga0209098, IMG submission 184429) | Active sludge microbial communities of municipal wastewater-treating anaerobic digesters from Japan - AD_JPNHW1_MetaG (SPAdes) (version 2) | ecosystem: Engineered > Bioreactor > Anaerobic >... | reverse complement strand
AGGCCTAATCCCGTGCCGTCGCTGATTCCTTTTGTGGTGAAGAACGGTTCGAAAATGTGTTCCATCACTTCTTTTTCCATGCCGCAGCCGTTATCGCTGACGGCCAAGAGAACGTAGTCTCCGGGGGTGCAGCCCTGGCAGGTGGCACAATAGTCTTCGTCGAGCACGGTGTTTGCGGTTTCGATGGTAATCTTGCCTACCCCAGCGATGGCGTGGCGGGCGTTGACGCACAGGTTGGTCAAAATCTGGTCGATTTGGGAGGGGTCCATCTTGACCGGCCACAGTTCCGCAGCCGGTTGCCAGGCAAGGTCAACGTCTTCACCGATGAGCCGCTGAAGCATCTTGAGCATGCCTTTCAGGGTCACGTTCAGGTCGAGCACTTCCGTGGCGACGGCCTGCGTTCGGGCGAAGGCCAGCAGTTGCCGGGTGAGGTCGGAGGAGCGTTGGGCGGCGTTTTTGATTTCGGCCAGGTCGGCATGCAACGGTTCCGCAGGCCCAATCCTTTCCAGGGCCATGTCCACGTAGCCGAGGATGACCTGAAGCATGTTGTTGAAATCGTGGGCCACCCCGCTGGCCAGTCTGCCGATGGACTCTAGTTTCTGGGACTGGGTCAACTTCGTCTGCAGTTTCTGCCGCTCCGCTTCCCCCCGCGCGCGTTCAACGAGTTCCTGCTTCAGCGCGCTGTTAGCCCGCTCCAACTGTTCCATCTTGCTTTCCAGTTTGCGGATCAGCGCCGCATTGTACTGCTTCAGGAAAATGGATTCGTCCTGTCCGGGCGTTTCCCCGGTCCGCGTCCGGGTCGGCGTGTCTGCGGTTGCCTCGGCGTGTGGGGTGGGCCGGCTCTCGGCTTTCTTGAGCGTATCCCGAATGTTCGCTAGGAGGGCGTCCGGCTCTTCCGGCTTGACGATGAACCGCTCGGCCCCAAGCCCGAGAGCAAAATCCCGGTCGCTATCATGGGTATAGGTGGCGGTGTAGAAAATAAAAGGAATCGCTTTCAGACGCTCATCTTTTTTCCATTCGCGGCACAAGGCGAACCCGTCCATGACGGGCATCAGGATGTCGGAGATGACCAGATCCGGCTGGGTCTGCCGCGCCCGTGCCAGCGCCTCGGCCCCGTGGCAAGCCTCTTCCACGTCGTAGCCATGGCCTCGCAGCAGGGTTCGCAAGAGGTAGAGGTTTTCATCCCTGTCGTCGACAATCAGGATCCGGATCATCTTCATCGGGGCGTCCCCTTCCCTGTTTCTCCCGCAGGATGTTCAATTCCCGGTGCTTTCGCGGGCAGCATCAGCGTGAAGACGCTGCCTTTACCCCAGTCGCTTGCCGCGTGGATCTCGCCGCCGAGCAACTGCGCCAGCCGCCGGCAGATGGCCAACCCCAACCCGGTGCCCTCGTGTTGGCGTGACAGGCCGGAGTCGATTTGCCGGAACGGCTGAAACAGTTGGCTCAAATCCTCCGGCTTGATGCCGATGCCGGTGTCGGCGACCGAAATGCGGAGTGTGCCGGACGCGATTCCCGCCGTGAGCGTGACCACGCCGTGCTCCGTGAACTTGACGGCGTTGTTGAGAAGGTTCAGCAGCACCTGTTCGACGCGGCGCGCATCGCTCATCCACACGCCGATCTCTGGGGCAAGCTGCACGCTCAAGGACAGCCCCTTCTTTTCAGCCTGCGGCTTGATGGTTCCTGCGACCTTCACAATCGAGGCAAGCAAGTCAAAGGGTTCGTCTCTCACCTGCATCTGACCGGCCTCGATTTTGGAGATGTCGAGCACATCGTTGATCAGTGCGAGTAAGTGGCGCGAGCTGTTTTGAACCATGCCGAGTTGTTTGGATTGCTCCGCATTCAAAGGACCTGCCAACTCTTGAAGGAGGATGCCGGTGAAACCGATGATCGAGTTGAGGGGGGTGCGCAACTCGTGCGACATGGTGGCCAGGAAAGCGGATTTAAGGCGGTCGGACTCCTCGGCCCTTTCCAGCGCGTGTTGCAGGGATTTCTCGTAAGCACGTTCGGCGCTGATGTCGTCGATCATTCCGACTAAGCCCCGCGCGGGGCAGGTCTTGTCGACGGCTTGGGCGGTCATCCGGCCCCAGAAGAGGCTTCCGCCCTTTCGCACCAGTTGCTGCTCCCTGCGGAAGGTGGTGCCGTTGGCTAAACAGGCGGCGGTCTCTTGCCCGATAGACTGATAGGTGGCCTCGTCGGCATACCAGACACGCGTTGTTTGTCCCAGCAATTCTCCGGGAGCATAACCGAAAAGCTCATCCATCTTGTGGTTGCATTGGACAATGACACGGTTCTTGACCAGTACGATGCCGGAGGTGGCGGAGCCGAAAATGGCGTGTTGCTCGGCGATGGCGAACCTCAGGGCTTCCTCCGCCTCCCGTTCCGCCGTGATGTCCTCGATCACCGCGACCAGCCCTTTGCCCGGATCGGACACGTCGAGCGCATGGTCGGTCAAACGCGCCCAGAAAACGGTGCCGTCTTTGCGCTGGTACCGTTGCGTGCTCCGGTAGACCTTTCCGCTCCATACCGTATTGGCGACGTCCCGGCCAACGGTCTCGTAATCGGCCTCGGAAGTGTACCACGGGTGCGTGGAGGTGCCCGTCAACTCGCCGGCCGCGTACCCGAGGATCGCCTCCAGCCGGGCATTGCATCGCATGACAATCCGGTCACGCAAGACGGCGATCCCGACATTGGTCGCTTGAAAGATGGCTTCAAGCTGCTCTTTGGCCGCCTGTAACTCGGCGGTCCGGGACGCGACCATCTCTTCAAGGCGTGCGCGGTATTGTTTCAGTTTCCGCTCGGCATTCTTGTAGTTTGTGATGTCGCGGATAATGGCGACGACACCGGCCGCCGGGGCGTCCGGTTGAACGGGGGCAACCATGATAATAACGTCCCGCAGCGCTTTCCCGCAACGGATTCGGCTCTCGATCGAGGCCAAGCCCTGGTTTTGAGGATTCGCATACAGTTCCCGTCCGACGCGCTCAAATTCCTTATCGTTTTCGTAAAGTATCCGGGTGCTTTTGCCAACCAGATCTTCTTCGGAACAACCGACCATTTCACACCAGTATTTGTTGGCACTTTCGATCAGCCGGTTTTTTATAATGCCAATGCCGACCGGCGCGGCCCGTAATACGCTGCGAAGGGTGGCTTCACTTTCACGCAACGCCTTCTCGCTCTTTTTGAGCTCCGTGATGTCGTGAATAATGGCCACAGTGCCCGCCAAGAGATCCTCTGGCTGGATGGCGGCGGCGCTGACAATGACCTCGCGGAGCGATCCGTCGCCGCACCGCAGTCGGGTCTCAACAGAGGCTTGCCCCTTTGTTTGCAAGTCGGTATACAAGGCCTTCCCCACCCGATCCCACTCCGCGTCGCTTTCGTATAAGATCCGGGTGCTCTTGCCGAGTATGTCCGCTTCCGAATATTTGAAGTTCTTACACCAGTAGTCGTTTGCGCTTTCGAACACCCTGTTCTTCATGATGCAGATGCCGGCCGGCGCGGCCCGGAATACGCTGCTGAGGGTGGCTTCACTTTTTCGCAACGCTTCTTCCGCACGCCGATTCTCGGTCCGCATGCGCAGGGCGTGGATGCCGAACTCGACGTCGCGGGTCAGTTCCTTCAATAGCGCGACTTCGGATTCATCGAAGGCATCCGGCTGCGTCGAGTAAATCATCCAGGCGCCGAACGTCTGTCCGTCGATGACGAGGGGTAGGGCGATGGACGAATTGTAGCCATGGTTCAGCGCGGTTTCGCGCCATGGAGTCATTGAGGGATCGGCGGCGATGTCGCGGGCGATGACGGGTTTTCGGGTCCGGATCGCGATGCCGGTCGGGCCGCGGCCATGTTCGGTGTCGTCCCATGTGACACGCACGGTTTCCAGGTAGTCGACTTCGAAGCCGGCGTGGGCAACGGGACGGACGGTTTTGGCCCCGTCTGTTTCGGCAATGCCGACCCAGGACAGGTGGTAACCGCCATTTTCGATGGCGATGCGGCAGAGGGCGCGGAGCAATTCGGTCTCGTCGACGGCGCGGGCGATCATCTGGTTGCACTCACTGATCATGCGGAGCGTACGGTTGGCGTGGCGCAGTTTGTCGGCATCGGCAGGTGTGTTCACGTTCATGGCTCTCCCATTTTCTCCGTCTGCGAATCCGCATGGATCTGACTTTTCTATCCGCGTCTGAACCGCTAAACAGCACTCAACATAATTACATTGATAAAAAGACAGATATATTTTCAGCCTTTAAAATACTTTCTGTCCTAAAGGGTGTCAATGGAATTTAAATTTGTTTTCACCCCGACAGTAATAAAATGAAGGCGTGCATGCCTCGAAAATAATGGATACAATTCAAACAATAAATGTGAGATGGCTTTTCACATCGGAACGGTTCTTATAGAAACGAAGGGAACAGCAGGCATGAAAAAAATGTCAGTCATAGCCGGGATACTTTCGGTCGGATTGACCACGGGGCTCACCGCGGCGGTGGGCGATGTGGCCGTGGAGACGGATTCATTTCGGCTCGTGATAGGGGCGGACGCCGTCGCGAAATCACTCGTTGTGAAGGCGACGGGCGAGGAGTGTCTGGACACGCGCGATCATATACCGCTTTTCGCCGTGACGCAGGACCGTCCGTTTAATAACGAACGGAAACTCATTCATCCGAACAAGAAAACGGTTTATCCCGCGTGCAAGTTGCGCCGAGAAGGGGACTCGTTAGTCGTTGGCTTCTCGCATGAACTTTATGAAGCGCGTGTCGCGCTCAGAATCGCGGAAGGATACATCGCGTTCACGCTGGAAGATTTTCCGATCGACCGAAAGAAGAGCTACGATTATCTCGTGATGGATATCCCGCCTGTTGCTTCTTTCCGTGTGCTACAGTTGCCCGTCAAGAACCGCAAGTATTTTGGCGACTGGCTGAATGCGAGTTGGGACGAAAAGAACGCCGTCGCTGTGGTGGGGACTTCCCCGTATCCGGATGTGGACCACGAAGAACGCACGGGGTACCGTACCCTCAACGCCGACCTTGTGGCTGGCATCAAACTTCGTGGTGCGGGTGCGGCGTTGATCGCCGCTGCCGGGAAGGAGAAATTCCTCGATGCGATGGACGCCTTGGAAAAGGACTTCGGCCTTCCGCGCGGTGTCGAGAGCCGGCGCGGGGCGGCTTCGAAATCGTCCATTTTCCATCTTTCCTCAGGGTTTTCGCCCGCACAGGCCGACACGTTCATTGCCTACGCTAAAAAGGGCGGATTCCGCCTGATGACCTTCAACTATAGCAACGTCGTCAGAGAAAGGGGTAGCTGGCGGCTGTGCGGCGACTACGATTGGCGTGAGGATTTGTTTCCAAACAAGGAAGCGGATTTGAAGTCGCTCCTGTCGAAAATCAAGGCGGCGGGGATCACTCCCGGTCTCCACACGCTCCATTCGCATATCGGGCTTGAAAGCCGTTACGTCACGCCTGTTGCGGATCCGCGGCTTAACAAGACGCGCCGCTTCACGCTCGCACAGGCCATGCCGCCCGACACGAACGACGTCGTGGAAATCGCCGTGCAGGAACCAACGGCGGACGCGCCACTCTATAAACCCTGCCGCGTGCTGCAGTTCGGAGGCGAGCTCCTCTCCTACGAAAACTACACGACCGAACCGCCGTACAAATTCCTCGGCGTCAAGCGCGGCGTGTGGAAGACCACTCCCCAGCCGCATGAGAAAGGGCAGATCGGCGGCGTTCTCGACATCAGTGAATTTGGATCTCCTGGCAGCTGTTATCTCGATCAGAATTCCGATTTGCAGGAAGAAGTTGGCGCGAAACTCGCGAATATCTACAACTGCGGGTTCGGGTATCTCTATCTGGATGGTTCTGAGGGCGTGAACCGCCCTTTCAACTTCCATGTGGCGAACGGGCAGTACCGGTTTTGGAAGATGCTGAGGCCTGAACCGCTCTTCGGCGAAGGCGCGGCTAAGACGCATTTCGGATGGCATATGCTCGCGGGTGCAAACGCGTTCGACTGTTTCAGTCCTGAGGAGTTCAAGGAAAAACTGCGGGAATTCCCGTTCAAGCAGGCGCCGATCACATGGCAGGACATGACGCGCGTCGATTTCGGCTGGTGGGGGTTCTGGGCTCCGACCGCAAAATCGGTGGGGACGCAGCCGGACATGTGGGAATACGGCGCTTCCGTTGCGGCGGCATGGGACTGCGCCATGTCCATCCTCATGCCGCTCGACCAGCTGGAGAAGCATCCGCGCACGGACGACATCCTCGAGACGCTCCGCCGCTGGGAAGATGTGCGGGAGAAGAACTGGCTTACCAAAGCGCAACGTGAAGAACTCAAGAACTATGAGCGGGAACACCATCTCCTGATCAATGCGAAAGGCGAGTACGAACTCGTCCCCTATGACCGTATCCAAGTCGGTGATGGCAAGAATCCGATCCGCGCGTTCCTCTTCGATCACAAAGGTGCGTGCTGGGTGGTCTACTGGCATGGCGCGGGCGAAGGGACGGTCAAGCTGCCGTTTACGGCGAAGGATGTGGAACTCCTCGACGAAGTAGCGGGCAAGCCTGTCGCCTTTGAAACCGCCGCCGGTTCGGTCGTGCTTCCCGCCGGTCGCCGCCGCTATCTGAAAACGGACCTTTCCCGTAAAACCGTGGAGAAGGCTTTTGCTGGCGCGGTCGTCTTTCCGGAGACGGGTGGTTCGGGGCAATAGGCCGGAAAGGGCGGGAACGTGTCAAAGCAGGGTGCGAAGGATTGCCGGCGGCGCGTCAGAACGAGACGTCGATGATGAGCGGGAGATGGTCGGAGCCGATATCGGGGCCGGGGCGTTTTGCGAGGATGCGCACCGCGCCGCTGTGGAAGCAGTGGTCGAGGGGGATGCGCATCAGAGGGGGGGCGGCGACGGGCCATGTGGGCTGGGGACCGTGTCCCTGCGCGCTGTCGCGCAAGCCGCTGGCTTCAAGGAACTGCCTGAAGTGTGCCGACCACGGCGTGTTGTTGAAATCGCCGGTCACCACCAGCGGGCCCTCGACGCCGCACAGGTTTTTTGCGAGCTCGAGCGAGAAGCTGTTGCGGCCGCGCCACATGGCGCTGTTGTAAGGCGCGAGCGCGTGTATGCCGACGACGGTAAGGGTCTTGTCGCCGACGGCGATGCGCGCAAGCGTGGAGGGCACGGCTTCGGGGTCGCTCAGCCGGAAGATTTCCGCAGAGCGTGCGTTTGTTCCGCAGTAGATGGCCGCGCCGAGGTTGTCCTCCCGCGGCATTGCAGCCCAGACGGGATAGCTGTTTGTGAGCGGGGAAAGGTCATTCAGCCAACGGGTGTCCGGCTCCAGAAGGACGATAACGTCGGGGTGCTCCTGCGCGACGAGTGAAAGCAGTGCCGTGAAATTGGTGTTGCACGTGAGGATGTTGGCATGCAGGATGCGCAGGTGAGCCGGCGAGGAAGCGGGGGGCGTGGCCTGGGCCTGGGTTCCGGACGGCAGGAGGAGGAGCAGGACAGGGACGGCGTTAAATGCGGCGAAGGCGAGGCTGACGACCGCATGCCGGTGGCGGCGGGCGGCGAGTTCGAGACCTGCATAAACCAGAAAGCAGACCGCGAGCTGGGGTTTGAAATGGGTGAAGAATTCGAAAAACCAGACGTAACGTCCGAGCAAACCTGCCAGCGTGAAGAACATGCCGAGGAATGCGGCGGTCTCGGCGAGACGGTGGAAATGTCCAAAAGGTGTCGCCGGTTTCATGAGGGGGGAGAGGCTGCCGGCCGGCCGCCCGCGCTGAGGCCGGAATGGCGCAGGAGCGGGGTGATGGAAGGGCCTCGGCCGCGGAAAAGGCGGAAGACTTCTGCGGGGTCCGTGCCGCCGCCGAGGGCGAGCAGGGTGTCCCGGAAGCGGCGGCCCGTGGCGCGCACGGCCATTTCGTTGTCGAGCCCCGCCTCCTCGAAGGCGGAGAAAGCGTCGGCCGAGAGCACTTCGGACCACTTGTAGCTGTAGTAACCGGCCGCATACCCGCCGCCGAAAATGTGGCTGAACGAACAGAGCAGGCGGTCTTCCGGCAGCAGCGGGGTGGGCGAGTATTTCCCGGCGTTCAGGCGCTTGACCGTATCGGCGTCGGGCCATTCGGGACGCGGGTAACGCGCGTAGAGATCCATGTCTGTGGCGGCGAAGTAAAGCTGGCGCAGCATGGCGCTGGCGGCGCGGAAATTTTTGGCGGCGACGAGCCGGTCGAAGAGCGCGTCGGGCAGCGCCTCTCCGGTTTCGGCGTGCCGGCTGAGCCCTTTGAGCGTGGCGCGGTCGTAACACCAGTTCTCCATGAACTGGCTGGCAACCTCGATGGCGTCCCACTCGATGCCGTTGACGCCCGAGGCGTCGGGGTCTTCCACCGTGGTGAGCATGTGCTGGAGGGCGTGCCCGAATTCGTGGAAGAGGGTGTTGACCTCTTGGAAGCGCATGACCGGCGGCGTGTTGCCGACGGGCACGCTCTGGTTGCAGACGAGCAGGGCCATGGGCCGTGTGGCCGTGCCGTCCGGTTTGCGGTCGCGCGTGCGGAAATCGTTCATCCAGGCGCCGCCGCTTTTGGTCTGCGGGCGGCTGTAGGGGTCGAGGAAGAAACAGGCGCGGGGGGTTCCGTCTGTGTCGGCGACGCGGAAGAAGCGCACGTCGGGGTGCCACACCGGCGCTTCGCCGTCGGCGGGGGTGATCGTGATGCCGAAGAGGCGTTCGGCGAGGCCGAACAGGCCTTCGAGCACACGCGGGAAAAGGAAATAGCGGCTCAGTTCCTCGTCGCTGTAATCATAGAGGTGTTCGCGCTGGCGTTCAGACCAGAAGGTGATGTCCCACGGCTGCAGGACGGTATCTGTGAACCCGTTGGCGTGGGCAAAGGCGAGCAGGTTGGCGGACTCCTGTTTGGCGGGGGCCGAAGCGGCGTCGGCGAGCTGCGCGATCAAGGCGTCCACAGCGGGAACGGTCTTGGCCGTTTTGCTGGACAAGTTGAGGTCGGCATACGTGGCGTAGCCGAGCAGGTGTGCGAGTTCGCGGCGCAAGGCGAGGATGCGTTCGAGGATGGACGTGTTGTCGGTGCGGCCAGAGGAGGCGCGTGTGGCATAGGCGCGGTAGAGTTGTTCACGTGCGGGGCGGTTGCGGCTATGCATCAGGAAGGGCAGGTAGACGGCGGTGTCGAGGGTGATGCGCCAGGGGCCGGAGTCGGTTGTGGCTCCGGTCTCGCCCGCGTCACGGGCGGCTTGGGCCGTGACGGCCAGCAGGGCGGACGGGAGCCCGTCGGCCTCTTCGCGGGTGCGGAGAGTGAGCGAAAAGGCCTTGGTCGCATCGAGCACGTTGTTGCGGAACGTTGTGGCGAGTTGCGCGAGTTCGGTCTGAAGGGCGTTGAAATGCGCTTGCCGGTCAGGCGGCAGCCCCACGCCGGCCTGTTCGGCGTTCTGGATGGCCTTGGCGAGGATGCGGCGTTGGACTGGGGTGAGGCAGAGTGCGGCCCGGTCGGCGGCTTGCAGGGCGAGGTAGCCATTGTAGAGGGCGTGGCTCTGTCCGACGTGTTGGGAGAAAGCGACGATGGCGGGTTGGAGCGCTTCTTGGACGCTACGCCAGGCGTCGCTGTTCATCACGGAAAGCATGTGGCCGAGGAGTCCCCAGGCGTCGAAAAGCGGATGGCAGGCATCGTGTAGCGGGCGCATCAGGCCGGCCCAGGTAGGGACGATGTTCCGTTCCCGCGCCTCCACCGCAGCATAGGATTGTTCGAGCAGGCGCGGGAAATCGGTTTTCGCCTCTTCCGGCGTCATCTGGTCGAAAGGCGGATAATATGGGATGTGGAGGAAAGAGGACATGACAGAGGGCAATGGGCGGTGACAGTAAACAGGGATCGTTAAACGGTGAACAGTAGGGGCGAACCGGTGTGTTCGCCCTGATCAAGGCTTTTTGGGAGGTGTGCCGCCGTGTTTGCGGAGCTTTTCGTCAACGGCGGGGTCGGGGTCGATCTCGCGGCTGCGCGTCCAGAAAGCAACTGCTTCAGCCTTGCGTCCGACGGCCAGCAACACGTCGCCGGTATGATCGAGGATCACAGGTTCGTCGC
>Ga0209098_1005032_pt1 | contig 10056 bp, 7 predicted proteins | sample AD_JPNHW1_MetaG_FD_184429 | JGI IMG/M metagenome (GOLD analysis project Ga0209098, IMG submission 184429) | Active sludge microbial communities of municipal wastewater-treating anaerobic digesters from Japan - AD_JPNHW1_MetaG (SPAdes) (version 2) | ecosystem: Engineered > Bioreactor > Anaerobic >... | reverse complement strand
ATTATTGCAAAGAGCAATGCTTTGAATGAAAGAAGAGCTACAAAAACCGCGCTTGAAATGAACAAAACAAATGATTTGTACTTATCATGTACAAGATAGTACAGAGGTACCGAAAAAATGACTGCAGCAAGATAGATCAAACCAAGAGTAAGCATAATAACGTTTTTAAATACAAACAGTTATGAAAACCAATTTCCTCAGAACTTTTTCAGTTATTGGTGCGATTGTGATTATCGCACTATCTATGCAACAATGTAAAACAAACAGAAGTTCGGAAGGCAGCGAAATTAAGATTCTTTTTTTACATCACAGCACAGGTGATGTGGTATATAAAGGGACAAGTACAGGCAGGATTATCCGTGGTATCAGAATTGGTAAGGAATATGATGTTCCTGCCTGGTTCTCTAAATTTAACAGCGAAACCGGCAAATCATACAGCATCACCGAAAAGGCCTTTCCCAAAGGCGATCCTTATAAGTGGAACAATTACCCGTTTGATTATTATAACATCTGGGTAAAAAACGCCGGTGATTCACCCTATATGGAAGAGCCCACCCTTGAGATGCTTACCAGGGAATATGATCTGATTATCTTCAAACACTGCTATCCTGTTTGTGATATTAAGGAAGACAGCACTGAAGGCAATATTGATTCTGAGGTAAAGACAATCAACAATTATAAGCTTCAATACAATGCTTTAAAGAAAAAAATGCGGGAGTTTCCTGATACCAAATTTGTTGTCTGGACCGGTGCAGTGAGAGTAAAAGCCCAAATGGATACTGTAACCGCATTAAGAGCCAGTGACTTTTTTGAGTGGGTGCGTTCCGTGTGGGACGAACCCGATGATAACATCTTCTTATGGGATTTCTATGAACTTGAAACCGAAGGCGGGCTATTCCTGAAGGAATCATATGCTGAAGGAGATAACAATTCGCATCCCACTCCTGAATTTGGCGCGGCAGTCGCTCCACTCATGTGTCAGAGGGTTGTTGATGTTATCGAAACAAATGGTACCAGAACACTTCTGAATGGAAAATTCAGGTAATTTTGAAAAGTTATTCAAGCACAGGATGCTTCTAACCTTATCATAACGGTTTTTTCCTTGATTCAAGTCCTAATACCTCATACTAACAACATTTTTGCAAACAATTCACCATTAACTCATCTTTTTGTAGTACTATATGAGCAACCTGCCTGAGATTAAAGAGAAAATTAAGCAGTTTATTCTAGAGAACACCTATGTTGCCCCCGATCAGGTTCAGAATGATACATTGATTTTTGCACAAGGTATTTTTGATTCAATGGGTTTTATTTCCCTTATCAGTTTTTTAGAACAGACTTTCAATGTAAAAGCCAAAGACTCTGAATTGCTTGAAGACAACTTCGAATCCATTGATGCAATGGCAAATTTCGTCCTGCGAAAGCTAAACCCGGAATAATAACATGTGTGGTATAGCCGGAGTTTTTAATTACTGCTCCGATAAACACTCCTGTGATAGCAGCCTCCGACGGATGCTATCGGTGATCAAACACCGGGGCCCTGATGAGACCGGGCTTTACCTGGGAAAAAACATCGGACTGGGCAGTGTAAGGCTTAGCATTATTGACGTTGCCGGCGGCCAGCAACCGCTTTCCGACGAAGCGGGAAGGTACTGGATTGTATACAATGGTGAGATTTTTAACTATCCCGAACTCCGGAAAGATCTCGAAAAGAAAGGTGTACATTTCCGGACCAACAGCGACACCGAGGTTGTGGTGCAGATGTATGCATCTTACGGTAACCGATGTCTTGAATTCTTCAACGGGCAATTTGCATTTTGTATCTGGGATTCACTGAAGGAAGAATTATTTCTTGCCCGCGACAGGGTTGGCATCAGGCCCCTTTATTACTGGAGACATAATGAAACTTTTGCGTTTTGCTCTGAGATCAAGGGCTTGTTTACACTCGGACAGATAGAGCGAAAATTAAGCACCAAGAGTCTCGCCCAGGTATTTCATTGCTGGACAACCTTATCTCCTGATACTCCTTTTGAGAATATTTTCGAGCTGCCGCCCGGTCATTTCATGACTGTTACAGCAACATCATTTGCAATTAAAAGATTCTGGATGATGGAGTTTGCAGGCCGGCAGAATGATAACAACCGGAATATTTCCGATGCTGCCGAAGAGTTCAAAGAACTGATAAGGGATGCCGTTAGGATAAGACTGCGCTCTGATGTGCCGGTGGGTGCTTATCTCAGCGGAGGGCTCGATTCGAGTGTAACCACTGCCCTGATCAATGAAATTGAGCCCGGCATCCTGAATACCTATTCGATCGGTTTCACCGACAAGGACTTCGATGAGACATCCTACCAGCTTGAAGCTGCTCAATATTTTAACACCAATCATACGGCTATAAAATGCTCCCCGACCGAAATCGTTGATTACTTCAGGGAAACCGTCTGGCATTCGGAATACCCTATGCTGCGCACCGCTCCAACACCAATGTTCCTGCTTTCGAAGAAAGTAAGGGAAAGCAATATAAAGGTTGTGATTACCGGTGAAGGAGCTGATGAGTTTCTGGCAGGATACAACATCTTTAAAGAAGCAAAAATCAGACGATTCTGGGCAAAGGAACCTGAGTCGCTTTCGCGACCGCGCCTGTTAACGAAACTTTATCCTTACCTTCCGGTTATCAGGGATGCCAATCATTTCGCGCTTAAGATGTTCTTCGGATACAATCTTACGGCTACCGGTGATCCCTTGTATTCGCATCAGTTGAGATGGCACAATACATCTCGGATAATGAACTATCTGTCGGATGATATGATTCACCAGGTAAACGGATATGATCCACTGGCCTCAATCTATCCGAACCTCCCGGACCATTTTATGGAATGGAGTGAATTATCGCGTTCGCAATACCTTGAGGCTACCATTTTCATGTCAGGTTACCTATTATCCTCACAAGGTGACCGGATGGCAATGGGTAATTCAGTGGAAGGAAGGTACCCTTTCCTCGACTATCGTGTGATACAATTCTGCAACAACCTTCCCGACAGGTTCAAACTCAACGGTCTCAACGAAAAATTCCTGTTAAAACATATCGGCAGGGGAATGATTCCCGAGTCGATCAGGATGAGACCTAAACAGGCATACAGAGCACCTATTTCAGGAAGCTTCTTTACATCTTCAGCACCAAAATACGTGGATGAAATGCTTTCTGACCGGTTGATTACTTCTTACGGACTATTTAATAATGACAAGGTGAGGTCACTGATTATGAAAGTAAAAACAGGCAATAATGCCTCTGAAACTGACCAGATGGCTTTGGCCGGCATTCTATCAGCACAACTACTTTATGATATGTTTATTATAAACGAAATAACACCTTCTGAAATCAAAGGTTATGTAAAGGTTATTGATGAATCGGAAACCTGAAGAAAAAGTTTGTAATAAATTGAAAAGAGGCAGCCCGAACAGAGCTGCCTCTTTTCATTATTCTGGTTTCAGGCTGTTTATTCAAATACACCGCAAACCACAGCATGAGCTGCAACGTATATTGTTCCCGAAGCAGGGAAATCATGATATACGCCTTCCTCAAATACATTGTTGTAAGTGTATTGGCCAGGGGCAGCAACGTATTTCTTCTTATTCTTATACAAATAGTCATTACCTACCCACAAGTGAGTTTCATCAAGCTGATAACCATCCATAAGATCATACATTACATGAAGAGTGGTGCCATTATAGGTGCCTGTGAAATAACCAACGGGCTCATTCATTGGATTGCATGAAGGGTTGCCGGCATAAATCGGCCAACTGAATTCAATAATTTGACCTGCAGCAGGAACGAGTTTATGAGTCCAGCCCCAGTTGTTGAGATTCAGAGGCGGGTCATAAAAACAATACCGGGTTACCTTACCAGCCACATTCTCGCCTCTGGCGTATGCTGTTTCACAAGTAAGACAATCCTGCATACAGTATTCGAAATAATAGCCGTAATGCTTTAGCCCGCTTGTGATTTTTGCTGAGACATACGTGTGAAGCTCAGGGTTTGCATCATTTACGATTTCAGCAAATGCAACAATTGTTGCACATTGGGGAAGATTTGCCCTTGGGATCTCGAATGATTGTGATTGCACAAACTCCCCGGGTTCATTATAAAACTGCTGGTAGGGAAACTGCACAATGTGAAATTCACCGGTAAAAGGTCCTCCGAAGTCAGGCATTTCGGCAAGTACACCATTGAAAAGGTTTTCAGGCGTTCCTGCATATAGAAAAGCATGTTTCAGCTTCCAGCCAGGGATAATCTCGTATGTAACAAAAAGATTGGTCATATCATTACCAACCGTAACACTACCGAAACTGGTGTTCGGGAACTGAGGATCATTGCCTACGTAATAGAAATCTTCAAATAAGTTTGCAACAACGGGAGTGCCGCAATACGCAGGATCAGTTTTGAGGGTGTTCTCCTGATTTACCGAAGATAAATCTTCGTTCAGTTCAGCTTTCTGGCATCCAACAAATATTACCGGCACAGCCAATAACAGAAATAGGAATTTGATGAGAGTTCTTTTCATATCTGAGCGATTTAAGGTTATTATTGGTTTTATTATTAATTAACACACAACTTATCAGGATGTTCTCTTAATTTAAGAGAAGATTTGCGCAACCTCCTTTCTCTTTGTTAATTTATAGTTAACTCAACATGAAACAATACTTCGACTTCAACTTCACAACGAAGGAGTCCAAGCAATGATTGAGAAATAACCCGGTTTGTAATCGGATATAAAAGCAAATTCTAAAACTATGCCAGAAAATAATTAGTTACTAACTCGCTTGAAATCTGATAACTATGGAAATATCTCTACGCTGTATCGAGAGAATTTGATTCAATTTGAAAAATCTGTTTCCAAAATACTAAATGTATATATTGAATAGGTTCTATTTATGATTATCATCCAGTTAATATTTTCTTGACTGAATAAACGCCTGTATTACATACCTATAGCCTTACTTTCTCTCATCATCATCCCACTCAATCACAAACTTGCCTTCCTCCTGCTTTTTTCTGATCTCTTTATCATTTTGCTGTTCATTCCTGGATAAAGTATCCTTTCCTAACCATTGAAATTCTCTGTTAAGCGCCTGTTTGAGATCACTCCGCTGATTTTGCATTTCATCACTTATTTTTTCTCTTACAGCTTTCTTGTCGTACTTAAACACAGGCTCATCAACAGTGCCTGTCATGGATACATACACCATCGTCCTGCCACGGTTGTCATCGGCAACCGGGCCAAACTCTTCCTGATTTCTGTAACCCGGATTTCTTCTTTTGAACTTGGATGCCAGTATATCAGCCAGGGCAATGCTGAAATGATAATTCAACTCATTGTCGAAGGTGTGAGTACCCATGAGTGTGAGATTGAGGGCAGTTGATTTTATATCCATCACGGGGATATAAATTATTTGGTTTGCAATGTCAACCTGGTTGCTCAGGGTCTCAAAACGTATATCCTTCAGATCCTCGACCCTCAGAAAGTTGGATAATCCGAGCATTGGAGCATAATTAACAAGTTGGCCATCTTCAATCACAAGTTCGGCATGCGTTTTAACTGATTCCAGATCCATCTCAAGGCTTGGGAACATTAAACCTGAGAAACGTATGTTGCCTGAAACCCGGCCATCCAGGTTCTCGGCAACCAGGTCGGTATTGCCGAAGTTCCCGAATTCAGTGAATAACCGGCTGATATTCACTTTATTGATGGTCGCCTCACAGGTTAACAGGCTGTGAGCCGGGGTTGAATTATTTACCATTGCCTTCCCGGTTACAGTACCCTGCATCGACTGTAACAAAATATTTGAAACAGTTAATACCCTGTTGTTTATCGCTAGCAAAGCCGTGAGATTCCTGGCGTCGAACTTCCTGAAATGAAAATTTCTGATATCAATTTTCAGAATGCCGATTTCCAGGTCTCCCGGAATGAAAAAATTGTATTCTCCGCTCCCCTCGCTGCTTGTGCTTATTTCATCCCAGTCAGTCTTTTCCGAAACCAGGCTGCCGTTAACATTGAGTCTCTCACCTTTCACGAAGATCCTGGCCAGAAGATTCCCCACAGTACCTTTTACTGAAAAATCACTCTCTCCGTATTTTCCCTCCAGGTTATTCACAATGAGATCATTATTGTTGAATGAAAACGCACCCATCAGTCCGGTGACGGGGGCCTTATAGCCTTTTAAACCAACCTCGGCACCAGTAAGCCTGCAGTTTCCGGTAAACATGCTGTTCTTAAAATCAGTCGCTGCCGGATGTTTGATATCAGCTATCTGACCCGAAAAAGTTCCACTCAAGCTTAGCTTCCCTGAAAGGCTCGTTATGGTATCGTTGTCAAGGAAGTCTTTAATATCTGCAAGGTTTAATTCAGCGGCAATATTAGCTTTGATGCGTGGCGACTTCATTCCCTGCATGGAAATGTTTCCGCTTACATCGCCGTTTCTGAGCTTAGCTTGCAGATTACTGATATTGAGATTGATCCCTTTACCATCCTGCAGTGAAATAAATTGTGCCGAGAATGAAAGAGACTGCAATCCTACGTTCGTTTTCCGGTGAATAATATTCCCCTTATTCAGTGAAATATTGGCAGTGATGGAGGGAACTCTCCCTTTGCTGTATGATCCTTTAACAAGCAGTGAAATATCACCGGTTCCGTTGATGGTATAATTACTGATTTTATTCCTGAAATGTTCAGGTATCAGCGAAATAATCTTTTGTGCAGGAGATTGCAACGCTGATACATTCAGGCTCATCTCTTTCCGGTCGTCGCGGTTTATCACCCAACCATTGGCATTCAGATGCAATTTATCAATTGTTATCCCGCCATTTCTCACCGTATATAATCCTTTTCCCGTTTCTATGTCAATACCGGCATCCAGTTTCACTTCACGATTCTCAATAAGAAAAATTTCACCAGTTTTCAGGTGGCTGACATGCAACCTGCCAGCCATGGTCATTCTGAATGCCTCATTGCTGAAACGGCCTTTCAGTAACAAGCCTCTGGTGTTTATGTCAACCGATTGCGCTGCTGCATCATCGAGGTAGATTAACCTGACATTGGAAAATTCAATTCGCCTGATATCCATTTCAAACTGGTTGCTTTTTGAACCTTTCGCTGGTCTCAGGATGTTATAATTGACAGTTCCGTCGGAAAATATGTGTAACTTAATTACAGCATCAGCAACCGAAATATTATGCACAGAAAACCTGTTTCTGAGCAGGTCAGGAATTTTGAACTTCATGGCAATTAGTCCTGACGACAGAAGGTTGCCAGCCGGTTTCACGCCACCTGTTTCTTTAATCCTGACACCGGTAAACCGAACAGAAGCTAAAGGAAAATCGCTGAACAGGCTTAGTTTGATACCCTCAACCTGAACCTCGGTCGCTAATTGTTTATTCAGTTCTCTCACGAACAATTCCTTCACTTTCCCGTTAAAGAGATACTCTAAGGTAAATCCCGCCGCCGCTGCCATTACAACCAGCGATGACAGAACAACAATCAGAACAACTAAAACTTTACGGAGCTTCATGGTTTTGTAACGCAAAATTACTGCTTGTGTTGCAATCTTTCCCGATGATAATTGATGATTTCAAGATTCCCGAATGCTAGCTTTTCACCGATAATAATGAGGTTTTGACAGATATATACGCTTGGTTGAAAGATTTGCCGGTCTATTAACATGGTGTGATTCAGTCTTTATCATAATTTCGGGGTAAAATTACAGCACAAAACATCTTTATTCCCTTTAAATGAACCATTAAAACCTCCGCGTATGAAAAACAGATTAATGCCGGTATTGATCCTGATGATGGCCATCTTCCTCCTCGGGACATACGGATGTAAACAAAAAGAAGGAAAAATGACTGCTAAACAGATCCCCCTTGAGGATTTCTTCAAAAATCCTGAGAAATCAGGTTACCAGCTATCTCCTGACGGGAAGTATTATTCATTTATGGCACCCTATATGCGCCGCATGAATATCTTCGTCCAGGAAATAGGCAAAGATTCAGCTATCAGGCTTACCAGTGATACTGCCCGCGATATTGCCGGCTATTTTTGGGGAAATAATAACCGCATCCTCTATCTGAAAGACACCGGCGGTGACGAAAATTACAAGTTATTCGGTGTAAATGCTGATGGCTCAAACCTGGCTGCCCTGACTGACTTCCCAGGTGTGCGTACCGAAATTATTGACGATTTACCCGACATTGATGAGTTTGTGATAGTCGGGCTTAATAAACGCAACCCTCAGGTTTTTGATCCTTACAGGCTCAATATCAATACGGGTGAGCTTTCCCTGCTGGCCGAAAATCCGGGCAATATTCAGGCCTGGTACACCGATCATGACGGCAAGTTAAGGATGGCTTCGGCAATTGTCGATGGTGTAAATACTTCATTGCTCTACCGCGAAACAGAAAACGATGAGTTTAAAACCGTGTTAACGACCAGTTTTAAGGAAACCCTGGCCCCGCAGTTCTTCACATTCGACAATAAGAACATCTATGCTTCATCGAACCTCGACCGCGATAAAATGGTAATCGTGGAATTTGACCCTAATACCGGCGAAGAGGTTAAGGTACTTTACGAAAATCCTGATTATGATGTTGAAGGTCTGAGCTTTTCACGTGCCCGCAAAGTGTTGACCGCAGCCCGGTATACCTCCTGGAAGGTTGAAAGACATTTCTTTGACAAGGATATTGAGTCTCTTTTCACAAAAGTCAAAAAGCAACTTGGTGAATATGAAATCTCGGTTGGCAGTACAAACAAAGCCGAGGACAAATTTATCATCCGAACTTACAGTGACAAATCTCTGGGAGCCTATTACCTGTACGATAAAACATCAGATAAACTCAGCAAAATAGCAGATGTTAGTCCGTGGTTAGACGAAACCAATATGGCCGATCAGACTCCGGTTGAATACAAAAGCCGCGACGGACTTACCATTCATGGTTATCTCACGCTGCCGAAAGGTTATACCATGGAAAATGCCAAAAACCTGCCGGTTGTTGTAAATCCGCATGGCGGCCCCTGGTTCCGCGACAGCTGGGGTTTCAATCCTGAAATTCAGTTCCTTGCCAATCGCGGATATGCCGTTTTCCAGATGAATTTCCGTGGTTCGACCGGATATGGTAAGAAATTCTGGGAATCATCATTCAAGCAATGGGGAAAAACCATGCAGGATGATATTACCGATGGTGTGAACTGGTTGATTGAAAAAGGCATAGCTGATAAGGACCGCATTGCCATCTATGGCGGAAGTTATGGTGGTTATGCAACACTGGCAGGAATAACTTTTACGCCTGAATTATATGCTGCAGCCGTCGATTATGTAGGTGTATCGAACCTCTTCACTTTTATGCAAACCATTCCACCCTACTGGAAGCCAATGCTCGATATGATGTATGAAATGGTTGGCGATCCCGTAAAGGATAGTTTAAAGATGCGTGAATCGTCGCCCGTTTTTCATGTTGATAAAATCAAAGCCCCCCTGTTTATCGCCCAGGGAGCCAATGACCCAAGGGTAAACAAGGATGAGAGTGATCAGATGGTTAAGGCGCTGAAAGAAAGAGGTATTGAAGTGGAATACATGGTTAAGGATAACGAAGGGCACGGATTCCACAATGAAGAAAACCAGTTTGATTTTTACCGTGCTATGGAGAAGTTCCTCGGCACACACCTTGCCAAACAGGATGAGTTGAAAAAATAATCGTTGTTTCCGGTTAATTTTACAGAGCCCGGTTATAATAGCCGGGTTTTGTATTTAATATGGCAATCTGATTCTTAAGAGCACTACCGGGAAACAACAAACTTTATATGAGTTGCCCTGTGGCTCTGATCTGCCACCGTGGCAATGTAAATACCGGGAGTTAACACAGAAACATCAAGGATAAACAGGTTTCTGTCGAATGATACCGGCGGATTTATCCTTCTGCCTTCGATATTAGTTATAAGGATAGAAGCTCCGGGAGCATTAAAAGGAAGTTCAATAAACAGGTATTGGGATGCGGGATTCGGAAAC
>Ga0209098_1005031_pt1 | contig 10057 bp, 9 predicted proteins | sample AD_JPNHW1_MetaG_FD_184429 | JGI IMG/M metagenome (GOLD analysis project Ga0209098, IMG submission 184429) | Active sludge microbial communities of municipal wastewater-treating anaerobic digesters from Japan - AD_JPNHW1_MetaG (SPAdes) (version 2) | ecosystem: Engineered > Bioreactor > Anaerobic >... | reverse complement strand
TTAAGTATAGCTACTACTTCATCATTTCTGCCAGCCTTGAGCAAATTCAACATTAAATCAATCTTAGGATCATATACTGAGCGTTTTTGGATAAATTGATCATAAGCGGCTATCGCATCTTTAGTAGAATAAAGAGACTTTGGGAATGAAAAGGCTCTTGATTGTCCGACAATTCCAGAAACAAGGTCAGAACCATTGACACCCTGATCATGCAAGCTACGGTGCCATACTGATTTTATCTGCTTTTCTTGTGATACTGCATACTCCACATCAACGGTATTCCTCTCTTCGTCAAACGCTACTATGACTAGTTCGCCAGATTCGATTTGGCGTTGAGGTCTTTGACTGAGGTACGTTATCGCCCATGTATTTCGCTTTTTATCATAGCCTCCAACAGCGACATATCCTTTTTCTATCAGTTCATTAAGTGTCGAAAAACCAACACCCCAGTTCCCTTCTGAACCATCAGAGCGAATTGGCCATGCAACATCATATCCATCAATATGAACCTCTGAATTGATCTCAGTTCCAAAGGGTATGGAATCACATGCACGAATAACTCTTCTCCTTGTTCCATCAATCAAAATTGGATAGAACATATTTTTTCTATCTATACGACGCGCATTTGTTCCAGAACGTAAAAGACCCTTCCATCTAGGTTTTATGTTGAGAACCTTCTCTCCAAGTAGAGGATCATCGCCACCAATAACAAAGGCTTTTGGCATGAAACAGAATACATCGTATTCTTCAACACGTGAGAATCGTCCTTGAGTCACACCTTTGGGATTCACAACATCCGTAACCATTTGAATATAAGCGCCAGAGAATAAATCTTGAAGCAATGAACGGAGGTTGTGAACTTCATGCTCATCAATAGTTATGATTAGTACACCCGTATCCGGATTCAGTATTCTTTTCGCTATTTGTAACCTCTTTTTCATCATAGAAAGCCATTTGCTATGACGCCAAGCATCGGCTGAATCCACATAGTCATTGTTATATTTCCAATCCCTCGCCCCAGTATTGTAAGGCGGATCGATGTAGATGCAATCTACTTTCCCCTCATACAAATACTCTAAAAGTTGTAGTGCATGGTAGTTATCGGCTTCAATTAACGTATGCCATATGCTGCTGGTCGGCGCATTCTCTACCTTTGCGATAGGAATCAAACTAGGGAAAATCGGCTCACCGAATTGTGCTACTGATACTAATTCACAAAGTGGTATGCTTACCGCTTCTTGCGTGGTTCGGTCAACACATACGGCTTCCTCCTTGGCAATCTTCTTCACTGTGTAGATTTCTTTCATCGGGCCTGCTTTTTGGGCTACTGAAGAGCCGCGCCGGATAGGAATACCATATAGCGGTGTGCATTCTGGTAAATGTTCTTCAAAAACCAGGCCGAATTTCTTATTCTTTGTCATTCGGTTAATTTCGTCCGATAAGCGATCCCGTAACGTCGGATCGACAATTTGCCGTAGTAAATCATTAATTGCCGCCATGAATTATACCTCACTCTTCTGTCATATCGCTTGCAGGAGCATTCTTATCATCTTTTGATGAATCAGTCTCGGGTAATTCCGTTCTCCTGCTCCAAGATGTACCGAATAGTTCGTTACCTACGGACAAGCGTAATACTGCTGCTTTTTCAATGATCATGAATGTCTCTGACGTGTATGCGTCTGCCTTGTCAAACGCAATAAATACCTGCTTTCCTTTTAATCCACTTTGCATATACAAGCCCAGGATCTTCTCAAAATCCGCATCTTCGATACGCTTGACAATGCTTGAATCGTGGATTAAGGCAGGGAGCGGTGTAATAGTAAGCATGCTTAAATCATACACCACAAGATTCTTGAAGGCAGTACCTTCGCTTTGATCATCGGGAGTTCCAAACTCAAACGATTTATCGGGCTTTAGTATTAATATAGGAGCAGGCCTGTTACCACCTGTCACGATTGCATTTATTCTTTCCAGTTCAGCATTCACTAGGCTTTCTGCTGTAGCAATGGCAAATTCTTGTTTGCGGCGTAAATCTGCCAGCATTTGCTCCACAGCTTTTCGAGCCTCCGTTTGTTGAATTTCATATTCTAGTTCTTTGTTCTTCCTTTGCAATTCATCTATCTCGCGGGTAACACGGGCATATTGCGTTAGTATTGATTGTGAATGTACGCGAGCAATCCCTGAGTCGGTAAGTTGTTTTTCCAGGGCAGCGATATCTGCGTTTGTATCTGCGATGAGTGGTTCGAGCCTCGCTATTTCCTCTTCAATGTCGGAGCGTAAGTAACTATTGATCTTTGCGTGGAATTGTTCTACATCGGTAAATGCTTCGATATCTGCGTCGGGAAAAAAGTGAAGCAACGCAGTAAAGTCCTTTTTAAGCGCTCCATCATTGTCTGGCATATTGTTGCGAACAGCATTCAACTGTGATTCCAATCGAATTTTTCTATTCTCTAATTTATTCAGACTCTTGATAACCGAGGCAAGACGCTCCATTTTCTCATGATCGACGCCTAAGGCACGTAAGTTCGCATTCTCATTCTGCTTGCTGAGCGCTTCTCTACGCTTTTCTAAGCTGCTGATTATTTCGCTGTTGTTAGCCATGTCGGCTGAAATGTCCGTGACTGACCGATCAAGTTGTTTGCTTGGCTTTATTCCACAGTTTTCCTCTGCAACCTTTAAGTTGTTGATATCATCATATTTATCAAGCAATTTCATTAGGTAGTCAACGGACGTGGACATAGACTCTCGCTCGCCTTGTAAGGGCTTGTGCTCGTTGTGATTCCCGTGCCCATAGATACGGAAAAACCGTTCAACAATTTCATCAAACCTAATACTCGACAGAAGAATTTTATATTCATGAAACAACCAATCTCGATATTCCGGTACGGTCATCTCCTGAATAGCCATACTATATTTACTGTCACAACGAGTCACGACAGTTGGGTGATTTGTGGATCTATAGAAATAGTACGAGATCTCATCAAACTCAAATTCGATATTGATTTGATGATGACCAATACGTTCGAATACGTCCTTGGCAGACTTGACATAATCGTCGCCACCGAATCCAAAGTCTAGGATTAGTAAGAATGTTGATTTCCCTATCGCATTGCTTCCGCCAGAGCTGCCAAGAACAACATTAAGCCCTTTTTGAAATTCCAAGGGTTGTGACTTAAATTTATCACAGGTTATTCGTTTCAGCATAATGCAGAACCTCCGAATTTTCAGGTATCACGATTTTACCGAGCTTATAGAGGCAATCAAGCGCGTCGAGAAAAATACTGATTTCAGACAACTTGGTCTTTGTCGCTATAAGCAGCTCATGAGGGGTCATGTCTCTGCTCTCCAAGTTCTCCAAAATTGGCGTAAAGAGCGCAATAACGCTTTCCGAGAATGTGTTAACCTTGCTTGGTAATCTCATTAAATAAATCGCACCTTTTCACTAAATATGCAACGATGATTTCACACGCAACTTTATACTTTTGACCAACAAGGGAGTATAACCTTTCGACCAAAATACTCGTAACGTACTCCTGGGGATCTACGATTTCAGGCTTTTTTTCAACTTCAATCTGCAGTGTTTCCAGTATAAATTTCATTACACTTCCAAATCTTGCCGTATCGAAGCCGATTTCCTGTTCAAGGTTGCCACAAATCTCATTAACTTTCTTGAATAGCCGTTTCATCCGAGTGTTTATCACTTCGCGTAATGACAGTTCATATATCTTTTTATCAATATCGACCAAACCCGCAATATCGACTTCTGCAAGTCCATCGAAGTTTTTAACCTTATCAACCTCGCGCAAAACTGTCTCAATGTCCTTTGCGATTCGGATTCCTGTTATCCCGTCGAGTAAAACCAAGTTGTCCGCAAGACGTCGCTTATCGTTTAGCAATGCCTGTTTCTCCTCAACAGTCATTCCAGCAACTTCTGGTGCACACGTATCCCTACATAAGGCGACAGCGTTTTCGTAGCTTTCAGGCTCGGAGTCCGTAAGTGTCAAGTAAACAATGTCACATTGAGCCGTAGGGATCCGACCACGTCGTGAGATGCCAAGCTCTTTTCCGCATTTGAGGCATTTTCCATTTGCTTCCGCTAAAAGCGTTACAAGCAGATCTTCATCTGGCTTTATAATTGGGATAAGCCGATTAATGCTTTCAGAAAGGCGAAGTACAGTATCATCATTTATCTGGTTCTTTGGCGTAGTGATAGTGGGTAATATTTCTTTATCCGCAATCAGGTTTACTTCATCTACGCGTTCTGTAAATGACAGAATATATTGGTCATTAATGGAGCCAATGCTGTCCTTCCCGCTTCTGTTTGATGTATTCATGATCAAAAACAGAAAAATACCTGCTAAAAAGGAGTGAAAGCTAAACTTGTTTTGGGTAGCTAGTTCTCCTTTTGTTGTCCCACTGATAATATCTATCTTTGTATCATCGCCTATCCCAACCAACTTACCCTTCATCTGAATCAATGCATCTTTTGCAATAATGTCCTTAAGCGCAAGAATGATATGCTTTCTCTTGTTCACATCCAGTAATCGCAGGATGCTCTCATTGAAGTACTTTTCCACATCCTGTACGTCGATTTTGCGGGCAGCGTTTGTAATCTCTTTTGAGATGTTCTGTTCGCACCGAAGAAGTTTTGATGTAACATCTTCCCTCACACGGTCTGCGTTTTCTTGCCCAGCGAAAGTGAACTCAAATTGCGGAGCAACAGAATGCAATAATGCATCACACAGAGTTTTATTATCTACATTGACAGCTTTGCATGAAACAAGAACTGCCAAATATGAACCGAAACATAGCCGCATTCTCTGCTCCTCCTTTATATTGTTTTATGCTGTCATCTTGAAACATCGTCCCTGTAGTCGACAATGTCTCCTATATTGCATCGAAGGTTAAAACATATTCGTGCGAGGACATCCATGCTCACAGGCATTTCTTTACCCATTTTTGCTATTGTTGTGGACGATACGCGCGCTTGAGCCATCAAGTCTTTCTTCATCATCTTCCGGTCAATTAATATCTTCCACAGCTTATTATAACAAAATGCCATATCCACACCTCCAATCAACACCACATCCGCGTTGATTCAACTTTTCTATTGTAACACAACCATACCAAAAATCGAGATGCAATTCACAAACGCTGATTTCGGCTTTGCATACCTAAATTCCTTCCAATATTTGATAAAAACAGAAAAATCGCTACCCATACGCTATGTTTGATCTATTCCTACTCCTCCAAACATTCTTCGATTTCAGATAATCTAGAGTTGTTCGAGGCGATAGCGGATTGCTTCAAGCTGAAAGCGTCTCTATGCGCTGGAATGGAGGGCCAAGCCATGATCAAATAACTCGTCATACGAGAGTTTGTCCATCGAATTAATCCTCCCAATGCAATTTCCATGCAGAACATTCGCTCAAATAGGAAACGAACCTTCCTATTTGCCACGTAACATGAACTCGATGATAGATTTGGAGGTGAAGTCATGGAAGAGGTTAGAAATCTTGACCAAAAGAGGGTTTGTGACATCAGTCCCGATCGTAAAACCATCTTGATTCATAAGAAAGGATGCACGACCAAGATCTTTGCGAATACCGATGGCACGCTTTCTGTTGAACAGGATCGTGATGAAGCAGCTGTATGAACTAAAATTTCTATAAACACATTTAAATGAAATCCGCGAGAGCGCTAGACGACAGTGCGGATACCCGATTAAGGGTATCGCCTGCCGTCTTTCTTTGTCTTGCGGATTGAGAGCGGCCTCTTGCGGATTTCAAACCCATTTTTGAAATTCACAGGAGGCAAATCATGATAATTGAGTACAAATCCGTCACGGGCACCGTCGGAATCGAGGTAGATGATGACTGGGGCAATCGGGTTCTGGAGTTCGATCGGGTGGACTACAACACCGGTCGGAAGGATCACCGCGCAGATCACAAGTACCACGTGGGGCTGCCAGTCTCGCTGGAGGATGCCGAATCTCCCGAATACGCCCAGATCAAGCGCAAGCACGGCCTTGTTGAAACTGATGAGATGCTCGCTGAAATTCTTGTCAGGGACGATCATGTTCGTTTGCACGATGCGGTAGACAAACTCCCGCCCGATCAGCGCGAATTGGTACAAGCTCTTTTCTTTGGCGGTTGTAAAGCTGTCGATTACGCAAATATTCATGGAATCAGCAAAGCCGCCGTTTCCCTGCGTTTGAAACGTGCACTGGCAAATCTGAAAAAGCAATTGTCTTGACCCGTTAACTTTCGCTCCTTTCCCGGCTTAAGGGTGTACGGCAGACAACAGCCGTCGGAAAGATGAGGTGTAACGGGTGAAACACAATCTGAGGATCAGCATCCGAAAGGAGCCCTCTGGCAATGGGATCGCCTATTGTCAGAAGGTGACCCTTCGGGAACGGGTGCTGAGATTCCTGTTCGGCGAGAAAAGTCGGGTAACGGTGATCGTGCCCGGCGATTCCGTCGAGTGCTTGTCCATTCAGGAACTGCCCGAAGGAGATGAAAGCGATGAGTAAAACGAGCGAACTTGCCCTTGTTATCGAGGAACTTCGGAACGCGGCCACAGCGCTGTGCTCGGTTGCGGAAAACTTGTCGACCCTGCTTGCGGATCAGGTGGACCAAAACACCACGCCTGCGTCAACGATCCAGAAAGTAGAAAATCCGCTCACGTTGGAGTCGGTCAGAGCGGTTTTGGCGGAAAAGTCTAGGGATGGGCATACCGCCGATGTCCGCGCACTGCTTGAAAAGCATGGAGCGGCAAAGCTCTCCGAAATCGACCCGGCTAAGTACGCTGCCCTGCTAGCGGACGCGGAGGCGCTGGGCAATAATGGGTAAACACGCGTTGCTATCCGCATCCGCTAGCCATCGCTGGCTGAATTGCCCGCCTTCCGCGCGACTCAGTGAGCAATACGCTGATCAGGGGAGTGAATTTGCCGCCGAAGGCACCGAAGCCCACGCGTTGTGCGAGTACAAGCTGAAAACCGCTCTCGGCATGAAGGCTGAAAATCCGGCCGCCACCCTTCGCTATTATAGCGATGAGATGAAGGACTGCGCAAACGGTTATGCAGCCTTCATTCTGGAACTGGTTGCAACCGCCAAACAAGCATGCCGTGATCCCATCGTCCTGATCGAACAACGCCTAGATTTTTCCCGGTATGTGCGGGATGGGTTTGGAACCGGCGACTGTGTGCTCATCGCGGACGGAACGCTTCATGTCGTGGATTACAAACACGGTCAGGGCGTGTTGGTTGAGGCTGAAGGCAACCCGCAGATGATGCTGTACGCACTAGGCGCGCTGGAACTCTTTGATGGTATCTACGACATTTCCACGGTTAGCATGACCATCTACCAGCCCCGGCGGGAAAACGTATCCACCCATACAGTGTTCAAGGAATCCTTATACCAGTGGGCGGAGGAGGTTCTTCGCCCTGCATCCGAGCAGGCTTATGCCGGTGAAGGGGCGTTTTGTTGCGGCGATTGGTGCCGTTTCTGCAAAGCCAAAAGTGAGTGCCGCGCCAGGGCAGAGGAGAACACGGCGCTTGCTAAGTACGACTTCCGAAAACCGCCGTTGCTTACGGATGAAGAGGTCGAGTCCATTCTGGCTCGCGTCGACGAACTGATCGTCTGGGCATCGGATATCAAGGAATACGCTCTGCAGGCAGCGCTTCGCGGAAAGCACTGGGACGGCTGGAAACTGGTCGAGGGTCGAGCCAACCGCCGTTACACGGACGAGCAGGCGGTCGCGCAGGCTGTGATCGCAGCCGGATACGACCCCTACGAGAGCACCCTGCGGGGCATCACCGCAATGGAAAAGGCGCTCGGAAAGACCACTTTCCACGATCTGCTGGCTCCATTGGTAGAGAAACCCCGAGGCAAACCCACCTTAGTGCCGCTAAGCGATAAACGCCCGGCTGTCGCTACAGCTCAAAATGATTTTATGGAGGTAGAACATCATGGCTAATCAGGCAAACAAGGGCAACTATATCAATCCCACCAAAGTGGTCACGGGCGAGACGCGCCTTTCTTACGCGAATTTGTGGGAACCGAAGTCCATCAACGGCGGCGCGCCCAAGTACAGCGTTTCCATCATCATTCCGAAGTCCGATACCAGCACCGTCGCCAAGGTCAAGGCGGCGATTGAAGCTGCCTACCGCGAAGGGGAAGCCAAACTCAAAGGCAGCGGAAAGACCGTCCCCGCACTTTCGACGCTCAAGACTCCGCTTCGTGATGGTGATCTGGAGCGCTCGGATGATGACGCTTACGCGGACAGCTACTTCATCAACGCCAACAGCGTCACAGCGCCGGGCATTGTGGATAAAACCTGCGAGCCGATCCTGGATCGCTCGGAGATCTACAGCGGTGTTTATGCCCGCGCAAGCATCAACTTCTACAGCTTTAACAGCAATGGCAACAGAGGTATCGCCTGTGGCCTGAACAACATTCAGAAGCTGCGCGATGGTCAGCCTCTGGGCGGCAAGTCCCGCGCAGAGGATGATTTTGCCGATGGCGATGACGTGGACGATGGTTTCCTCCAGTAACGCTTCGAGGGGCGATGCGCACGCATCGCCCCTCCGCCCTTCTGAGGATGCGCACCGTGGATAAAATGTGGAAAAGCGAGGATACCCGATATGGCTTCGATTAACCAACTGGAAATCGATATTGAGTGCTTCAGTAGTGCCGATCTTACGAAAAGCGGCGTCTATCGTTATGTCGAAGCGCCGGACTTTGAAATCTTGCTGTTCGGCTACTCGGTAGATTGCGGTGAAGCACACATTATCGACCTGACACAGGGCGAATGGATCCCGGCGGACATCCTCTCCGCGTTAACGAATGAGACCGTTACCAAATGGGCGTTCAACGCGAATTTCGAGCGTGTATGCCTGTCCCGCTATCTCGGGCTGCCCACCGGTGAGTACCTTGATCCTTCTCAATGGCGCTGCACCATGATCTGGTCGGCCTATCTTAGCCTGCCGCTCTCCCTCAAGGGTGTTGGTAACGCTCTGGGGCTTGACAAGCAGAAACTCGCCGAGGGCAAGGAACTGATCCGGTACTTTTGCATGCCTTGTGCAGCCACCAAGGTCAACAGTGGCCGCACACGCAACATGCCGGGGGATGCCCCGGATCAATGGGCGCAGTTCATCCGCTACAACATGCGCGATGTGGAAACCGAAATGGAGATTCAAGAGAAGCTGCGAAACTTTTCCGTTCCGGAGTATGTGTGGGATCAATATCATCTGGATCAGGAAATCAACGATCGTGGCATTCGTGTAGACAGCCAGCTGGTCTGCAACGCCATCGTAATGGACACGCGATCCCGCGAAGAACTGATTCACCTGATGCGGGAATTGACGGCGCTGAACAACCCCAACTCTGTAGCGCAAATGAAGCAATGGCTGGCCGATAACGGGCTGGAAACGGATACACTCGGTAAAAAGCAGGTGGCATCGCTGCTCAAGGACGCTCCTAAGCTGCTCGGTGACGTACTCTCCCTTCGGCAGCAACTGGCGAAATCCTCTGTCAAAAAGTATCAGGCGATGTCCAACGCCATGTGCGCAGATGGCCGTGTGCGCGGGATGTTCCAGTTTTACGGCGCCAATCGCTCAGGCCGTTGGGCAGGGCGGGGCGTGCAGTTGCAAAATCTCCCTCAGAATCATATGCCAGACTTGGCGCAGGCGAGAGAGCTCGTTCGGTCAGGCGACTATGAAATCGTAAACGCGCTCTATGATTCGGTGTCAACCGTGCTCTCCGAACTGATCCGCACAGCCTTTATCCCCAGAGATGGCGCAAAATTCATCGTCTCCGACTTCAGCGCAATCGAAGCGCGCGTCATCGCGTGGCTCGCGGGAGAGCAATGGCGGCTTGATGTGTTTGAGAAGGGCGACGATATCTACTGCGCATCAGCCAGCCAGATGTTCCATGTGCCGGTTGAAAAGCACGGTGTCAACGCCCACCTACGGCATAAAGGGAAGATCTCGGAATTAGCGCTCGGTTACGGCGGCTCGGTAGGGGCGCTGAAAGCCATGGGCGCTCTGGATATGGGC
>Ga0209098_1005027_pt1 | contig 10060 bp, 10 predicted proteins | sample AD_JPNHW1_MetaG_FD_184429 | JGI IMG/M metagenome (GOLD analysis project Ga0209098, IMG submission 184429) | Active sludge microbial communities of municipal wastewater-treating anaerobic digesters from Japan - AD_JPNHW1_MetaG (SPAdes) (version 2) | ecosystem: Engineered > Bioreactor > Anaerobic... | reverse complement strand
TGATGGAGAGAGGGAGTGATGGAGAGAGGGAGAGAGGGAGTGATGGAGTGATGGAGAGAGGGAGTGATGGAGTGATGGAGAGATGGAGAGAGGGAGTGATGGAGAGATGGAGAGAGGAAGAGAGGGAGAGAGGGAGTGAGGGAGTGAGGGAGTGATGGAGAGAGGGAGAGAGGGAAAAAGGGAGTGATGAAGAGAGGGAGTGAGAGAACAATAGAGGGAAGGGCTTGGGGTGAGGGGGGGAATCAGGATTTGGACTTTCTGATGAACAGCTTGTCAAGGAGACCCGAGAACCATTTTCCGAACAATAACCAACAGAGCCAGCCAGGGAAAAAGCCAAAGGCATTCGACATTTCATCCCTGAATTCAAAAGAACGGCCCAGGTTACCAAACCGTTGCATAAATTCCATGAAAAGACCCCATGCAATGACTATGAGCAAAGGAATGAACGCCCTGCGCTTTTCGAAATATTTTGGCCATGCCATGAACAGAAGAAAGGTGAGACCTGCGTACATGATCATGTGAATTACCTTGTCGGCATAGGGGAAGATCATCACATCGGGCAAATCGTGAGAAGGCAACTGGCTGAGGATGGTCAAGATGGCGAGGTAGATGAAGAAGAGGGTTTTTTTGAGCATGAGGGGGTGGTTTAGAGGGAGAGGGAGAGAGGGAGCGATGGCGCGAGGGAGAGAGGGAGCGATGGAGCGAGGGAGAGAGGGAGCGATGGAGCGAGGGAGCGATGGAGTGATGGAGCGAGTGTCTTGTCCTATAAAAGTTTATACTTTTTGGGGTTAATCAAAAGACCAATACTCGGGCTTGAGGCTCATGTTGACCAACATGGCAATGATGTGGTCATATTTGTCAATAAGAGTTTTGTATTGACTTTCATCAATATAGCCGCATTCCAGAGAATAATCCAGCCAAACCTGGGTTTCTGCCGCTTCTCCTTCAGAATCGGAGAGCTTTGAAACAAAGGCTTTTGGGTACTTCCTTTTCCGGAAAGCTTCAGCAAGATTGCCTGATACCGAACGGGATGAACGGCGAATCTGATCAGTTAATGAATATGTTTCTTCTTTAGGAAATTTTTTTGATAAGTTAAAGATTGACATTCCGGCTTCAAAGGATAATTTATAGACATTTAGGTCTTTATGAGAATGAATTCTTTCCATATCAGGATTAGTTCAGTTAGTTACATTTAACACGATTTGTCAACAAATGTTGTCAGTCAAATCATCATCCGGAATTTTAGTTTCTCTGCTCGCTCACCCGCTCAGTCGCATTGTCGCTCACCCGCTCTCTCACACTCACCCTCTCCCCTCATCACCCTTTCTCAAAATACCTTCTCATTCCACCGAACTTCTCAACCCAGATCACCCAGAGAATAAATATCACCAGATAATAAAACGGACGAAGTACCCAAAGATGAATAAAATCCCAGTGCTGAGGCCAATAGACCATGGTAACGCTCAACAGAACAACGCGGATAATATTGATTACAAACATGCTTGCCATACCCATGGGTATATACCATAGTTTGTGTCGCCAGGGACCCGGGAAAAGCAGGAAAAGAATCACGACCTGGTACATTTGTTTAAATCCGGAGCAGCTTTCGTTTATCTCAATGCCCCTGTTATTGACATTGAAATGAATGATGTTTTTGAAATACAGGGTGACATCCATTCCCAGGATATGTGCATCGATCCAGGCGCTGGCCTGATACACCATCCTGGCAAGCCAGTCGGAGATGCTGAGGAACAGCGAAGTATCATAAATAATGTAACTGAAACGCCACCAAAGCTTATGGAACAGATAGGTGATGATAATAAATAAGAATACATCTACAACAGGCCAGAGTTTGGTCTTATCGAGGAACGTTTTTACGGAAGTGAACATATTTATTGAATTTGACAACGAAAATAGTGGAAATTAGTTTCAGAGCAAGCTGTTAAGATGATTCTGTGACTGAATTTCAACCAGGCTAGGTTGATGAAATATCCGACAATTGAAAAAGGGTATAATTGTAATTGCGGTTTTCGTGACAATTAAGGGTAACCGCAAAGAGCGCGACTTGTTAAGCAAAAGACGCAAAGTTGCTGGTGAAAGAGGTTTAACCGCAAAGAGCGCGAAGCGTTACGCAAAGGTTGTAAAAATTCTGATAAAGAGGCGTAACCGCAAAGAGCGCTGAGGGTTGCGCAAAGGACGCTAGGGGTTACGCAAAGGATGTTGTGATTCTTTATGTCCCAGTAATACAAAAAAACTCTTATACCCCAATGCCGGGTATTCGTAACGATCATATAACCTGGAAAGACTATGTTCTTATTCCTTCTTACAGCAGCATGACATCTCGGCAAGCAGTAAAAAGATGCCTAATACAATGAAAGTCGACGCAGGATAAAAATATGTTGACCACATATGATTCCAAAGGATACCGCCGGCAAATACAGCGATAATACCCAGAATCAGAAGGACAATGCCTGCTGCGGCGCTTATCCATGCCAGGGTTTGTAAAAGTCTTTTCATTGTTGAACGGATTAAAAAGTAAAGATAAGCACAATATAAGGCATTTGTTCAGACTGCCCTAAAAAAGGGCTTGTGATATTGTACAACCTACCTTGAAAGGTTATCGAGCCGATTAAAAGGCTTGCCCGGGGGAGGCAGGTTTGAAGGGACGAGGTCACCACGTCAGTTAAAGCCTGAAGGGCTTTAACCTCCTCGCGGAGTAGCCGATCATTAGCTAGGCCAAAGAATAAATACTCTGCGAGCGAAGCGAAGCAGCCGCCACGCCGGCATAGTCCTCCGGGCTTATGCCTCCTCGCGGAGTAAGGGTTCTCTATGAAATTGGAGTTAAAGAGTTCTTCTAAGAATGACTAATTTGCGAGCCCCGGCTTGCCGGGGCGACGCAATCTCAAGAATTCACCGCATTGTTTGTTGGACACACCTCATTTATTTGAATATCTTCCTCATTAACACCGTCGTACGGTCGACTACAAAGCCCTGTAAAAGGGTGGAGTCGTTCATTTCCTGCACATTCGAACCACTGGAGATGGCTTCCACGCGGGTTATTTTACGCTTCGAGAGAGCTTCCTGCACGCAGGTTTCGAGCATGGCCGTGTATTTCGGGTCTGTAAAGCCTTTCTTCATGAAGGTGTAAAAATACTTCACTATTCCTGGCTCGGAGAAGATACCGTTCCTGATGCCAATGAGTTCACCGGACTGCTGGTTGATGAGGCCGTAAACAAACTGCCGGGGATACGATTCCAGCGACTTGGTGATGTATAGTTCAAGCCTTTTCTTAGCCAGTTCGTTGGAGATGAGCGGGTCGCGGGTGAAGCGGTCGTGGGAGCCATGGTGTGCCGTGATTTCGAATATCGCTTTGCGGGTGGCATTGTCATCGCCCAGCAGTTCACAGCCAAAAGGGAAGAAATACCTTGAACTAACGGCCTGGTCAACCAGTTGCTGATGCCTGAAAATCCTGAACTCGATGAAGCGGAATCCCAGGTGTTCAAAGGCGTGGATGCCTTTGAGGTCGTTGGCATCGAGCTGGAGCTGAACATAATAGGGGGAGTTTTCGGCGATGAGCTTCTCTTCGCAGCGGGCATAATCCTTTGCGTTGGTTTCGTCGTCGAGCTGGATGATGTTATGTTTGAAAAGCTTGGATTCTACGTCGAGTAGCTTGTATTTCATGCCTTTTGGATTAGGTGAACACCGGGGTCTGCAGAACTGACCCTGATTTTTCAGGCTGCTAAGATAAAGTTATTTGCGCCGAATTGTAATTTAACGATGATTTTTGCGCTTAAAGCAAAGACGGTCTAAATGAAAAAAAGAGCCGGAGGCTCTTTTTGGGTTAACGTTTTACAAGCAGGCCTGAGGCCGCCACGTCGGCATAGCCCTCCGGGCGTATGCCTCCTCGCGGAGTAGTCGATCTTTAGTTGAAGTTAGGATCGACTACTCTGCGAGCGCAGCTATGCTGCGCGAAGCAGTCTCAGCCATCTAAGAAAGCTACCCCCGCTCCGCGTTGCGAAGCAGCCGCCACGTCAGTGTTGCCCTTCGGGCCAACGCTTCCTCGCGGAGTAGTCCCTTCTAAGTTAAGGCAGGGAATGACTACTCTGCGAGCAACGCTCCGCGTTGCGAAGCAGTCTCGTGCCAATAGCGATGCTCCCCTCTCTGCACCCATCCTTCCCGCTATAGCGTGTCATACAAGTCCTTCCATTCCGGGTTCATGCTCTCGATCAGCTGTACTTTTTTGTCCCTCGAACCGGCCTTGATCTGCTTTTCGCGGTCTCGTGCCTGAATTACACTGTCGTATTCTTCAAAGTAAACGAGCTTGTCAACATTGTACCTGGCTGAGAAAGCATTGGCGTACTTCTTCGTCTTGTGGCTTTGGATTCGGTACTTAAGTTCCTTGGTGAAGCCCGTATAGATGACTCCACCTGGCTTGTTTGCAGTAAGGTATACCCAGTATTTCAAGGGCTGTTTTAGATTAGAAGGTCTTAGGGGGATGAGGCCGCCGCGTCGGATAAAGCCCGGAGGGCTTTATCCTCCTCGCGGAGTAGTCGATCTTTAGCCAGACCATAGAATAAATACTCTGCGAGCGTTGCGAAGCAGCCGCCACGTCGGTTAAAGCCTGAAAGGCTTTATCCTCCTCGCGGAGTAGTCAATCCTTACTTAAACTAAGAATTGACTACTCTGCGAGCGCAGCTATGCTGTGCGAAACAGCCGCCACGTCGGTCCTTGCTTCCAGCAAGGGCCTCCTCGCGGAGTAGTCAATCTGTAGTTAAACTTCAGAGCAGCCGCCACGCCTTTTACTACATCTTCGAATCGAGTCCCTTGCCCTTTTCGATATGTTCAAAATTGGGCAGGTAGGCTTTTAATATTTCCACCAGTTCTGCTTTCTGTATGTCTCTCTTTGCGAACAGTTCCCGCAGTCTGCCGAATATCTCATCAATCTCGGCGATAGGCCTTTTCTTTGAGTTCTTCACTACCCCAAGATTTATAAAGGAGTTGGTGTCAAGTATCTCATTTTCAGTATAGAATTCTTCAAACGCTTTTTCACCCGAGGTGTCGGAACCGAAGAAATATACCGGCCAGGTTTTTGAGTTGTTGTCAAGTAACAGGGCTTTGCTCACTGCCTCTTCCTCCGTTTTGCATATGTAAGGCTCCAGGCCCATATAATGCAGCAGGTCAATGGCTATCCGGTCGAAGGGGATCATGTCTTTTTCTTCGTCCAGCTTCGGAAAGAAAATATCACCTGACTCACCCATGATGGAGGCCATGAGGCAGAGCTCGCCTGATTCAATTGGTGATACGAAGAAACGCCTGATGCCGACAGGGCATGACCAGGGCTGTTTTTTCTGCATACGTTCGAGGAAGCCCAGCGGCAGGCTGCCGTTTGAGAAAGCCACGTTGGCAAAGCGTGCCGTCTTGATGGGCAGTTTGTGGCTGTATGCCATGATGAGCTCTTCCATGAGCTTTTTGCTGGCGCCCATGATGTTGACAGGGTTGGCCGCTTTGTCGGTGCTAACGCAGAAGAAATGTTCGGGAGGAGATTCCAGCAGGAGGTCCAGCAATTTGCGGGCGCGAAGTACATTGTTTTCAATCATGGCTTCGATGGAGAAGATGTCCTTTTCGCTGCGCACATGCTTGTGGGCGGCAAAGTTTGCCACAATCTCGAATGGACCGTGGTGCCGGAACAGCTTTTCGAATACCTTATCGCCAAAGTTTACAGGGTAGGTGATAAACTCCCCGGGAATGTTGTATCCTGCCGAACTGCGCAGGTCGCGGACCAGTTCGGTGAGGCCGTTTTCGTTAATATCGACGACTACGAGTTTGCTGATCTGAAACTTCAGTATAGCCTTGATATAATGTGAGCCAATGCTGCCGGCCCCGCCTATTACCAGTACCGACTTGCCGTTGATGCGGCGCTGCAGTTCGGTATTGTATTTCAGGAAGTCTCCTGCCAGGAGGCTTTCTTCACGCCGGGTAACATGTTTTTTGATAAAGGTTTCGATGTCGGGTTGTGTGTACATAGTTTTTTGGTTTTATAGGAAGTCTGGCATGGCGGCGCAGGGGGGGGGAAGGGGTAGTCATAGTGGGACGAGGCCGCCACGTCGGTCAAAGCCCAGGGAAGGTAGGCTTGAAGGAGCGAGACCGCCACGTCGGATAAAGCCCGGAGGGCTTTATCCTCCTCGCGGAGTAGTCGATGATTAGGCTAGCCATTGAAAGGACGAGGCCGCCACGTCGGATAAAGCCCGGAGGGCTTTATCCTCCTCGCGGAGTAGTCGGTGTTTAGGCAGGCCATTGAAGGGACGAGACCGCCACGTCGGATAAAGCCCGGAGGGTTTTATCCTCCTCGCGGAGTAAGGGTTCTTTTAGGAAATTGTGTTAAAGAGTTCTGCTTAGAATGAATAATTTGCGAGCCCCGGCTTGACGGGCGAAGCAATCTTTTGGATCATCCGAAATCTTCTTCTGGACTCCTTAATCATCTACCCATCTTCCCTCGCTCCCAGCTTCCAACTGCTGAACTCTTTCCACGGAATGACGCGCACGTCGCCGGATACAAATGACTGGTCACCCATGTAAACCAGCATTTTTTCCACTTTCACCGCATCTGAATTCCATACGATCTTCCTGATATTTTTCAGATGATCAGAACTGAAAGTCTGTCCACCCTTTATTTCGATGGCAGCAATTGAATCAGCTGATCTTTCAATGATACAGTCTATCTCGCTCCCGTTGCTTTCGCGCCAGTAATAAACGGAAGGCCTTTTGCCTGAATGGTAGTATTTCTTGATTATATCGGAAATAATGAAGTTTTCGACAAGAGCGCCATACTGGTAATGGGTGGCCAGCATTTCAGCATTGCTGAGTTTTAATAATGAAGAGGCGACTCCTGTATCATAAAAGTAAAGCTTCGGTGATTTGATGATTCTTTTACTAAAATTCCGGTAGTACGGTTGTAACTGGAAAAGGATAAAACTTGCTTCGAGCAGCGATAGCCAGGCCTTGGCTGTATTTACCGCGATGCCTGCATCATTTGCAAGCGAGCTGAGGTTGAGCACCTGTCCGATACGGCCAGCACATAATCCCAGGAAACGCGAAAAGGTATTCAGGTTTTCCACTGCTTTAAGCGTCCTGATGTCCCGCTCGACGTAAGTCTGCAGGTAGGAAGGGTAGAAGTCGGCAGGTTCAATGTCTTGATCGAAAATACGGGGATAGAAACCTGTATAAATGGCGCTGCTGACCGGCTGTTCGCTGGTGATTGTCAATTCATCCGTATCAAAAGGAAACAGGTGGTTTATACTTACCCTTCCCGACAGTGACTGGGCAATTTTTTCATTGAGGAGAAAACTCTGCGAGCCGGAGAGGATATATTGCCCGGGAATATTTCTTTCATCCGATATCACCTGGATGTAACTGAACAATTCCGGAACATTTTGTGCTTCATCAAAAATTACCCGCGGCCCCAATGAAATCAGGTAGCCCATCGGATCAGCGAGCAGCAGTTCCCTTATGTCAAGCCTCTCAAGGTTCAAATACCTGTAATCAGGGAACGCACTCCTCAGCAGCGTGGTCTTACCTGACTGGCGGGGGCCGGTAAGTGAAACCACGGGAAACTTGGTTATCATCTGCTGCAGATGCGGTGTGATGCTGCGTCCAATCATTTTATGTTATTTTGCAATTCGATTGCAAATATACATACAATTTTTATTTTTTTACTCCCCAGGATGTTCTTCTCGTAAATGCTGATGATAGCGCTGAAGTGGGACGAGACCGATACGTCGGATAAAACCCGGAGGGTTTTATCCTCCTTGCAGAATAGTCGAGCTGAAAGCTAGCCATTGAGGCACGAGACCGCTGCTTTGCTATAAAAATTAATGTCTTACAGGTGAGCCGGCTTATCGGGCAAGTCGTGGAAGAAGCGATAGGCCAGCCTGCTTTGAGGAAATAGCACAACCCAGGCAGTGAGAAACATGATCTTAAGGTCTGTAACTGCCGACAAATGTTGCTGGTACCATAGTTCCAGGGCTCCTTTGTAAGGTGCTATCACCATCCTGTCGAATTCGTGCGGGTCGATGCCGGGATTTTCAAACAGGTGTTCCTCGTCCCTGAAAATAATGGATGCTATCCCCGTTAAACCCGGGCGGACATTATTGATCACCGTTTTTATTTCATCACTGTACTTCTCAAAGTCGACTTTCATAAGTGGCCTTGGCCCAACTAAGGTCATATCGCCGAGTAAGATATTGAATAGCTGGGGCAACTCATTGATCTTTGTTTTGCGAAGCAGTTTGCCGAATGGCAGCACTCTTGGATCATTTTTCAGCGTTATGCTGCCCGTGCCCAGCGAAGGGCTGGCTTTGAGCATGGTGGCAAACTTCCATATTTTAAATTCCCTGTTTCTATAGCCTATCCTTTTCTGCCCGTAAAAAATGTAATGCTCGCCTGTTGCCCAGAGAATGAGCATTACCGGCACCAGGAGTGGTGATAATATCAATATTGCAATTGATGATATAATAATGTCAACAACCCGTTTGATGTATTTTTGGTAGATCATGTTTTCTGATTAATTTGAACGCGGATGACACGGATGCAACAGATTATGACAGATTGTATGGATAAACGCTCGTGATTTAGAACACAGATGACGCTGATGCAACGGATTATGACGGATTTAAGTTTATTATCAGTGGTTATCCGTCCAATCCGTCTCACCCGTGTTCTAATAATCAGTGATTATCCGACTGATCTGTGTCATCCGAGTTCATACTTTACTTAATGTGGAATTGAAAAAAAGAAGTTTTATTTCTTGAACAACGATTTCCCGTTCCTCATCCGTGATATTTGAACTTGATGGCAAGCAGAGTCCAATATCGAAGAGATGCTCCGAAACGCCGTTGACATAGGCCGGATAATTGGCGAAAACCGGTTGCAGATGCATGGGCTTCCATAAGGGGCGGCTCTCGATATTATGCTTGTTAAAGTGTAGTCTCAGGTCTTCGCGCGTGATGCCCCCAGTTAACGCCGGGTCGACCAGGATAGTAGTGAGCCAGTGGTTTGAGAAAAACTCACTGCCCGGCTCCTCGTGCACCGTAATGCCCGGTAAGCCTTTCAGTTGCTCTTTATAGAATTGAAAGTTCTCCCTTCTCTTTTCTATGCGCTGTGGCAACACTTCCATCTGTCCGCGGCCGATGCCGGCACAGATATTGCTCATACGGTAGTTGTAACCGATGTGTGAATGCTGGTAATGCGGCGCTGCATCTCTTGCCTGGGTGGCAAGGAATGTCGCATTGCGGCAGTACTCCGGGTTATCGGATATCATGGCACCACCCCCCGAAGTGGTGATGATCTTGTTGCCGTTGAAGGAGAGGATGCCAATCACACCCATCGTTCCGCAATGGCGGCCCTTGTATGTCGATCCCAGCGCTTCGGCAGCATCTTCAATTACAGGGATCTCAAAGTGGTTTGCAATTGCAAGTATTTCGTCCATCATCGCCGGCATGCCGTACAGGTGCACCACAATGATGGCTTTGGGCTTTTTGCCTTTGGCAATACGGTCGTTTATTGCTGTCTCCAGCAGCTCAGATGACATGTTCCAGGTGCCGGGTTCCGAATCAATGAATACGGGGATTGCTTTCTGGTATGCAATGGGGTTGGCTGATGCCGAAAAGGTGAAGGATGAGCAGATCACTTCATCACCCTGCTCAACCCCAAGGTTGATGAGTGCCAGGTGTATGGCCGCTGTCCCTGATGACAGGCATGATACTGCTGCGCTGCCGGTAAAGTTTTTCAGGTCTTCCTCAAAACCGGCCACGTTTGGGCCCATGGGAAAAACGAAGTTCCTGGCAAACGCCTCGTCGACGTATTTCTTTTCATTTCCGCTCATGTGAGGGGAGGAGAGCCAGATGGTTTGATTAGTAGGCATTTTTTTTGTTTTAATTAGTTGTGTGGGAAGATGGGATGGTGAGAAAGTGGGAAGATGGGAAAATGGGAAGATGGGAAGATGGGGAGGTGGGAAGATGGGATGGTGGGAAGATGGGATGGTGAGAAAGTGGGAAGATGGGAA
>Ga0209098_1005026_pt1 | contig 10062 bp, 7 predicted proteins | sample AD_JPNHW1_MetaG_FD_184429 | JGI IMG/M metagenome (GOLD analysis project Ga0209098, IMG submission 184429) | Active sludge microbial communities of municipal wastewater-treating anaerobic digesters from Japan - AD_JPNHW1_MetaG (SPAdes) (version 2) | ecosystem: Engineered > Bioreactor > Anaerobic >... | reverse complement strand
GGGAAAGGGCATGGATGGAACACGCCTGCCTGCCTTGCGATAGCCTGCGCGTGGCAGGCAGGGATGGTACGGATTAGACGGATTTGCACGGATAAAAGATCAGTGAAAATCAGTTGTATATGTGTCATCCGCGTTCTATATGATTTAAAATGTAAAATGTCGATTAACCCTGCCAGCGATGGATTGTGTGCAGGAGGCACCGTTTCAGGTTGAATGTCAATGGGTTGCCCTGGGATACCGTACTATCCTGTGCAAATCATGTTTCTTACCTGATTCAAGCACGAACGGAACCTTTTCTTCCATCACATTGCTGGTATCGAGGCCATAGGCACGGATATCGGAGGTTGAGAGCCTGGTTAGAAAAGTATATATATCCATGATAAACTGCTCGAACGGTGCGAAATCAAAGTCATAGTTCTGAATGCGGCGGATGATAATGTAGTGAAAATCAGCCGGTATTCCATGATCGCGCAGCGAAGGATACCCGGAGGCAAGGCTTATCTCGCGGTTTTCTTCCATCTCCCTGAGCACATGCTTGAAGAAGAGGTTGATCCTTGGCTGCACCTTGAAGCCAAGCCTGAACTCTACCCTTATCAGGACTTTGGGAATGATGGGATCGACAGAATATTCAAGCGTATGGGGCTCGTCGGTAATATGAACATGGATGAGCCAGTATGTATCAGCCCGTTTGGGTTTCTTGTTGAAAATTGAATAGAGAATTTTGGATTCAATATCAGTAGCATAGTCGGCGTGAGTGATATACACCAGGTTGGTGGCATATTTGGGCACCGTTTCATCGTGGCTTAGTGCTTCGAGGGTTTCTGTATAATCGGCAATCTTCACAAAGCGGGTAAAACGGTTTTTAATGATCCGTCCGCGGTACCAGGTGTACATGATCAGTGCCATAACGCCCGCCAGCAGCAGGGTGACCCATCCTCCGTGGATGAATTTGGCAAGATTGGCCAGCAGGAACGACCCTTCAATGCTAAGATAAAGCATCAGGAATGCAGCAATGAATACTTTTCTGCGCCTGATGCGAACCAGGTAAAACGACATGAGTATGGTCGTCATGAGCATGGTGATGGTAATCGCAAGGCCGTATGCAGCTTCCATGTCGGAGGAGTTTCTGAAAATGAGAATAACCGATACAACGGCTGCAAACAGCAGCCAGTTGATAGATGAAATGTACATCTGGCCCTTGCGGGTGGTAGGGTAGGTGATGCGCACTTTTGGCCAGAAATTAAGCTGAATGGCTTCACTGATGATTGTGTAAGACCCGCTGATAAGCGCCTGGCTGGCAATGATGGCGGCCAGGGTGGCCACAATTACGCCAACCGGCAGAAACCATCCCGGCATGATGGCAAAGAAAGGGTTTTGCCATTGTGTGGTGCCGGCAGGCTGCATCAGTATCCAGGCACCTTGTCCGAGATAATTCGTGATCAGCGTGGTTTTTACAAATATCCAGCTTACCCTTATATTGTTGATGCCGCAATGGCCGAGGTCGGAATACAATGCTTCGGCGCCGGTGGTACATAGAAAAATTGCGCCAAGCAGGAGGAAGCCATGCGGGTGATGGGTGAGCAGTTGTATGGCATACCAGGGATTGAAAGCCTTGAGTACGACCGGCATCTGCACAATCTGAATAAGACCGAGCGTGGCAATCATGGTGAACCAGAGAACCATTACCGGGCCGAAGGACTTGCCGATGGTAGCCGTGCCGAACTGCTGAACAATAAACAATACCGCAACAATAGCCAGCGCGATCGGTATCACCTGCAGTTCGGGATGCCGGAGCTGAAGGCCTTCAACCGCCGACACAATGGTAATTGAAGGAGTGATAATGCCATCAGCCAGCAACGCACTGCTCCCGACAATAGCCAGGGCATACAGCCATTTACGCTTCCTGCGCACCAGGGCATACAATGCCAGAATGCCGCCTTCACCCTTGTTATCGGCTCTCAGGGTGATTATCACGTATTTAAGCGTAGTTTGTAAGGTGAGCGTCCAGATGATGCAGGATATTGCTCCGAGCACTGTTTCAGCAGAGATGTGGCCTGCCGAGCCTGCAATGATGGCTTTCATTACATACAGCGGCGAGGTTCCTATGTCGCCGAAAACAATCCCCAGTGTAATGATCAGGCCGGTGAGGGTGAGGAGAGAATGCGATTTCCTTGTGGTTCCTGGCATAATAGCTGGATTTGAAAAACTGGCGTCCGGCTGAGCATTCACCTACCTGGATAACTTAACTTTCGTGCCTGCAGAAAAAAAGCGTGCAAAAGTAGATATTATTCAATCGCTAAATTGAAATTCTGACGAATAATTTAAGAGTGCCGGCAAGCTTTATTTTTTCCGCTGCAGCGAACAACCGGTTACCTTGAATTATATTCTGAACAAGTATTTCAGTATCAAGGTTTCCCATTCGCAGCGATTGAATTTCTGCCAGGCCGGTGACCCAAACAATTACAGTCTTGCATTGTTGATTAAGTGAGCAAACGCATTCTTCATCACCTTCGTTTTCAGCTTTCAACCACCACTTAAGCCAATGATCATGCCCGGTTTCATGCAAAAGATATTCGTTTCATTTCTGATGGCAGTGTTACCATTGATACTCGCCGCTCAAGCGCCATTCCAGTATTCCTGGCGATACTACAGGCCCGGTAACACCGGCATACAAGGTGACTATGCTACCGCCCTTTGGATCGATTCGAACGGTGACCCCTATATTGCAGCCAATACCGGTAATTGGGGTGAAGGCGGTTTTGCCAGGTTCAGCCTGTCGGATACCACCTGGACCAATTATTCCAATGTGGATTACGAAATTTTAGGTTCATTTGACAATGGTGATATTCAGTTTTTAGATATCGTTGAAGATTACGATAATAATATCTGGTTTGGAAGTTTTCGCGGCGCTGTAAAGTTTAATCCTCAATCAGGCATTTCATCCGCAGTAAATTATGCACCAGGAAATTCAGCTTTACTGGGATTTACCTATGATATCGATCTGGCGCCCGACAGCAGCATCTGGTTTACCAGTGGCGGCCTGGTCCGGTATAACCCAAAAGATGACCAGTGGACATACCTCGAAGGTTCAAATATTCGCATAGCCGTGCAACCCAAAACGGATGGCAGTTACCTGGTTTGGTCGGCAGATACGTATTATGGATATGTATTCACCTACAACAGTGCGACTGGTGATTATACGAATTATACGCCTGAGGCTGTTGGCGATATTGCCGGCTTACCCGGTAAAGATTGTGTTGACGACGCCGGCAATTTTTGGGCCTTGCGCATGGCTGCCAATGGCGACTGGGAAACGCTTGAATATCAGCGCCCTGACGGCACCTGGGTTTACCCCGCACCACCCTATCAGAATGTCAGTTACTATATTGATGCATTCAAAGCCTTTGGAAACGGGAATGCTTTATTGGTAACTGCAAATGGTGAGACCTGGATGTTTGATGGCTCATCCTGGCAGAATTACGGGATCTGGAGGCCCTATCAACTTACAACCTCAGTTGATCAGGACCAGCAGGGCAATGTATGGGTTTGTGGTGTTGGTGGGGCTGCACGACGGGATGTCAACACAGGAGAATGGCAACGCTACCGGATTACAAACACTTCGCAGATCGACTATTTTGTTGAAGATATCTCGCTGGATAGCGAAGGAAATGTTTGGATGACAGGCAATGCAGGCAGCGGTGTAGGTGGTTTCCAAATGTTTGACGGCAAGCGTTGGACCGGCTTTAACATTTATACCTATGGCCTGGGGTATCCGTTTCCTTACCAGGCCGATAATACGCAGGCTATATACAGCAGGCCTTCTAATGGAGACATTGTTTTCAATCCCACATTTAACGGCATTCATGCCTGGGACGGTACCAGCTTTTTCTCTTTGGAAGATTATCTCACGACCTCCAAAGGATTCGCCGAGGACTCACAAGGCCGTTTATGGAGCCTGGGCGAATATTATAACATCAGGTATTACAATGAGAATTTGAATGATTGGACTATCTTACCCATTGTTGGCTGGGGAAGCCATATTATGCAGGATCCCGCTAACGAAGGTACAATATGGGCAACAACAGATTACGAAATTCAACGAACAGATGGTACTAATACATTCAGCAGGAGTATTGATGACTTTCCCGGCAGCGCTGCCTGGTTCACCGGTTTTGCTGCTGATGCTGAAGGTATTGTATGGGTTGGAACCTGGTCGCAGTTCACCAGTACAGGCAGTACATTGATCAGGCTCGATGTAAACACAGGGCAATACCAAACCTGGTCGTATGATGAAGGCTGGCCATTTCCGGGCGAGCACGTCAGGCCTATGACTATAACTCCCGACGGATTGTTATGGATGCAATACGACTCGGAGTATCCCTCAACGGATGCCGGACTGCTATGCTTCGATGGTACGCATGTTACAGCATTTCCCTCTTCTCCCGGAGGTGTACCACAATGGGGAGGCCTTCCCAACAGTACCATCAAGGATCTGGAAGTAAAACAAAAACCCGGAGGCTACGAGTTATGGATGAGCTGCCTGGGTAGAGGAATTGCGGTGCTCGATGTGGTTACTGACCCGGTGGGTATCGCTACGGAGGAAAAGCCATTGCATACCGACCGGCTTACTGTGTTTCCCAATCCTGCCGGCGATAAAACAGAATTTGAGTTCGAAACAGTATTAGCCGGACAGGTACAACTATCCGTCTTCGATTTGCAGGGAAGAGTTGTTGCCGTTATCCTTGATAAGGAACTGGAAGCCGGCAAACACCAGGTACCCTGGAATTGTACCGGCAGCAACGGCGATAAACTCATGCCCGGCCTGTATGTGGCCAGGTTTACTGAAGCCGGTAAAACCTACAGCACAAAAGTTGTTGTTCGTTAAACCGCTATGGCTGATATACTTCCCGCCATCAATCGTTTAACCTCAGATGCAGGATCTCATTTATCAGCAAAAAGTGATAACCAACTAAGTAAAAAGTCCCGGCCAGCCTGAATTGTTTGCTTTGATTACGGCGGATTTAACCGGCAAGTGCTGATCCCTGTTTTATTGGTTAACCCTGAAGCAGAAAGATCGGGTTGAAGTCAGATATCTGATAAACAGGAAGCCGGTTTTCCCAATCATTTTACATCTTTGTGGCTTTAACATCTCTCAGGCTTTCGAGCGAGGTGTTGTTCAGCATGTTAAAAATATCATTCCTGATCCCGAGCCAGGTTGAATGCAATTTGCAGGGGTGTTCATCGCTGCACTCTTCAAAGCCAAGCATGCATTTCATATATTTTTCCTTTCCTTCGATAGAAAAAACGATATCGCCAATCCTGATTTCATTCACGGGTTTTTCAAATATATAACCACCTTGTCTGCCGCCGGTACTATTGATAAAACCAGCTTTGGCAAGCCCTGTCATTATTTTCCGCAGGTACTTGTCGGAAATATCCAATTCATGAATAAGTTCGGCAGCCGAATATTTCCGGACAGGATGGGCCGCCATATAAAGCAGTATCCTGATAGCATATTGCGCTGTATTGGAAATAAGCATAAATTTTTGTTTTCAAAGGTACTCATTGTAAACAAGAAGAGGCTGACTTTTCGTGTCAGCCTCTTCGGCAGAGTGCCTTATTATTTCTCTTCAGGAAGTAGTTTGTCTTTATCAAGTTTTGAAGGTGAAAATATCCCCAGAACCCCGTTGAGCCCTACACTCATCACAATATTGTAGAAGAAAGCCAGGAATGACAGCAGCAGCAGCGATCCGGCCAGGGCTGCAAATATCATGTACAAGTCAAATTCGCCATTGTGATATACTGTTCTGCGCAACATGCCTTTGAGGCCGGCCATACCCATGAAGGCGCCCATGCCGATACCGCCGAGCAGGTGTGCCCAGAAATGGAAATTAGCCAGTTTCTGGCTGTATAGTTTCGCGCCGTTTGTCAGTATCGGGAAAAGGAAATAAATAGCCGAATATAAGGTCATAGTGAGTCCGACAAGGATAGCGACATGAACATGAGGGCCAACGATCCATTGTGTATTGTGCAGGATGCGGTTAAGCCCGAGGTCGGCTTGCATGATACCCGCCGGCACAGCCAGGGCAAAACCCAGCAGTCCGCCAAGCAAAAACTTCAGTGGGTTGCTCATCTTCAGCGGACGAGCCTGCCACAGGGTTGCCAGGGTGATGAAGAATGCCAGTCCCTGGGTGATCAGTTCAAACGCCGTGAGCATTTCGCCGGAGAAGATTTTAAGAAAGGCGGGTTGAGCCTGGTCCGACATGAGGTGATGCGACCACACGAACCAGGAAACGATCATCTCGACAAGCAAGGCGGCCCTGGCCCATTTTTCCATGAATATTTTTTTACCCGTGATGAGCGTGGCCAGCAGGTACCAGGTTCCGGCAACAAAGATCAGCACCAGCCCGTCGGCTATAAGGTCAAGGCCCCACCAGAACCAGTTCTTGTACAGCAGGGCATCAACAGCCGAATGTTTCAGGTCGTACCCTAACAAAGCCGCGATCATATAAACAAGGATCAGCACACCGGTAAAAGTGATGATTCCGGCATTCAGCATCGTGTCAACGGTTCCGCGGGCAATGGCAGCCACAGGGGTTGAGACATAATGGGTACCATCGGCATTTTTAAGGCGTTTAAATCCTAACGCTGAAATCAATACTCCTTTGGGTTGCTTTTGATGACCGGCGGGATTGTAGGCAATGGTTTTAAAAATATTGAGAACAAAGAATAAAGTTCCAACCATCACCAGCGCGATTCCTAAAATGAAGAATGTCCCTCCCCACACGCTGAACTGTGTAAAATCAGCCGGCAGCGGCCAGTAAAGCGTATAAAGTGGCGAATAATGCGAAAGAAATCCTGCAAACCAGAAGACAAAAGTGCCGATTGCAATAAGCCACAATGTCCAGTTGGCGAGTTTGAAGCTCCAGAGCGGTTTCTTCATCAGGAAGGGAACCAGGAACAGAAAAGCGCCAAAGACTATTGAATACGATGAACCGAAAATTCCCACCAGGGGATGTGCGGTCATAATGGCAAAATATTGTTTATCGTCCATCATAACCCCGGGTGAAGCCAGGTGAAGGCGCATGATCATTCCTTCGACCACGGCAAACAGGTAGTAAACCAGGCCAACAACCACGAAACGCAGTACGAGTTTTTGCATAGGAGTGAGGGTTTTGTGTTTAAACAGGCCCTGCTCTCCATCCATAAAGGTTTTTATAAAGCTCATAATCATCAAGTTTTAAGGTTCGTAAATCAGTTAACTACCACAACATCTTTCAGTACCATTTTGTCGCTTTTCCAACCCGAATACTCGGTTGAACGGATCGTGAGAACCTCAGGTTTATCAAATTTCCACATCACGTCGTTTATGTGCCCAGGAATTACCTGCATCTGGAAGACCATGGAATTGTCCTGCCTGAAAAGTCCGAAGCCATAAGTAAGATCATCGGAGGAGACTTTGAATTGTGCAAGGTCGCCTGTGCTGATCTTCAGCGTATCAGCGGGAAGGATGAACTGGTGGTCTTTGATGCTGATCTCAAAAACCTTGTCAGCTTTGATACTTTCCCTGTTAAGGTCGATGGGTTTCCAGGGAATGGTTGCATGGGTGATCAGATGCAGACTTACGCCCAGTACTACCAGGAAACTCACAAAGGAATAAAACAAAGCGGGTTTGATGAAGCTTTCCTTGCTGCCGCGGGTGATCTGGTAACCAAACCACGTCATAAGCAGCAGGATAGCAATTACATACAATGTGTATGCAATTGTTTGTCCGTTAAGAACTACCGATGAATCTACCATAGTTGTTTGATTTTGTTGTTGGTTAATTAAAATGCTACTCAAAAGTAGTATATAAATTCATATAAAAAAGAATTTCGGAACTAAATATCCGAAAATATAAAAACCTGTTGAATTTAAGCATTCTGGCCGGCCAGTAACCGACCGTGTGACTCAGGAGCAGAGAAAACTAGTGTTATGTTAATTATAAATTGACGGATAAAGTCTTTTTAGTTTTATCCTTGCACACTTGTTAGAAAACTGCCAATTTATTTTGGCATCCTTGTTGTTTCTGTGATCTTCCCAAGCTTTTACTTCATTCCTAATTTCAGCTAATGTAGCAATATGCCTGTTTAAGCATTGTCCGTTTAGTACATGCAGTTCTATTTCAGCCATATTTAGCCAGCTTCCATGTTTTGGAGTATATACAAAATCAAATCTATCCCATAATCGTTTGGCTTCCTCAGGCTCAAAAGTCTCATAAAAGGCTGATGCTGTATGCGTTTTGAAATTATCCATCACTAAGGTTATTTTCATTGCATCAGGGTAAACCTCATCTGCAATTCTTTTCATGAACTTTGCCCAATCTTTTTTGGTCTTATATTCAGTTACTTCAACTATTCTTTGCCCTCTTAATGGTTCGTTTGCCATGAAAATATTCACCACTCCGTGCCTAACATATTCGTAATCTTCCCGTGCTTCCTGCCCTGGTTTAATTGGAACTGACACTCGTCCTTCTTCTATTAATTGTTTTGGTGACTCATCCATACAGATCACCGGAAATCCTTCATTATAAGGTCTTTTGTACACATCTAAAACCTGTTCCATATGTGCCACAAAATCACTGCTTTGCTCAGGTGGAATCACCCATCCTTTTACTCTCCAAGGCTTAAGTTCATTTTTTTTAGAATGCCACCTACAGCAACATGCGATATACTTTCTACATAATGTAACTCCACCATCTTTTCTGCCAACAAACGCAATGACCATCGTGCAAAGCCCTTGGGCGGCTCACTACAACAAAGAGTTACAATTTTTGCTTCAACATCACCATCAATTTTTTTGTCATAAATCCGAGTTGTAGGGCGTCTTTCCAGGCTACTCTCAAATCCTTCTTCCATAAATTTCTTCTTTACTCTATCTATAGTTCGCATTCCAACCTTGAGCACCCTGCTAATTTGCTCATTAGTAACCTTTTCAGAATATTCTCCTTCATCACAATTTAAAAGAATATATGCAGTCCGAAATGTTTGTGAAGTATGTGAACCTTTATTGATGATGCTTTGCAGGTCTTGTACTTCTGATTTTGTGAGTTTAACGTGATAGTGTATCATATGATTTTTCCACAAAGATACACATAATCACGTCATATTATACTTTACTTAACACTAGATTCATCTGGTCATAATCCATTGAAACATCGACACCGACGTATGCAGCCGGATCTGACTGCACTTTTCCGGCGGAAAGCTGTGCTGCTGAAGGTTCACAATAGTAAAACAGGCGGCGGTCGTTCAATGCTTTCAGATTGTTGATAAGCAGGCTGCTCACAATGGTTTTGGGTGCAAACATAGTGCTGGCGCTCAGAGGATGCTTGTTCTGTGTGGAATAGGCAAGTCCGAGGTAACCGGTATTTGCATCCAACAGGTTGCCTGCAGCCACAATCTCAGCAAAACGGTTCTTTATGTTCAGTGAGGCAGCGCTTTCTTTCGGGCTGAGGCTCATGAGCACGCGGAGTGCAAAAGCATTCACAGCCTTTCTCCACTTGGCCGGATCACCTTCATAAGGTGTGGGGTCGCCTGTAAATTTAACACCATCGGCAAAATACTGGTCAGCGGCTTTGAGTTCATCAAGAACGTTGATGAGGACCTGCTCCTGTGTGTCATATTTGGGTTCAAAAAGACCTTCGGCACCTTTGCCTGCCTCGCTGTAAGGGATGTCGCCCATCCACATGGTCATGCGGTAGAAAGCAACAGCTTTGGCAAAACTGGCTACTCCTTTGTAGGAGTTTTCCATTACACCATCTTTGGCTGACAACAGCATGGCATCTATATTTGGCAATAAGGTCATTGCTCCAAAACTGCCGCTGCCGGTATTGTTATACTGAGCGCTGTTTTTGCCAAGGATTGTGAACCCGACATATTTGGGAAGAGCATTCGTTGAGATGAAACTCATAGCATCACCGCCGGGAACGAGCACCGACAACAAGATGTTTGTGCATTCCATGGATGCGGGCACAATTGTAGTGGCATCGGGGTTCGTGTTGTATTCTTCAAATTTGCTGCA
>Ga0209098_1005022_pt1 | contig 10069 bp, 9 predicted proteins | sample AD_JPNHW1_MetaG_FD_184429 | JGI IMG/M metagenome (GOLD analysis project Ga0209098, IMG submission 184429) | Active sludge microbial communities of municipal wastewater-treating anaerobic digesters from Japan - AD_JPNHW1_MetaG (SPAdes) (version 2) | ecosystem: Engineered > Bioreactor > Anaerobic >... | reverse complement strand
GAGGGCTTCCTTTCGCCCAAGCCCGGCAGGCGCAGGTCCCGGCTGCGTGAATTAGAGGAAACCGGATATGGATTCGTTTTATACGAATCGCCTTTCAGAATCGTAAAGCTTTTGGCCGATTTGGCCGAGATTGATGGTGACAGGCAAGTAACGGTCGGTAGGGAAATGACGAAGCTTCACGAGGAGCTGGTTTCCGGAACGGCTGCCGAGGTTTATGCGGATTTTTCGGCCCGGGAAAAGATCTTGGGCGAATTCGCCGTTTTTGTGGGCGGCATCGGAAAAAAACGCTCAACTTGCGATGACGATTGACCGATATATTTTGTGAAGGCAGGAAGATATGATGATTGACCGCTTAGGGGGAATTGACCCCGTCAACAACGTCCAGAAATCCCAGAAAGCCCATCGGGTAAGCGGAGCCGCGCAGTCTGATTCCGTCAACGTTTCGGCCGAGGCTAAGGAACTTTCCGAGATGTACTTCGCCATGGATGCCGCAAAGGTCGCTCCCGACGTGCGCGCGGACAGGGTTGCCGAGGTAATGCAGAAAATGAAAGACCCTTCCTATATCAATAAATCGGTCGTGGACATGGTCGCCGATCGTATTATGGACGTGTACGGGTTGTAATAATCCGAAGTTTTTGCGTATAGAAGGCGGGCCTGCGGGGTTCCGCCTTTTTTTTTACCGAGAATATGCTACAGTTTAAGCAAGAAGTATCGTTTTTACGAGGAAAGTATGGCAGATTTTGTGTTTAGGATATCCCCAAACGTTATTCTTGGCCCCTATACGCTCTCGCGTCTGGGTCAGGTAGCTTCCGCTTGGGGCACGAACTATATGCTTATCGCGGATCCCTTTCTCAAGGAATTCGGGGTGACCGAGAAAGCCGTCGCCGCGCTTGAAGAGAAGGGAATCGCCGTTTTCGTGTTTGACGACATTCCCGCCGCCGCTACTTCGGAAACCCTGCAGCAGGCGCTTTCGCTCGCGCGTGGAGCGCACGTGCATGGGGTTATCTCCCTTGGCGGACTCCGAACCGCGTCGCTGGGAAGGGCCGTCGCGTCCCTCTATAACGAAGTACACGATGTCTACGATTTTATGGGTGGGGTACAGCCGTATTCCGCGGCCTTGCCGTTTATCGAGGTTCCCTCGACCTGCCGCGACCCATACGTTTTTCTTGACCGGACGCCGGTTATCGACGCGAGGAATCGCCAGGTACGCCTGATGAAGACCCAGCCGGCCGTGTGCAAGGCGGTCGTCATCGACCCTAACCTCTACATGCACATGTCGCCGAATACCGCCGTGTCCATGGTTTTTCACGCGGTGACTCTCGCCATCGAGGGATATGTCTCGACGAAGTCCAATTTCTTTTCCGAGACGATCCTGGGCAAGGCCATCGAGATGCTGCTTCTGGCCTTGGACCCCGAGCAAAGCAAGCTCGTCGGCACCCCGTCCGAGATGCTGATCGCGCAGGGCGGCTGCATGGCTTCCATGGGCGTCGCCATAAGTTCCCCCGGCGTCGCCACCGCTATCTCGCAGGCGTGCAACGCGCGCTATAAATCCCAGTCCTCGCTCGTGTGCGCGGTTCTTTTGCCGTACATCATGGAGGACGCGAGCCGCGCGAAGGTGGACCGAATCGCGACGATCGGAAAGATGCTAGGCGTCAACCCGAACGGCCAGACGGCGAGCGAAACGGCCCGCGCGGCGACCGACGATATCCGCCGAAGGCTCGCGCTCGCCGGGCTTCCGACGAGGCTTAAGGACCTTGGGCTCTCCATCGATCAGCTCGTTCCCGCCGTGGAGGACGCGGCGGCCCTCGACATAATGAATTACATTCCCCGCGCGATGTCTCGCGACGACCTCTTCGATCTCGTAAAACAGGCGTATTGATGATTCCCGTCTTCAAATTGCAACGACTCCCTCCCGGGCAGCGCAGGCGGAAGCTCGCGCTGCTCTTGGCGGCTTGCGAGCGCGAGTTCGTGAATTCCGGGACCTGGGGCGAATATGGGGAGGACTACGTCCGTGGCGTGATTCAGCTGGCGCTGGAGGATCCTTCGGTCGACCCCGCCGTCGCGGCCGACGTCGTGAAACTGCTTGATGCCGGCGACTCTCTTTTCAGGGCGTGCAATCGGGCCCGCCATGGGCTTCTTGCCGCGATCGGTACCTTTCCCGCGGAGTGGGATCTGATACTTCGGGAATCCGCGCCGCTAGAGCCGTCCGCCCGTCGGTACTATTCGGGCGTTATGGCCTATGCCGAGGATATCCGTTCGCCGTTTAACGTGGGCTCGATATTTAGGACGGCGGAGGCCTTTGGCGCCGAGCGGCTTTTCGTGTCGCCGCTGTGCGTTTCGCCCGAGCATCCGCGTTCCCAGCGATCGGCGATGGGCTGCACGGAGTATCTTCCCTGGGAAGTAAAAGAATTGCGGGACCTTCCCGCGGATGTGCCTGTGTTCGCGCTGGAGACCGGGGGAACCCCGATCGATGAGTTCGATTTTCCGCGCAAGGGGATCGTGATTATCGGTTCGGAGGAGCTTGGCGTGAGTCCGGAAGGTCTTGCGCGGGCCGATTACGGCAGGGTGTCCATACCGATGACGGGGATAAAGGCCTCGCTTAACGTCGGCGTGGCCTTTGGCGTCCTCATGCAGGCATGGATATCCTATCTCGCCTGCTCGGCCTCGAATCCCGACTGAAAGCTCGCGCAGATTTTCTGGAGATGCGCCTCGGAGGCGATTCCGTACATCTGAAGGAGCTTCTTGTCGATCTGGTAGTACTCGAGCGTTCCTTCCGAGTAATGGATCATCAGGTCCGCGAGGCATACGTTTGAGACGAGCGCGCGATACTGCTCCGTGGAGGACTCCGGCGCGTGGTGGTACTTGATGACCGCGACGAGCGTGGGCGGGAAGTTCCACTTTTCGGCGAGCGCGGCGCCGATCTCCGTATGGTTGATGCCGGTAAGCAGCGAGTCGAAAATCTTGTCCGGGATATTATGCTCGACCTTGAGATGCTGGATCCTGTCGAGTAGGTCGGGATGAATCGCGCTGAAGACGATCTTTCCCAGGTCATGCAAAAGGCCGCAGACGTACGCGTCCTCGGTGACGATCGAGTTTTTCAGGAAGTTTCGCGCGAGGTTATACGAGAAGAACGCGGCCTTGTACGAATGTATCCAAAGGCGTTTCTGCTCTTCCGTCTTGCTTCCCAAAACCTTAAGGGTTCCGATCGAGTACAGAAGGTTTTTAATCCCCCGTATTCCGATGAGCTTAACCGCCTCCGTGATGCTATGGCATTCCTTCGACAGCGAGAACGCCGCGGAATTGACGAGCTTGAGGAGGTCCGCTGTCAGCGAGACGTCGTTGCTGATAAGGGTGGCGATCGTGGACAGCTTGGATTCGGGGTCGTTGAGGAGCTTCTCTATGCGCGCGAGGTCCTCGGGGAATTTCGGCAGGGCCTCGATATACGAGACGATTTCCTTGGTCAGGCCGGAGATCTGCTCGCGCATCTGCGTGTCCATCGGCATCGTGATCCGCGTGATCGTCTCGCCTTTTTCTACCTTAACCTCGTAGTTGTCGTCGTCGAGCCCGACTTTCTTGAGCATCAGGATCATGATGACGAGTCCGAGACCGGCGCCTTCCGAGTCGTCGAGGACCTGGCTGAGGGCTTCCTCGAGCGTGGTGAACTGCCGCGAGCGCGCGATCTTGTCGAAGACGCGCTTGTACTCGGTTTTAGTCATTTCCGAGTTGTTGCGGATCTCGAGGAGGATGTTGTTCGCCTTCGCCTGCATGATCACTTTAATGTAGAGGCCCGCGTCGCGCTGGAGCTGAAGGTAATACCCGATGTTGGAGAGGGTATCTTCCTTGAAGGACCTCATGCCGGTCTCGTAGTCCCGCTGATCGTTTATGTTGAGCCGTTTTTCCACGAAGTACACGCGCTTGGTGTTAGCCTTTTTCGCGTTCGTGGAGAGCTCGTTGATGCAATAGGAAAGGTAATCCTTGAGCCGTTCCTGGTTAACTTCCGCGAGGAAGCACGCGAGGACCTCGGCTATGTATAGCTCGATCTCGTGCGGGAGAGTGTATGTGGTGATCGAAAGGGGCACGCCGATTCGGGTGGCTTTCCTGATCTTTTCATAGTCGATTTGCGTTTGACTTTTTTCCTGCATATGCTTCCGTGCCGGCTATGCCCGGTTTTTCGACGCTTGCGCGTAATCGTGCATCTGGTCGGCATAACCTCTTAATATATCGGCAACTTTCCTCTCAAAATCAAGTGCCGGGATGCCGGAAAAGATCTCCAATCCCTCATCCGCGGTAGAAATCGCCCAAATGTGGAATAATCCGTCGGCTACCGCCTGCTGGACGCGCTCGGAGGGGATTACGTTGCTCAGGTTTCGCTCCGGGATGATGACGCCCTGGGTGCCCGTCAGGCCGAGTATGCTGCAGGTATCGAAGAAGCCCTCGATTTTCTCGGGGACGCCGCCGACCGGCTGCACGTCGCCGAGCTGGTTAAGGCTGCCGGTGATCGCGATGTCCTGACGCAGCGGCACTTGCGCGATAGCCGAAAGAAGGGCGAAAAACTCCGCGCAGGACGCCGAGTCGCCGTCGACCTCGGTATATGACTGTTCGAAGCAAATGCTCGCGGAAAGGGCGAGCGGGATGTTTCTCGCGTATTTGCGGTGAAGGAGTCCCTGGATGATCAGGTGCGCCTTGTCGTAGATCTCTCCCGAAAGCCCGGATTCCCGCTCGATATTGATGACTCCCTTGTTTCCCGGCGAGGCCTGCGCCGTCACGGCCACCGGGATGCCGAACGCGTGGTACCCGCGGTCGTGGACGGCGAGGCCGTTTACCTTGCCGATCGCCGTGCCCGTCACGTCGAGGATGATCTCGCGCGATTCGATCATCTGCGAGTATTTTTCGTCCGGTAGTTTGTGGAGGTAGCGGCGGTGTTCGATCGTCCGGGAGATTACCTCCGACGTGATGACCGGCAGGCGCATCATGCGCGCGTGAAAGTCCGCCTCGATGATCAGGTCGGAGACCAGCGTGAAGCGCGTCGTCAGCATGTTCCGGTACTCGGATTGCCGCGCGGCGTAGGAAAGGATTCCCGCCGCCCCGGTATCGTCGACGGGTAGCGTTTTCTGCCGCTCCGCCACCGCGTCGATGAAGGCGATGTATTTCGCCATGTTGTCGTCGGTTCTCGGCATGACGGAATCGAATTCCGCGCATACCTTAAAGAGTTTCTGGAAGTCGGGGTCCTCCTGGTAGAGGAAGTCGTAGGAATGCTCGCCGCCGATGATGATTACCTTCAGGTGGACCGGGAGGGCCTGGGGCTTAAGCACGCTCGGCACGTGGTTCCCCGTGGGCGGGGTCTGGATTTCCACCTTGCCCGATTGCAGGACTCTTTTCAGATACGGCCAAGAGCCTTCTTCCATCAATAGGTCCTGAAGACGTAGGACAAGATATCCCCCGATCGCCCGGTGCACGGCGCCCGCGCGGAGGCGAAGATGGCCGTTTACCGAGGGGTCTTCGTTTAGCGAGGGAGTCTCGATGCTTCCGAACAGGTTCGCGAAGGTCGGAACCTCTTCCTGCACGACGCTGTTATCGGTCGCGCCGTGCTCGCAGATCAGATTGACCGCGTATCTGCCGAAAAACGCCTTTTTGCGGGCCGCCGACTTGAATGGCTCGCTGTAGGAATGAACGCGGGCAAGAAGGTCCTCCGACATCGCGTCGAGGTACGCGAGGATCGGCTCCCCGCCGGTCGCGCCTTTATAGCGCGCCTTGAGCGGTCCCAATTCCGCCTCGATAATCGGCGTTGCCATCTCGGATTTGATGGCGCGGATTTGCTTGTCAGTCGCCCTGCGCTTGTCCCTGATCGCGGCAAAAAGCTCCGACATTTGATCGAGCGAGCGGTAATAGTGTTCCCTTATCGCGTTAAGCCTTTCCACGGGAAATTTTCCTTCCGTGGATTTTGTCTGCAGCTCCTCGAAGGAGATCGCCTTTCCGCGAAGGACGGGAAGGAGGTCCATCGATCGAGCGTCGTCGTCCTTTACCTGGACGACCTTGAATCCCTCCGTGGCCATCCTGCCCTCGAACCCGGCGAGAAGCTGGTTCTCTTCCGTATCCGCCGCCGAGAGGATTTTTTTGCTGGAGGCGAGGAAGCTTTCCGACTTTGATATCTGCAAAGCCTGTCGGCGGATCGACTCGATCGCCGTCTGGAGCGACTTCCTGAACGCCGCGCCCTCGCCGCACGGGAAGGCTAGCGTCTTTGGCTCGAGCGTGTGCGCGAAGTTGCACACGTACGCGATGTCTTGTAGATCGGCCGGATTTGCTTTATAGTTTGCGAGCAGCGTCGTAAGTACCGTTCTCCGTCCCGTTCCGGACGAGCCCATGATGAAGATGTTATAGCCGTCCGCCTTTATGCCGAGGCCGAGTTCCAGGGCCGTGATCGCGCGGTCCTGTCCGATGATCGGGTTCTTCGTGCCGCTAAGCCGGAGTTCGCGAATCTTTTCCGCGGGAATCGAGAATGATATACTTTCCGGCGGCAGTTCTCTGGTGTGTTCCATCATGCTGTCAGTATACCGCAAATAACCCTTACGAGGCATTACATGGCTGATCTTTTTATTGGCGAGATTCTGGTTCTTTTCCTATTGGTTCCCGTCGCGCTAAGGCCCTTCAGCAGGAGATTGCAGAGAATCGGGGGGCTTGCCCTCTTTCCGTTGCTAGCCTTTTTGCTGTGCGTCGCGATTATCGCCGCGGTTGGCCTTCGGCTTTCCTTCGTTCCCGTTTTCGCGTTATCCCTCATTGCCCTATTCTCCGGCTCTGGCCGACTTTTCAGGCTTTTCCGCGGTTTGCCGACCGACTGGTATTCCCCGTCCCTGATCGTCGCGTATGGGTTTTTCGCCTTGCTGTTCGTCGGGACGTCGGCGTTGACGTTCATTACCGCCCCCGAGACCGCGTACATATCGCGCCAGGCCGTGTCGAGGACCGTCGAAACCAAGCATGTTTCAACCGGGACTAACGCGCGCGTTATTACCTGGGCGCCGGCTAATGGCGTCAGTCCAAAGGGAACGGTCGTTTTTCTTGGCGACGTGTCCTCTCGGGCCGACGCGCGCTCGACGCTGTGCGCCGCGCTGTCCGAGAGCGGATATCGCGCGGTCGCCGCGGACGTCTCCTCGGCCTCCGATTATCGGAATCCCGCCCTGCGCTCGCCGTTTCTCCGAAGCTGGATCGCCCTCGTTTCCCGCGTGTTCCCGGGGATCCCTTTTCCCGCGCCGCAAGCCGAGATTCTTGGCGCCCAATCGAAAGACTTGGCTCTGCTCATCGATATCGCGAGGGATGGGGGCGCGGGCCTTCCCCTATTTGCCGTCGGCGAGGGTTCAGGCTGCGCCGCGCTTCTGCGCGACATGCGCGGAAATCCCGCCCTGTTCGAGGGCGCCGCGCTGATAGTGGGCAAAGAAGGCCCCGAACTCGCGAAGGAATTGCCCGGCGGCGCGGCGGTGATCGACGAAAGTACCGGCATGATGCCCTCGGGTTCCGGGCTTTATCCCTTTTGCGTCGTGACGGGCGACGATCCCGCGTATTATGGATTAGGCGAGATCGCGTCCGACGACGTGCTCGCGACCATGCTGCTGGGTAGCGGTCGCGACGCGGGCCGAAAGCGCGCGGAGATCGTCGCGCGCCGAGTCTCGTCGTGGATCTTGATTAAAGGCGGCAATCGATGACGACCGTCGAGCTTGACCGGTGGTTTAAGGATCTCCTTAAGCCGGACGCGTTCCTGGCGAGCGATCCCTCGCTGAACGGAATACAGGTGGATAACGACGGCGCTGACGTCCGTCGAGTCGCGTTCGCGGTCGATGCCTGCGAGGAAACCATTCTCCGCGCGGCGGAGCTCGGCGCGGGAATGCTCTTCGTTCATCACGGGCTGTTTTGGAAAGTTCCGCTTGCCCTTCGCGGTTCGCATTATCGCCGTGTTAAGTCCCTCCTGGACGCCAACTTGGCGCTCTACGCAAGTCATCTTCCGCTCGACGCTCATCCCGAGGTCGGTAATAACGCCGGAATCGCGCGGGCGCTCGGCATTGGGGAGATTGAGCCTTTCGGCGAGTGGCGCGGTTCGGTTATCGGCTGCCGCGGCGAATTCCCGAAGGCTTTGGGGATCGACGAGGCGATCGCGAGGCTATTCCCCGACGGAAGGCAACCCGCTCACATCCTTCCTTTCGGCCCGAAGGCGATTCGCTCGGTGGGTATCGTTTCCGGCGGCGCCTCCGACGAGGTTCACGAGGCCATCGCGCTTGGGCTTGATCTCTACATTACCGGGGAGTTTGAGCATGAGGCTTACCATCCCGCGATGGAAGCCGGGATTAACGTGATCGCTGGGGGACATTACCAGACGGAGACCTTCGGCGTTCGGCTCGTCGCGGAACGCCTTGCCCGCGAAACGGGAATAGACGCGGTCTTTGTGGACGTTCCCACCGGATTATAGGTATTTTCTTCGAGGAAGGTTATATGAATACTGAAAAAGCGGCGAAGATTCTGCCGTTTTCGCTGACCCTGGGCGTCATTGCCCTTGATCAGCTGACGAAGTTGATCGTTTCCCTGACGGTGCTTCCCTGGACCGTCGGGTTTACGGCGTTTAACGATTTGTTTCGGATCGTCAGAGTGTACAATCCCGGGATCGCGTTCAGCATCGGCGGAAGCCTGTCGTCGAGTATTAGAAGCGTGCTTTTCGGCCTGCTCCCGCTCTTCATCATCCTAGTGGTCGTTGCCGTCTATTTTCGCAGTAATGACCTGAATCGCTTTCAGCGTTGGTGCATCGCCGGCATTATCGGCGGCGGTCTTGGGAACCTTATCGACCGGTTTTTCCGGCCGAATGGCGTCCTTGATTTCATTGACATTCGCTTTTTCGGGATCTTCGGGCTCGATCGCTGGCCCACGTTCAACGTCGCGGATTCCGCGGTCGTCATATGCGGGGGGCTGCTGATGGTTTCGCTATTATTGGGGATTAAAAACGCAAAGGGTGGTTCGAATGAATAAGAAGCTTAATTCGGCGCTGTTGCTGGTCGTGGGCACGCTCGTGAATATCGTGCTCGCAGTCGCGTGTATCGCTGTCCTGATGGTGCTCGTCAGCTTCCTTAAACCGTTTGTGGGCGAGAGCATCGTGAATTTCATTCCGTTCGCGATTATCGGCGGGGTGATTCTCGCGATGATCATTTATCAGCGGCTGATGGCCTGGGTAATGGACAAGTTCAAGCTTGGGGACCATATGGATCCCCTGTTCCAGATACGCCGCAAGCCGCCGAAGCGGGACTGATCCCGCTCAGTAGCCGTCGGACAGTTCCCGGTTCATGTCGCGCTGGCACAGCTCCTGGTAGACCAGCGCGCGAATCTTGAGCTTTTCCTTAATATCCTTGGCGAAAGGCATGTATCTCCAGAAGACGGCTCGGACTTCCTTGTCGAGCTTCTGGATGCCGTCGCTTTCCTTCAGCATCCACAAGAGATAGTCGTTGATAAAGTATTCCTTTACGTCGCCTTTCAGCTTTTGCGCCTGGAACCACTGGTAGTAGTTTCCGGTCAAGCCTTCTTCCATCCAATAATATGATGCCTTTTCCTTGGCGACTTGCCAGCGGAGATCCGCGACGGCCGTCAGCACCGCGATCTGAATGTTCTTTGCGTACATCGGAACCGCGATCCTTCCTCGGCTCGTTACGCGGTTATAGCGGTCAAAGGGCTCCCAGCAAAACCCGAAATCCCCGTATGACGGGATCAGAATGACGAAGGGCGGGATGCGGTTCAACTGCAGCTTGTATTGGCGGCAGTATGCCTCAGGATCGATGCTTTCGACCCATCGCAGGGTTTCGATGATGTTTTCGCGAATGCCAAGTTCCCTTGAAGAGGAATGAAAGTACTCGCGGGACAGGATGGGGAAGTGGTTGCCCTGACGACCGCAGGTCATCTTCGCCATCTGCCGGATCGTTTCCATCTCGACCGTGACGCCCGAGGTGTTGGTCGTCCCTCCGCCCGAGGTGTCGACTTTCTGCTGTAGGGTTCGGACGTCCGACTCGGCGGTCTCATAGTCGGTTATGAAGGATTGGAGCTCTTT
>Ga0209098_1005020_pt1 | contig 10071 bp, 9 predicted proteins | sample AD_JPNHW1_MetaG_FD_184429 | JGI IMG/M metagenome (GOLD analysis project Ga0209098, IMG submission 184429) | Active sludge microbial communities of municipal wastewater-treating anaerobic digesters from Japan - AD_JPNHW1_MetaG (SPAdes) (version 2) | ecosystem: Engineered > Bioreactor > Anaerobic >... | reverse complement strand
CGAGGACTTCCTGCTTTTATATGGTGATGTAATGATCAACATGGACTTAAATCGCCTAATAGAATTCCATCATAAATCAGATAGCGACTGTACCCTTGTTGTTCACCCAAACGATCACCCACAGGATAGCGATTTGGTTGAAATTGATGAAAACGGAAGGGTAACTGCATTTCATTCCAAACCCCATGAGGAGGGTAAATACTATCGGAATCTGGTAAATGCAGGCTTATATGTCTTAAGCCCAGCAATCCTCAAATTCTTGAAAAAAGGGCGAAAAGCAGATTTCGGACAGGATGTTTTCCCAGCTATCTACAAAAAAATCAACATATACGGATATAACACAGCCGAGTATCTTAAGGATATGGGAACTCCTTCACGCCTTGAAAAAGTTACTGAAGATTATTTTTCGGGACGAATTGAAAGAGCCAACTATAAATATAAAAGATCATGCATCTTTCTTGATCGTGATGGCGTGCTAAACCTTGACACCGACCTAATATCTAGACATGAAGATTTAGTTCTTTTTGATTTTGTTCCACAGGCGGTTAAACAAATAAATGAATCAGAATACCTTTCCGTTGTTGTAACCAATCAGAGTGTTGTTGCACGCAATATGTGCACAATAGAAGAGCTAAAGGTAATCCATAATAAGATGGAGGCTCTGCTTGGCCTTGAGGGAGCATACTTAAATGGCATCTACTTCTGCCCTCATCACCCACATGGAGGTTTTCCTGAGGAAAATCCTCTTTACAAAATGGACTGTGAGTGCCGTAAGCCAAAACCAGGCATGCTGCTACAAGCAGCAAAAGAGTTCAATATCGATTTAGCTAGTTCTTGGCTAATCGGCGATTCGGACAGGGATATTAAAGCCGGCAAGGCTGCAGGTTGCACAACTATTGCAGTACGAACAGGACGCGCAACACATACCAGCAAAGTTGAGCCCGATTTCTGGTTCGAAAATTTAACCGAAGCTGCTAGTTTTATAATTAACGATCCATACAATAACATTTTTCAATCAATTGAAAAGAAAATAAGCAAAAGCACTAAAACACCCTTTATTATTAGCATTGGCGGTCAAGCCCGCTCAGGGAAAAGCGTTTTAAGCAGTTATCTCACCAGAAAATTCGAAAAACTTGGTAAAAAAGTGCTTCATGTTGAACTAGATAAATGGTTACTCGCGGAGAATGAGAGGGCAAATGCAAAAAGCGTTTTTGATAGATACCAGTTACCAGTACTTACTGCCGATCTAAAAAAGATAATTAAAGGGGAAAAAGTTATTGCTCCGGGCTATTCAATTAATCCTGAGATGGAACGAGAGAGTATTACTTATAACCCTAATGGATCAGAGATTATTATTATTGAAGGGGTGGTTGGTTTATCGATGCCTGAAATAAGGGAGTTATCGCAGATTAAAATATTTGTGAACATAGAATCGGAATTACATAAAGAAAGGATATTCGATTACTATGAATGGCGGGGCAGAACTGAAAATGAAATTTTCTGCTTATACTACTCAAGGTTAATGGATGAGTATCGAATAATTGATAGGCATATCGATTTTGCTGATATAGTGATTTAATACAAATAATTGATTTAACCGCAAAGGTTTTAAAGTTAAAGCAAAGAACGCAAAGTAATTCTCACTAAGTTTCTTTAAATATGACTGAAAATGAATTATCTAATTTAATTATTGGGTTAGCAATTGAAGTTCATAAAGATCTTGGACCAGGTTTACTTGAAAGCGCTTACAAGGAATGTCTTTACTATAAATTGATCAAATCGGGATTACAAGTATTCAAGGAGAAGCCAATGCCTTTAATTTATGAAGAGGTAAAACTTGAATGTGGCTATAGAATTGATTTATTGGTTGAAAATAAAGTAGTTATTGAAATTAAAAGTGTAGAAACATTAAACGACGTTCATCTTGCACAAACGTTAACTTATATGAAACTTGGCAACTACAAACTTGGATTATTAATCAATTTTAATGTTTCTTTGCTAAAAGATGGAATAAAGAGAGTTGTAAATAAATTATGATATATTTTTCTTTGCGATCTTTGCAAATTCTTTGCATTCTTTGCGGTTAAAAATTTTAAAATGATAATAACACGAACACCATTTAGAATCAGCTTTGTAGGAGGAGGGTCCGATCTTCGGGAGTTCTACCATAAGCATCAGGGTGCAGTGCTTAGCACATCAATCAATAAGTATATGTACATCTCCTCACATAAGTTTTTCGAGGAGGATAAAATTCGTGCCAAATATTCACAAACCGAAACCGTTGAGAATATTGAGGATCTAAAACACGATATTATTCGCGAAGCACTAAAAATGGTGAATATAAGAGGTGGTGTTGAGGTTAGCTCTATTGCTGATATACCAGCAGGTACAGGCATGGGATCATCATCATCATTTACCGTTGGGTTGCTTCATAATCTATACGCAATAAAAAGAGAGTACGCATCGAAAGAGACGCTGGCACAGGAAGCATGTCGAATGGAGATTGATGTTTTAAAGGAGCCCATTGGCAAGCAGGATCAGTATGCTGCTGCGTTTGGTGGGTTGAATATCTTCCGATTCAACTCCAATGAAACGGTAACCGTTGAGCCTTTATATCTAAAACAAGATGTTTGCAAACAACTTGAGGAAAATCTTGTTTTATTCTATATTGGAAATGCTCGTAAAGCTTCGGATATTTTGATTGAGCAAAAGGAGAATATGGCAAAAGCCGATAAATTCACCGTTCTAAAGCAGATGGTTGCTTTGGTTGATGAGCTAAAAGATGTTCTTTACAAGGGAAACCTTGATGAGTTCGGCAAATTGCTTCATCAGAACTGGTTACTAAAACAGAGTCTTGCATCAAAAATCAGCAACGATAGTATATCCGATCTATATAATTTAGGCTTAAAGAATGGGGCAACCGGAGGGAAATTGCTTGGTGCTGGTGGCGGAGGATTCTTCCTTTTCTACTGCCCAAAGGAGAAGCAAGAAAAATTAATAAAAGCAATTCCTGCAAGGCATTTCGATTTTAATTTTGACAACGAAGGAACTAAACTAATTTATTTTGGCGATGAGTGGGCATAAGCATTATACAGACTACTTTAAACAGGTAAGTGAAACCTTAAACAAAATCAACGTTTCTGAACTCGAAGCGGTTTCCCGTGCAATAATTGATTGCTATAAGCGCGATGGGATGATCTATATTTTTGGCAACGGTGGAAGTTCAGCAACTGCTTCGCATGTTGCAGGGGATTATTTAAAGGGCATTACTTTCGGGTTGGATAAACGATTAAAAATTATATGTTTAAGCGATAATACTCCTGGTTTAATGGCCATAGCCAATGATATTTCATACGATGATATTTTCTCCGAACAGCTAAAAAGTTTTATCAAACCGGGTGATTTAGCCATTGGAATTTCTGGTAGCGGCAATTCCGAGAATGTTCTAAAAGCCTTAAAACTTGCCAAGGATAAGAAAGTTGAAACTATTGCCCTAGCAGGTTACTCGGGGGGCAAAGCAAAATCACTTGTTGATATTTGCATTCATATTCCGGTTAACGATATGGAGATGACCGAGGATCTTCACCTACTTTGTTTCCATGCAATAAAACAGAATCTGATTAAAACCATCAACACAAATCAGGATAGCCTTGGAGGTAAGTACGACCAAAGGATGAAGGAGTGTTAAGGACAGTGACACCCGCCTACGCTTGCGCTACGACGGGTAAAAGTTACAGGTTATGAGTTACAAAGATTTCCGAATTCTGGCTTCTCAAGTAATCGGTAGGAAGTAGCAAGTAATTTCTTCTCACGATTCTTTAACTTCTTTTACTCCTGTTTTCTGAATTCTGACTTCTGGCTCCTTACTACTTACTACTTACTACTTACTACTTAATACTATTCTACTTTTTCCTCGTCATCAACACAAAATCTGCTAGCGCGATAGCCGTTATTGCCTCGAGTACAACAGGTACGCGAAGGGCTATACATGTATCGTGGCGACCTTGAACCTTCAACTCTTCGAGTTGTCCTGTAGATAAATTAAAAGATTTCTGTAATTGGGCTATACTTGATGTAGGTTTCACGGCAACCCGAAACACCAATTCATTACCATTTGTTAAACCACCTGTAACTCCACCAGCATTAAACGACGAGGTTTTACCTGTTTCATCAACTATTGGATCGTTGTGCTGTGAACCATACATTTTAGTTGAGCTAAATCCCGACCCAAACTCAATCCCTTTAATTGATGGAATTGAAAAAGCCAAATGACTTATCATTGACTCAACAGAATCGAAAAATGGCTCACCAAATCCAACGGGAATATAACCGGCACGACATTCTACAATACCGCCAATGGAGTCCTCTTTCTCTTTTGCCTCCTTAACTGCATTTGCAATATCAGTGCTTCCACCTGCCTCAATAACAATAGCATTAATACTAATTTTTGATAATATTTTTTTTGCAACAACCCCAGCAGCAACTAACGCAAGCGTTAGTCGACCAGAAAAATGACCACCCCCACGATAATCGTTAAAGCCCCCAAACTTCTGACGAGCAACAAAATCGGCATGACCAGGTCGAGGGTGATCCTTAATATCGATATAATCGGTTGAGCGGATATCGCTATTTCTAAAGACAATTGTTAGCGGTACGCCTGTTGTATGCCCATTGAACCAACCCGAAATAATTTCAGGGATATCATCCTCATGGCGAGGGGTAGTACCCTCTGCCCTAGGTTTTCGGCGCTCAATATCTGGAGTAAAGTCCTCAACTTTTAAAGGAATACCATGAGGACAGCCATCAATGGTAATTCCAATCATCGGTCCATGCGATTCGCCGAAGATGCTTATTCTGAAAATCCTTCCAAACGTATTCATTGTAGTTTATTAGGCTGTTAGGTGTTAATTATTTTTATTTAATTCTTTAACTCCTTTAACTTCTAAATTCTTTATTTGGAATCTCATCCCTGTTAAACAATTGATTTGTTAATTATCACCTGCTCCAAATCCTCAAAGAAATCAGGATACGATTTTGCTACTGCTTCTGCCCCATCAATTTCAACAATCCCCTCTCCTGCTAATGCGGCCACAGCAGTTGCCATGGCAATTCTATGATCTCCATGAGATGAAACCATCGCTCCTTTTACCGTTCCTCCTCGAATAATCATTAACTCTCCTTCAATCTTAACATCCACCCCAATTTTACCAAACTCTTCCATTAAAACTGCTGCTCTATCGCTCTCTTTACCGCGCAAGCGACTACTTCCAAGTATCTTGGATTCACCTTCACAATGGCATGCTAAAGCAACAAGTGGTGGAAATAGGTCGGGACAATGAGTTGCATCAAAATCAAAAGCATGTAATAGGTGCTTATTTACCTCGATATAATTATCATAAACCGAAACTTTTGCCCCAGCATAGTTAAGTGCGTTTATTATAGCCTTGTCGGCTTGAGCGCTGCTAATCTTTAAATTTTCAACCTTTGACCTTCCAGCAACTGCACCTGCAACAAGCAAGAAAGCAGCTCCGCTCCAATCGCCTTCAACCGTATAATTTTTAGGTTGATAACGCTGTCCCGATTTTACAATGAATTCATCGTACCCTTTATTTGCGACATTAACACCAAATGATTTCATCATTTCGAGGGTAATATCAATGTAAGGTCGACTCTGAAGATTTTTCACATGAATTGTAACATCACTATTTGCATAAGGAGAGGCAATTAGCATTCCAGTTAAAACCTGTGAACTAATTGAACCATCAACATAGGCAACACCCCCTTTTAATGGGCCTCGAACACTAATTGGTAATCGACCCTGGTTTGTGCTACACCTCACTCCCATCGATTCGAGTGATTCCTCAACTATTCCCATTGGGCGGTTCAGCAACGAACCTTTACCTGTAAGCACAACTTCACTGTCAAGCGTCGAAGCAATTGCAGAGAACATTCGAACACTTAATCCCGATTCCCCACAATTTAACATTGCTTTGGGTATTGACAAACCTCCCGAAATGGTTAGTCTATCGTACTGCTCATCAATCATTGCGCCTAAAGCTCGGCTAACAGAAATTGCAACCTTAACATCGTCGCTATTCCCAACGGAAAAAATTTCAGAAACTCCTTTAGCCATTGATGCAATGGCAATGGCGCGCTGGGCTACACTTTTTGAAGCAGGAGCAGCAAGAGTACCGCTAACAGTTGACGGCTTTACACTTCTCTTCATCAATAATCTTCTTAATTTCTGTGGGTGTTAATCCATCGCCAACAATTATTAAATCCACCTTATCGTTACCTAAATTACAACCCGAACCTAACTCTATCGTTTTTACAGAGGCATCGCTATAATCTATAGCCCTTTGAAATAAGGCATTTAACAACTCGATGGGTGGCTCAAACCCTGTAAATATTTTAAATGTAGCTACAGCCTGGTGAATCAACCACCTATCACCAAGAACGACCTTAACTTTTATTCGCTGAAAATCTTCAACAAGCATTGATTTTCGATAGTTTGCATCCAAAAAAAGTTTGATTTTTCGATCCCAATTAATATCTGGCAGATATACATTTGGCAGTAATGTTGAAATAACCACATCAATATCCGAAAACTCACGAACATCATCAAAATCGATAGCCATACAACCAAATTTATCGGCAATCTCAATTGATTTTCCAACAGTTCTATTAGCAATATAAACATCCGCACCAGATTTTTTTAAACCATATACAACTGCCCTTGATGCTCCACCTGCTCCTAAAATTAAACAACGCTTTCCAGCAATTTCAATTCCAGCCTCTTCTATCGATTTTATAACTCCTATATAATCAGTATTATATCCCTTTAAACGGCCATTATCGTTAAGAACAGTATTTACTGCTCCAATCTGTTCTGCCTCTGGCGAAAGTTCATCAAGTAAGGGTAAAATGGTCTCTTTATGAGGTGTTGTAATATTTGAACCAATAATATTTAGTAATCGAATGGCTCTAACAATATCCTCACTCTTATCTACACGAATTCGCGTGTAGTATGCATCAACATGAGAACTCTCAAAAACAGCATTAAAAAGTTGAGGACTTTTGCTATGCAAAATAGGGTTTCCGAATACTGCGAATAGTTTACTCATATCACTATCTTAATTGCTCTATTTTGTTAATAATCTCCTCCATCTCTTTATAATCGATTTGTCCAGGAGCAGTTTGATTCCCTTCGAGAGAGGCGAATGTGAATGGCGCACCCAGCGAAAGCGCCGAAACACGGGTAACTACACCGTTACTTCCCATTCCTATAGCCACTAAATTCTTATATTTTGAATAAAGACTAAGAATTCGGGCATTATCGGATCGATTATTAGAAAGACAAGCAATCTTAGCCACATCGGCTCCCGCAAAGTAAAGGCTATCGACTATTTTATAAATATCTTCCTCCTCGGGAGTTTTTCCAAAACAATGCCACGAGACAATGACTTTGCACCGCTTACTTCTAGCCAAATCAATAAGAGGCGTTCTCCATTCTGACGATGTTTCGATCTCCAAATCGACCCATGCAGCACCCGATTCAATTGCTCTTGATAAAAGTGATGCACGTTGCACCTCATCGTACTTTCCCTGTCGACAGGTTGCAATCAAGTTTTTATGGCTTGAGAAGATCAACTCGAGCTGATTTGGCATCAAATCGAGCATATCTATACGAATTTCAGCCATACCTACCTCCTCAAGTATCTTTAGGATATTCTCAAACGTAGTATTTGCAATGCTTACACAAATATCTGATCGTATCATATTCGTTTATATCATTCCCACGTAAGTGGGAATCTATCAACATCGAGTTATAGATTCCTGCTTTTGCAGGAATGAAAATTAGTAGTTTAACAATTCAGCCAAATTATTAATTCTGATCTTCTCAACAACAACACTTCCAATCCCTTTCATCAACACAAAATGCACGAAGTCGTTTTCCCGTTTTTTATCCTTCAGTAAGACTTCAAAAACCTCGCTAGGATTAATGTTGGCTTTAGTTGTCAAACCTAGATTAATTAAAAGTTTTAACAACCTATCACGTTCCACAATGCTCATCAAACCTTTCTTAACCGAAAGATTTGCAGAAAAGGCTAACCCAATACTAACCGACTGACCATGAGGCAACCCTGTCAGCTTCTCAACTGCATGGCCCCATGTATGTCCAAGGTTAAGAACCCTTCTCAAACCCCTTTCGCGCTCATCGGTTTCAACAATATATGCTTTTATATTGATTGAACGGGTAACAAGGTATTCAACCATTTTGCTGTCCAAAGCCAGAATACTTTCAATATTCTTTTCGATAAAATCAAACTTTTCACTATCAGCAATCAAAGCATGTTTTACCACCTCAGCCATCCCATTTGAGAATTCAAGGGAAGGCAAGGTTTTAAGCATCGAAGTATCACAAATTACAAACTTTGGTTGATTGAAAGTTCCAATGATATTCTTATAACCATCTAAATCAACCCCATTCTTACCCCCAACGCTAGCATCAACTTGCGCAAGCAATGTTGTTGCAACAAAACCAAAATCGATACCCCTCACAAAGGTTGATGCTACAAATCCAGCCAAGTCGCAAACAACCCCGCCACCAACTCCAACAATAAAGGAACTTCTATCGGCATCCTTGGCAAGTAACCAGCGGTAAATTTCAATTATGGTTTGTAAATTCTTTGATTTTTCACCGGGCTCAATTATGTAAACTGGAGCGGTAGGAAGATGATCTTTATACAAACGCTCTACATTCCGATCAGTAATTATAAAGAGTTTTCTACCCTCAGTATACTTTTGAAGATTATCAATGCTTTCGCCAATTAATATTCTTGAAATGCTCTCTTTCCCTTTTACCTCAACAATTTCCATTTTTGATTTTTAAAGAATATAAAGTTAAAGTTAAAATCAATATGATCTACTCCGTTTTTTCGATTAACTCACTTTGAATAGTAATCGACTCTTTATGAATAACATTATAGAGTTTTCGAATAAAATCGGCCCGAAGTCCCGATTTTTCTCCCGAATCGGTAACTCTGTTTAGCACCTGACTCCACCTTTTTGATTGTAGCGCTTTCATTTTTTGACTGGTTTTAACCGATGCAATATTTTCTGATAGTTCCATTCTATTTGAAAGCACCCAAAGAAGTAGATCATCCATGATATCAACCTCAGCGCGAAGTTCATTCAGTAACTCATCGGGATAAGCAAGATTAGGATTCCCTTTACCTACAAGAAAACTCATGAGATTCTCAAACTCATTCGGAGTCAATTGTTGCGCTGCATCGCTAAGCGCATTAGATGGATCGGGGTGAACTTCAACAATTAAACCATCAAACCCTAAATCCAAACCTCGCTTAGCAACAAATGGAACCAGCTTTCTATTTCCCGATATGTGGCTCGGATCGCAGATAACGGGTAATTCATGATACTTCTCTTTCAACTCCAAAGGAATTTTCCAAAAGGGTTGATTTCTGAATACTGATTTCCCCCACCACGAGAAACCCCGATGGATTGCACCAATTTTTCGAATTCCAACATTATAGAGTCTTTTTATTGCACCCTCCCATAAATCGATATCGGGACTTAGTGGATTTTTGACTAATACAGGAATGTTTACACCCCTTAATGCTTCGGCAATCTCCTGCATCACAAAAGGATTTGAAACAGTTCGAGCACCAATCCAAACCATATCAACACCAAACTTCAAAGCTTCGTAAACATGCTTTTCCGATCCAACCTCGGTACAGTAAGGCATACCAATTTCTTGCTTAATATCCCTTAACCACTCTAACCCAATTGTACCAACACCCTGAAAAGAACCTGGCGTTGTACGTGGCTTCCACACACCTGCACGAAGATAACTTACAGTTCCGTTTTGCTTCAGTTCCTTTGCAACGCTTAGAAGCTGCTCGGGCGATTCTGCACTGCAAGGTCCTGCAATTATCAATTTACTACTCGATTCCGGTAACCACAACTGGGGTGGCACTAGTCCGGACAATGGTTTTGTTTCCATTCTCTTGATCTATTTGGCTTATTTTTTTTTTATCGAAAGTTTCTCTA
>Ga0209098_1005018_pt1 | contig 10071 bp, 5 predicted proteins | sample AD_JPNHW1_MetaG_FD_184429 | JGI IMG/M metagenome (GOLD analysis project Ga0209098, IMG submission 184429) | Active sludge microbial communities of municipal wastewater-treating anaerobic digesters from Japan - AD_JPNHW1_MetaG (SPAdes) (version 2) | ecosystem: Engineered > Bioreactor > Anaerobic >... | reverse complement strand
CTTAATAGTTTTTGGTATTTTATAGTTTTCCTTTTTGTAAGAGATGTATGCTCCCCATCTTCCGTTTAAAACCAATAGATCTGGTTCGTTTTCAAACGTTCTTAAAATTGCGTTTTTATCTTTAATTCTTTTATTGTCAATCAATTCAATTGTCCGATCGAGTGTTATATTAAATGGGTCGTCGGTTTTTTCCAACGAAATGAATTTATTATCGTGCTTAATGTATGGGCCAAAACGACCAATTGCAACAGAGACTTTCTTGTCTTCATACATCCCAACTTCACGAGGAAGCTTGAACAAGTCCAAAGCTTGCTCTAATGTAATTGTTTCGATGTGAAGCCCAGCCTGCAAACTTGCGAACTTTGGTTTTTCACCACTCTCACCGTCGGTAGTTTCACCTAGTTGCACAAGCGGGCCAAAGCGACCAATTTTCACCGAAACTTGCTTGCCTGATTCAGGATCTACACCAAGAATCCTCTCGCCGTTAGCCTTCTCAGATATCTGCAATGAGTTTTCTACCAGATTATGAAATGGTTTATAAAAACCACCAATCATGTTGCTCCACTCACTTTTCCCATCAGCAACTTCGTCAAATTGTGCTTCAACTTTAGCCGTAAAATTGAAATCCATTACCAGATCAAAATTCTTTAATAGGAAGTCGGTAACAACCATACCAATATCGGTAGGGAAAAGTTTTGACTTTTCGTAACCGAAAGACTCCGTTTTAACCTTCTCCGAAATTGTCGCTCCGGTTAAGGTTAACGTCGTGAATTCCCGTTCAGATCCTTGACGGTCTTCTTTAACAACATATCCTCTATTCTGAATGGTTGTGATGATTGGTGCATAAGTAGAAGGCCTGCCTATACCTTGCTCTTCAAGCTTTTTCACAAGACTGGCTTCGGTATATCGTGGCGGACGTAATGAGAACCTTTGTATGGCAGAAATCGTCTCCCTCTGGAGAACATCGTTCACTTTTATTGGAGGCAACAAAACATCGCCACTTTGTTTGTCGTCGTCTTCATCCGACGATTCTAGGTAAACTTTCAAGAATCCATCAAAAAGGATTACTTCGCCAGAAGCAACAAATTTTTCTGTTGCAGTTGAAACCCCGATCGAGATGGTCGTGCGCTCAAGTGAAGCATCACTCATCTGTGACGCAATGGTGCGTTTCCAAATCAGTTCATAAAGTTTTTGTTCTTGCTTTGTGCCTGTAATCGTCTCTTTATCAATATATGAAGGACGGATTGCTTCGTGAGCTTCCTGTGCGCCTTTTGTTGAAGTTTTATATTGGCGGCTCTTTGAATAATTTTCACCAAAAAGTTCATAGACCTTAGCCTTAGCTGTATTTATTGCCAATGAAGACAAGTTTACAGAGTCGGTACGCATATAGGTAATCTTTCCCGCTTCATACAGTTTTTGCGCAATCGACATTGTTTGAGAAACCGAATATCCAAGCTTTCGGCTGGCTTCCTGCTGCAATGTTGAAGTTGTAAAAGGAGGAGCAGGTGAACGTTTGGCAGGTTTTGTAACAACATCTTCAACCGTAAAAACAGCTGATTTGCATTTCTCGAGGAAGCTCTGAGCTTCTTCTTTTTTGTCGAAACGTTTTGATAATTCAGCCTTTAGCTCTGTAACTTTCCCCTTTTCGTCTTTTACAAGAAATACAGCAATTACCCGAAATGCCGATGTTGTGGTGAAATTGATAATTTCTCGTTCCCGTTCAACAATAAGTCGAACAGCTACTGACTGCACCCTTCCTGCCGACAATTGTGGCTTAACTTTTTTCCACAGAACAGGTGAAACTTCAAAGCCTACCAACCGATCGAGTACTCTGCGGGCTTGCTGTGCATCAACCAAATTCCGGTTAAGCGGACGGGGAGACTCAATTGCACGCAGAATTGCATCTTTTGTAATCTCATGAAAAACAATACGTTTCGTATTCTCATCCTTCAAATCAAGAACCTCCATCAAGTGCCAGGCAATAGCCTCTCCTTCGCGGTCCTCATCGGAAGCTAGCCACACGGTCTTTGCCTCTTTTGCCAAAGCTTTAAGCTCTTTGACCAGTGACTTTTTATCGTCAGAAACAATATAGTCGGGTTTGAAATTATTTTCGATATCAACACCAAACCCCTTTTTATCGAGGTCGCGGACATGTCCAAAGCTAGATTTCACTAAAAAGTCTTTCCCCAAAAACTTTTCAATCGTTTTTGCTTTAGCGGGCGACTCAACTATTACCAAATTATCTACCATACACCTATTTTCCATGTATTTTTTGCAACCAAAATCTGCATTTCAACCACAGACTTCAATTCAAAATATTGTAAAATCTTCTATTTCAGAATGGAAAAAAACACCTTCTAAAAAAAGATTTGCAAATTAAAGAAAAACGAAAGCTATCATCAAAATTTTTAATGCCCTCATTTCAAAATATTTTTCAAAAACAACAATAAAACATACAATATAATTATAGACCGAAGCTATTTGTACTTCATCGTTATCTGTTACAAACTGAACAAACTAGTCATTGTTTAAAAATGACAAACATTTTAAATTAATTATCTTTGCACAAATTTTTTTGATTATGTCTCAGAAGAACTCAAAATCAATAATCCGTTTACTATGGATTTCGGCAGGCTTCATTGTTGTTTCTATTATTGTATTCTTTTGGCTGATAGCCAATGGAGTACTGGGATTTATGCCAACATTTGAGGAGCTGGAAAACCCCAAAAGCTTTGTTGCTTCACAAATAATAACACCCGACAAGCAAGTGTTAGGTAAGTTCTATAAAAATGAAAACCGCACTTTGGTTGAGTATAAAGACTTAAGCCCCTATCTGGTAAAAGCACTGATTGCAACAGAAGATGAACGATTCTATCGCCATCCGGGTATCGATTTGCAAGGACTTTTTAGGGTTGCAAAAGGAATTGTAACCGGAAATACAAGTTCAGGTGGTGGTAGTACCATTAGCCAACAGCTGGCAAAACTTCTTTTCCCAAGAGAAAGTAATTCTGGATTAGGCCTCGCCATCAGAAAGTTACGAGAATGGGTTATTGCAGTAAAACTAGAAAGAAGCTACACCAAAGAAGAGATCATAACAATGTATCTCAACAAGTTTGAGTTCATTTATGATGCCTTTGGAATCGAAGTGGCTTCTAAAACTTATTTTAACACAACTCCCGACAAACTAAAGATTGAACAAGCTGCAACTTTGGTTGGCATGTTAAAAAACCCATACATGTATAACCCCAACCGTTCAAAAGAGACATCATTACAAAGGAGAAATGTTGTTTTAAAGCAAATGCAGAAAAATGGATACCTCACAAAAGCAGAGTACGACTCACTTAAAAGAACTCCATTAATAGTTAATTTTCAGCGCGATGAACTCAAGAGAGGAATTGCTCCTTTTTTCAGAAAATACCTTGAACGAACAATGATTGCCGAAAAACCTGACCGTTCGGATTATAAAGACAATGCCCGTTCAATTCAAAAATGGAAAGAAGATTCAACTGCCTGGGCTTCAGACCCTCTATACGGCTGGTGTAATAAAAACCACAAACAAGATGGTGAACCATACGATTTATACAAAGATGGCCTAAAGATTTACACCACAATAAATTACAAAATGCAGGAATATGCCGAAGAAGCTGTTGAGTTAAACTTGCGAAAATTGCAACCTCAGTTCGACAAACATATCAGAGCATTTAAAAATTATCCTTTTTCGAATGACTTAACCGATAAGCAAGCTGAAAATGTATTATGGAGCGAAGTTACACGCAGCGAACGTTACCGCGATTATAAAAAAGAAGGGTACAGCAAAGACAAAATTCTTCGCGAATTCAACAAACTAACCGAGCTAAGCATCTATACATGGGATGGATATAAGGATACAATTATGAGTCCGATGGATTCAATAAAATACTATCTGAAGCACCTCAGCTCATCGTTCATGGCTATGGATCCGCGAACAGGAGAGGTTAAAGCTTGGGTTGGAGGTTCGGCGTATGGTTTTACCGAGATAGATATGGTACGCTCATCAACATTCAAACGACAGGTTGGTTCTACTTGTAAACCATTTCTTTACACACTTGCCATGCAAAATGGCTTATCTCCATGCAAAATGGTTCCAAATATTGAACAAACATTTATCCTTGGCGATGGAACAACCTGGACCGCAAAAAATTCAAGCAAAACAGACAAAGATGGAGATATGGTAACCCTGAAATGGGGACTAGCCAACTCTGTAAACCAAGTTTCGGCATGGATCATGAAACGGTACACACCTGAAGCGATGCGCGATGTAATGCGACAGTTGGGAATTTACAGTGACGTCCCAGCTGTTCCTTCAATGTTCCTTGGTACCGCCGAAATTACGCTATATGAAATGGTTGCAGCTTACGGAGTTTTCGCCAACAAGGGCGTATATTCCAACCCAATTGTTGTTACTAAAATCGAAGACAAGTACGGCAACCTTATTTCAACATTCCAGACTCAACACCGAGATGCCCTTGACGAAAAAACTGCATATTTAATGACAAACTTATTGCAAGGTGTTGTGAGAGAAGGCTCTGGCATCAGATTGATGTCGACCTACGAAACATTTAAGGATTATGGCGGATTTAGGACACCTTTTGCCGGCAAAACCGGAACAACACAAAACCAGAGCGATGGATGGTTTGTTGGATTCACTCCCGAACTTGTTGCAGGTGTTTGGTCCGGAGCAAATTACCGAAGCATCCACTTTGAGGATTTAACACGAGGACAAGGCTCAAACATGGCTTTGCCAATTTTTGGCCGTTTCTTTAAACATGTTTTTGCAGATCCAACCCTACACTACACATCTGATTTTACATTCGAACAACCCGATGGTTTTGATGTAGATATCGATTGTGACGGGACTGGAGTCAACACTGAAAAATCGAAACCTGAATACGATGAATACTTCTAGAACTATTTGTCTGTTAAAAATGCTGAAGAAATGGGGATTACTTTCCGTCTCTTCAGCATTTTTTTTCATATTCATCCTATTTTCAAACTCTTGCGCCAACCAAGGAGCTGGACCAACAGGAGGCCCACGCGACAGTATTGCTCCTCAAATTATCTCGACCATACCACTCCCCTTGCAAACTAATTTCACAGGAAAACAAATCGTACTAAACTTCGACGAGTTTATCGCGTTGGATAATCTTTCTGAAATGATTGTTTTTTCTCCTCCGCTAACCAAAAAACCAACAATCAAAGTCCAAGGAAAATCGGTGGTAATAACAATCGACGAAGAATTTGCTCCAAACAGGACCTATTCTGTTGATTTTAAAAACGGTATAAAAGATTACAACGAGGGTAATAAAATTGATAATTACAGACTTACATTTTCAACCGGAGATCAAATCGACACGCTTCAAATTGGAGGTTACCTGATTGACGCGCTCACCCTAACTCCTATTGAAAATGCTGTTTCATTGTTGTACCTAACAGATAATGATACACTTTTCACAACCACTACCCCCGATTACATTGCCAAATCGGACAAAAATGGCCATTTCCTATTTGATAATCTACCCGAAGTCCATTTCAGACTTTTCGGGCTAACCGATGGCGACAAGAATTTATTCTATTCTCAAGGAACAGAGCAAATTGCATTCTCCGATAGCCTGATCGTTCCAAAAGCAACTTTTGAAAGCAAAATCGATACAGTAATTACCGATACAGACACTGTGATATCAACAGGAGAGACAATTTTTTCGCCCCTTGATCTGAACGTAAAACTCTCAGCTGAAATCACATACAATCAATATTTAGCATCTTTCAAAAGGGTAAATAACGATCAGATGCAATTTGTTTTCAACGAAGAACTTACCCACCCAATTCAAGCCAAAATATTGAACGCAGAAACGGCTCCGGAATGGGATTACATTGAATTAACGAAAAGTAAAGACACAGTAAACATCTGGATTACAGACTCAACAATCGCTGCAAAAGATACACTTATTGTTGGTTTAACTTACCCATCAACCGATTCGACAGGAAACATTATTGCCACAACTGACACACTGAAAATGCTTTATTCCAAGAGTGATAAACCTCAAAAAGGCAAACCAGACGTGAAAGTTGAAACGAAAGCAAATCTTTTCACCTTTAATACAAACCTGGTTCAGAGCAATTTCGATATTTATAAAATGATTGAGATAGAAGCGCCATCTCCAATTCAGAACTTGACCAAAGAGATGGTTAAACTAACCGAAGCAATCAATGATTCTACTTTCAAACCAATCGACTTTGAGCTCCAACCTAACTCGAAAAGAAAATACACATTGAATTACAAACCGGCAGGCAATACAAAGTATATGGTTTCGATCGATTCAGCAGCGATTAAGACTCTTACCGGCATCGAAAATAATGGGTTGAAAATCTCGTTCACCACACAAAAGTCCGATTACTACGGAACTCTAATTGTCGATATCTCAAGCACCGATAGTGTTGCAATAGCGCAACTTATTAAAAATGGAAAAACAGAGGAGGTCATTTCAGAAATGAAATTAGATTCGACATCAAAAATATTAACATTCAGCTACCTGAAACCTGATGTTTACTCACTTAAGCTGATTGCAGACCGGAATGGAAATGGAAAATGGGATCCGATTTCTTTGGACAAAAAGGAACAGGCAGAGGCTGTTTACTATTTCCCGAAAACTATTCAAGTTAAATCGAACTGGGAGATGAAAGAAAGTTGGACCGTTGTTCCGGAAAACGGACAGAAAAGAGAAGTTGTAACGGAGAACTCTTCAGATAAAAAACCAGAGAAAAAATAACTATCTTCACTAAAAAATTAAAGCTATGGCAACTATTAGAGAACTTAAGAAAGATATCAGGTTTTTAACCGAACAATTGCTAGCCGATACATTAGAAGTATCTGAAGTAGTTAACGAAAAAGATCAGCAACAAGTTCTGGACCTTGTTGTTGATATCGCCCGATTTCACAACGAATTGATTGTTAGGGCAAATCATCCTGACGGAAAAGAAAATCCTAAGATTATCAAAAGCTATTTCCGCAAAATTACATCCGATTTGCTTATCGGTTGCAATAACTTCTACGAAAGAATTGGGAACCTTATTCCTGAAAAATAATCAGAAATGTTTGTTCATCAGATACGGATGCAAATCTCCACTCAATCCAACGGGGACTGAATTCCGAATCTGATGAGCCAACTGAATACACGGTCTAGCATCTTCCAGTCCAAAGCCATTGCCCGAAAGTATATTCTTGTAGGTTTCGGTATGCAAATTTGCAAAGCCTTCGCTAAACTCAATTTCGTCGCCACCAAGCATTATAGATCGAAAAGTTCGCATCCCCTTTTCCTTAACATCGGCCGGAATATCATTGTAATCGAGGCTCAAAAACCAGCGGACACGCGCTCTTTCCAGCTGAAGAAACCCTGATGCTTTGTCTTCCTCAGACAGATGCACAACGCTATGCTTCACCTCGCCAAAAATCCAAATCAGCATATCAAAAAAATGAATTCCAATATTTGTAGCTATCCCGCCCGATTTCATCACATCTGTTTTCCAACTTTTGAAATACCACTTACCCCTCGACGTAATATAGGTCAAATCAATATCATATATTTTTTCTGAATGATCATTCTTGATTATAGTACGAAGTTCTTTAATTACAGGATGGTGTCGAAGTTGAAGAATATTGTACACCTTTTTACCGGTTTCTTGCTGAAGTTTTTCGAGTGCAATTATATCTTCGGGATACAAAACCAGTGGTTTCTCACAAATAGCATCCATGCCATTGTTCAGCGCAAATTCGATATTCGAACGATGCAAAAAATTTGGGGTGCAAATACTGCAATAATCAATAGGTGAACTCGATGCCTGAACATTCCTTACAAAACCTGCAAAATGATCTGAATTAGTAAAAAATTCAGCTTCAGGAAAATAGCTATCCATACGGCCCATAACATCAAAATCGTCGGTAGCAACAACAAGATTGTTTTTAGTCTCCTTTATTGCCTTTATATGTCTTTCGGCTACAAAACCCGCAGCACCAATTAATGCAAAATTCTTCATTTCAAAATAAAATTTAGCTCAACTTAAATTCTCAGATTATCAAATTGATGTAACAATACTACAGTTTATAAACTTTCTCTGATGCTTTTCCGATCAGGTTTCTCAAATCGACAATTAACTTAGAATTCGCCTCAATAAAACCGGGAACAAAAACGCTGTGATTAGTTGTAATCACCACACAATCAAAGCCATTCAACACCGAAGCAGAATACTCAACCGACTTAAGATGATTTCCATCGGGAGTATCAACTTCTGAAATATATGGATCGCAATAAGATACAATTCCACCCTTGCCAATCACTTCGTCGATAATTTTTAATGCTGCCGATTCGCGGGCGTCGTTAATATTTGGTTTATAGGCAACACCAAGGAATAGAATTTTGCTGCCATTGACTGCTTTCTGTTGTTTATTAAGAGCCGAGTTAATTTTGATTGCCATACGATGTGGCATCATCATGTCGATGTGACCGGCCGTGTGAATCATTGAAAGATCGAAATTGTACTTTTTCGCAATGTACTCGAGGTAAAACGGATCGAGGGGAATGCAGTGCCCTCCGATACCTGGACCAGGATAAAAAGGCTGAAAACCAAATGGTTTAGTTTTAGCAGCTTCAATAACCTCCCAAATATCAATATCCATTTTCCCACACAACAACGCCAGTTCATTAATTAGGCTGATATTGACCAACCGGTAAGTATTTTCGAGGATTTTCACCATCTCAGCAACACGTGGCGAACTAACAGTGTGAACTTTCTGAATTGCTTTTGAGTAAATTTTCTCTCCAATTTGGATTCCATCCTGAGATAATGCGCCAATGATTTTTGGTGTGTTCTGAGTGTTAAACTCTTTATTTCCGGGATCAATTCTTTCGGGTGAAAATGCCAACCAGAAATCAACATCATGTTTTAATCCTGATTTTTCTTCAATGATCGGGAGCATAAAATCTTCGGTAGTAGTTGGATATGTGGTACTTTCGAGGCAAATAAATGTACCGGACTTCATGTTTCGGCCAATTTCGTTACAAGCCGATTCGATGAAACTCATGTCGGGCTTCTTAAAATGATCGAGCGGCGTTGGAACACAAATTATAATTGCATCGCAACGTTTCAATAATGAAAAATCGGAAGTAGCCTTTAAGCTTCCTTTGTCCACAACCTTTTCCAAATCAGAAGAAACAATGTCGTCGATGTAATTTTCTGCACGATTGATCATTGCCACTTTTGTAGCTGATTTATCGAAGCCAATTACCTCAATACCTTTTTCAGCAAAAGCAACCGCAAGTGGTAACCCAACATATCCGAGACCAATTACGCTAAGAACAATCTCGTTCTTATCTATCTTGCTTAAAATTTGATCTTTACTATTCATTTTCAGGTTGAAGTTTTCCGTTAACAAGCTTATATTTTTGACCTGACTCGGGACAAGCCAACGTATTGTCCAAAATGATTCCACACTGGCTTACCCAACCGGTTTGTTGCGCTGGAACCCCAACTACCAACGCATAAGGTTCAACATCTTTGGTAACAACAGCTCCTGCACCGATGAAAGAAAATTCGCCTAACGTAACACCGCAAACAATGGTGGCATTGGCACCAATGGTTACACCTCGATTAACTTTTGTTGCCCTGAACTCACTTTTTCGTTCAACAGATGCGCGTGGATTAATTACATTGGTAAAAACACAACTGGGGCCGCAAAAAACATCGTCGCCAATTTCGACCGAATCGTAAACACTTACATTGTTCTGAATCTTAACGTTATTGCCAATCACAGCTTTACTGCCCACAAAAACATTCTGACCAAGATTGCAATTCTTACCAATAACTGCTCCTGACATAACGTGGCTGAAGTGCCAGATTTTAGTTCCTTCTCCAATCGATGCACCAAGATCAATCACCGCTGTTTCGTGTGCAAAATATTTTTCGACTTTACTCATTCTAAAATGTCTTTTAACACGTTGCAGACAAGATCGATATCTTCTTCTGTTATCAGACCATGCA
>Ga0209098_1005016_pt1 | contig 10080 bp, 7 predicted proteins | sample AD_JPNHW1_MetaG_FD_184429 | JGI IMG/M metagenome (GOLD analysis project Ga0209098, IMG submission 184429) | Active sludge microbial communities of municipal wastewater-treating anaerobic digesters from Japan - AD_JPNHW1_MetaG (SPAdes) (version 2) | ecosystem: Engineered > Bioreactor > Anaerobic >... | reverse complement strand
AACGGACGGAGGAAAATATCCGTGGGGAAATGAGCTTGTAAACTGTGATTATGCAGTAACAGATGTCGATGAGTTGATATGCGCAGTATCTGAATATTTCTACCTGAACACGGTTTTTATTGTTCTCAAAATGATGAGCGGGTTGTGGTGTCCTTTGTAGATGGGTGTCGGTTTTTTGTCGAGTTTAAGGAGTGTATAGACTGCGGTCTGTGCCGATCTGACCGAGTAATCAAGTGTGAATACGATGTCATCCGGGATCTCGCAGTACTGTCCGATAAATGCAAAATTCTCTGAATTTTTTGGCACAACTTGGGGTCTGTCTCCAAGTTTGCGAGGCATGAACTGGCTTGTGATATAAGGCATCAGGCACGGAATGCATACCGATGAACTGATTATCCGGTCAATATGTTCCTCAAATTTCAGATGGTGGATAAGTTCGGTTAGTATTTCATGACCGGTGCATTCTGACATCTTCTTTTTGACAAAATTCCCTAACTTATCGGGATGAAGTGCATATCCCCAGAAAACAGAAATATTTTCAGGCTGACATTTAAAATGAGGCTGATTGGGAACTCCGAAAGATATGAACCAGTTTGAGTCTGTTATCGTTATCGGACCTTCTGATCCGGCTTTTCTTTGTGTAATTTTTTCAAGCAGTTGAAGGAATAGCGGATCTTTGAGCGTTACTGTGAAGGACACCCATTTTGATTTGTCTATATTACTGTTAAAAACGGCAGGTCTGCCAAATTCGAGCGATGTTTTTGAAAGCTTTTCCCAGAGTATCCAGGCATTATCTTTTCGTTCAGTCACTTTTTCAGGAGCTTTATCCATCGAACCGATAGTCGAATCAGATGTCATCGAACCAGTAGAGATAAAGACGATATCGTTCTTTGAAATTTCTATTGTTTCCTGACCATTACCGTTTGTGAATGAAATGTGCGACACCATTTTTTTCTGATCCGTTAAATCAAAACCGAGATCTGTGACAGAGCAGTTCCTTCTGAATTGAACACCATTTTTTATGAGCCATGTTTTAAGCGGAAGCACAATAGATTCAAACTGGTTGAGCGGAGTGCTTCTGATACATTCCGAAGTGTCCATCTGATGAGCATCCTGAATGAATCTGAGTATGTAGCGTTTCATTTCAATAACAGAATGCCAGGGCTGGAACGAAAATGTCGTGCAAAATTCATACCAGAGATTGCTATCAAAAAAAGCAGGCGAGAAGTAATCCTCTATTTTAACATTTTCTAGTTTGCGCTCATTTGTTGAAAGAAGTCTGAGTATTTTAATTCTATCGGATATTGTCATCTTGAATGGACGGGCATCGATCGGAGCACCGTTTCTGACAAGTCTCGCAAGTGCAAGAGTTTTAACTTTCTCATTGAATTCATTGAACTCTTCAAGCACGGTTTTTTGCGGATCGTCGAGTGTAGGAATGTTTGAAATGAGATCGAACACAGCAGAATAAACGAACTGCTCAAGCATCCTGAAACCGCGCATGAAATATCCATTATGTTCAGGATGGTCGATAGCATCAAGACTTCCGCCGGCAGTATGGAGCTCTTCAAAAATTGTTATGTTGCGACCTTCAAGTTCACCATCTTTGATTAGATAAAATGCAGCCGAAAGGGAGGAAAGTCCTCCGCCGATTAGGTAAGCTTTAGTTTCAGACATTCAGATCAAATTCACTCCTACAAAAAGCCGGAGCGATTATATCTGCGAAAGTAGATGTTGCAATGTTAAAAATGATGGTGGACAGACGAGTTGTGCTGTAAAGATTTCAAGCAGATAAAAAGGTGTTAAAAAAGATATTCATCACCATAGTCATACTGAACGCAAATCTGATCAGCCAATGTTGTCCCAAGGCAATAATTTTTATCATCACCTTTAGCACAATTTCCTGACAAACACTGAATGTTTTCAACACATTCAGAATCGGCAGAATATTTTTTAACGCATTTTCCCTGATTATTATCATCAAATTTACAGAACAATCCATCTTCACATTCTGTTGTTCCTTCACAGGCGGCACCTTCTTTATATTTCTCTCTGCAAAAATAAGAATAACTATTTTCGTTTTCATCAGTCAACTCATACTTACAAATCAGCCCTTCTGCACACTGTTGATCTGTGCCACAAGGCTCGTTTGCTTTCGGGTATTCTCGGCAGAAATAAGATTTTTCACCTTCATTGTTTTTTTCTCTTGCGCAATATATTTCGCCATTATTTTCGTTATAACAGTGGTTGCTTAATTCGCAACTTTCACCTTTTTTAGGAAATTCTTTGCAAGTGGCTGATTCTATTATTCTTTCGCCAGTAGCTTCATCATATTCGTAATCCCCTTCAGAATCTTTTTTGTAAATGATCTCACAAAAAACATTTTCAAGATTATTATCACAGTCTCTGGTATTCGAGCAGTCTTCCCCTGTAACAGGCATTTGTTTACAGGTAGCCGATTCTAAAACAGGATCACCATATGTGTCTGTTTCAACATTGCCGTCTTTGTCTTTTTTATAAGTCTTATCACAATAAATTTCTTTTTCTAAATCTGTATAGCATTCTTCTATCTCAACACAGCTTTCGCCAAGGCGCGGAGTTTTTTCACATTCATAAGTCTTGCTGTTACATGTCAAACCTTCTGAGCAGCCGTCTCCATTTGAAAGATCAGGATAGCATTTGTCACCGATCTGGGCATATCCTTCCAACAAAGAATTGCATGCGGATTTAAGTTCTTCAGTTTTTGCCAGACTTTCCTCTGTCGCTTGAGCTTTTGCGATAGACAGATCTTCGGTACACGAATAACTGTATGTAGAATAATTATTCCAATATTCCAGACACTTATCAGCATTCTCGCTGTTCCATGTGTAATTAGAAAAAGCAAGGTAGTCAACAGAGTTCTGAGATAAAAACTCATTGTATTTAATACATTCTTCAACTGTTTCATAGTGTCTCGGCTTTATAGATGTGCTGCAACATTCAAACTCTTTCTCACATTTTATCCGGGCTATTTTAGTGTTAAATTCTGCCTGTTGGTTCAAGTTGTCATCTTCGCATCCAAAAAACACTAAAGAAAAAATAAATAAAAATACTGCAACGAAAAACTTCATCATTTTCTCCTTCAAGTGAATCGTTAATGAAAAATCATAAAATTTTTATTCAATTCAGAATAAAGAGTCAAGTATTTTCGCTGTTATTTTCCTAATTTTCTTAGATTTTTGATTCTGTCTTCAAGAGATGGATGTGTCGAGAAAAGTTTCATTATGCCACCGCCGAAGCCAGATGGGAAAATGAACATGTGAGCAGTTGCCGGAGATATTGATTCAGTTTCGCGGTGATATCTCGACTCTCCATGTAGAGACAGAAGAGCGTTGACAAGCGGTTCGCCGGTGCCCATAATCTTTGCGCTGTAATCATCGGCCAGATATTCTCTGGAACGGCTCACGCCCATTTGAACAAGTGTTGCGGCAAGCGGTGCTATTATCGCCATGAAAAGAAGCCCCAAAATTCCGCCGTTGTCATCGTCACTTCTTCCACCACCGAAAATAGTGCCCCATTTTGCGATATATGACATCCACATTATTGCAGAAGCCATTGAAGCCACTATTGTCGAAATAAGCATATCCCAGTTTTTGATATGACCGAGTTCGTGAGCAATTACAGCCGCTATCTCATCTTTTCTGAGAGTGCTCAAAAGCCCGGTGGTGACAGCGACGATCGCTTTTGACGGACTTCTTCCTGTTGCAAAGGCATTCGGCACATCCATCGGAACAATGTAAAGTTCCGGGATCTTAGGCAGCTGTGCCCTGTTCGAAAGCTCTTCCAGTGTTGAGTAAAGTTCTTTATATTGAACAGCGTCAGCCTTTTTTGCACGGTACATTGCAATAACTATTTTGTGGCTGAAAAGATAGCTGAAAATATTGAAAACCATCGAAATAATAAAAAACACAATGGCACCGTTTTGACCACCGAATGCTCCGCCGATAAAGATCATGAGCAGAGTCATTAAAATTATCAGCATTCCGCTTTTTAACAGATTATACAAGCAACCCTCCTTAAAAAAGATCAAGCCTCGAATTTTATATGCACAAAAATTATAAAGGCAATATCATTGAGGTCAATGGCTTAAAAATATTAGATATTATTAATCGTCAAGAAGATCATTGAGTTCGTCTTCAGCGCTTTTTTTCTTTTTATCGTCTTTTTTAGGAGCGGGAGCCGGAGTTTCTTCTTCCTCTTCTCCGAAATCATCTTCCTCGTCTTCTTCTTCTATCTCTTCTTTTTTCTGCTGCTTTTTAGGAGGAACAACTTCTTCTTCATCCTCTTCTACCGTTTCTTCTTCCTCTTCCTCTTCTTCTTCAACTGCAGACTGATCATCTTCTTTTTCCTTTTTTGCCATTTTTTCAGCTTCTGCTCTTTCTTTTTTCAATCTTTCTTCTTCTATTTTTGAAGCTTTTTCTGCTTCTTCTCTTTCAATTTTTGCTCTTTCAGCTTCCATTTTTGCTTCGACTTCAGCCTTTTCTCTTTCAAGTCTCAGCTTTTCAGCTTCTTCGGCAGCTTTTCTTTCCTCTTCTTTTTTTGCTTCTTCTTCAAGTTTTTTCTTCTCAGCTTCCTGTCTGGCTATTTCAGCTTCCTGTTCATCTACGGATGTTTTAAGTGACTGTGCGCTTGAGCAGGCAGGGTCAAAACCGTTTTTGCATGACTTGTCATAAAAACTGTGCATTTCCTTGAGTTGATCAAGTTCAAGTGTGTTACCGTATTTCTCACTGAGATATACTCCGAGATAATAACATGATTCGGCATGATTAAGATCACAGGCCTTGGTATAATAAGGATTCGCCATTTCAGCGGAAGTTTCTTCGTTTGTATTTTCAACAACAGCTCTTGCGAATTTGTAGCAGGCTTCTTTTACTTTGCCGTCACAAGCTTTGTCGTAATATTTCTGTGAAAGATTTACCCTGTCTTCACCGCCTTTATTTGCAACTATCATATCTGCGAACCTTTCACATACTTCAAGCATTCCGCCGTCACATGCTTTTCCCCAGAAAAGTTCGATTTTTGCATAAGCTTCAGGATCGTCAAATTTTTTGGCCCATGTCTGACCGAGGTCAGCACAGGTCTTGAGATCGCCTTTATCACAGGCCATTTCAAAAAGTTCGATAGCTTTTTTTATATCCTTGTCGATTGATGCTGCACCTTTCGAGTACATTTCACCCATTCCTCTACATCCTTTTCCGACACCTCTGTCGCAAAGAGTCTGATAAAGATTGAATGCTGACATGCTGTCTTTGTAGACACCGCCTTTTCCGTTTGCCCACATATCAGCAAGAACTACACAGGATTCATTGTACTGGGAGTCGCATGCTTTCTGGAAAAGCCCTCTTGCTTTTTTGTTTTCTTCGTTGATTCCATCTCCGTTCTGCCAGAGTAAAGCCGCATTATGACAAGACTCGATATGATTTTCTTTGCAGGCCTGTTCATAATATCCTCTTGCTTTTACATTATCCGATCCTTTCAGCAGATTTCCTTTCTGAAAAAGCTTTTCAGGAGAAGATGCACATCCTGTGAACAGAATAAGTAAGATAAGAGAAAAAAAAGAAAGCACTTTTTTCATGGTTCCCTCCCGAGAACAAAAAACTTATTAAAAAAACAGTTTTAAACTACCATAAATCTAGCTATAAGTAATTGCAGGTCAACAATTTTTTAAATATTCAGCCATTTATTTCAATATTTTCTCTTTTTTGAAGTAATCTATAACCAAATCGCCCATTTTTTTAAGACCTTCACGGCTCCAGTGAACATCTCCGGGAACAAACCACTTCTGTTCCATTTCCTCAACATTTTCGACATTTATAAAACCAGGAAAGAAGTTTATGAAGTCAATATTTCTTTCTTCACAGAACTTTTTCCAGAATTGAACCTGAATTGAATCGAGATCGTGCCTTAAAATATGCATTCTCCACGGATATACTGAAATATGCAGTTTTATTCCATGCTTTTTTGTAAGTTCAAAAAGCTGATCCATATGCTTTTTCGACAGCTCAAGACCTTCACGCCCCCATTTGTTGTAATGATATTCATCCATTGACCATAAATGTCTTACAGGATAGAACTGACCTTCCCAGAAAGGGGAGTCTTTGTGCCTGGGATTTTCCTGCCAGTAGAAAAAACGGTCATAGACATACCGGTACATATAGGATGTCTGATAAAAGAAAAGATTTACATCGCTCAGAAGAAAAAGCGGTTCGGTAGGTTTAAAATAGGCATACTCAATTTCATCCTGAACATCGCTTATATCAATGAAAACAAAAAGATCGTCCATTTCGAGCCCTTTCTCAATGAAATATTTCATTTTCAGATAATAGATCTTCGGGGAATAGGAAATACATCCGGCATTCAGAAGTTCGATATTCTCTTTTTTCAATTCTTTTGACACTATGCCTGGGAATGTGTTTGCCCATGGTTCGCTGACACCTTCGGTAAATGAATCACCTATGAAAACGAATCTTTTCCCGCTTTTTTTCAAAGGAACATCCCGTATTTTCTCATCCAGAAATCCCAGAGAGTTTGTGTAAATTGTATATTCATTGAACCATTTGGTCCTTTCGGTCATATTTGGTTTGAGCCCGTGATGGTAATATGAACTGTTCGTGCGGAATCTGGTATATTTCGGAGAGAAGTAAACAGTAAAGAAAAGATCAAAAATCCCTGCCATGATAAAAATTACAGTCAGATTAAAAAAGATAACTTTAACGGCAATGGATCTTTTCCTGAATAATATAAGGCCGATTGATGTGAAAACTCCTAAAACAAGAGCGGGGTTGAAAAAAAGAAGATAATTCATTAAAACCTCGAAAAGGATTAAAAAACCTTTACAGCGCTGAAAAATAAACTATTTTTGTAAAGATTGCAATGAAAAGGGATTTTTTATCTTTTTTTCGTTAAGCAGGTTATTTTATTTGGAAAAATGAATTCCGATGAATATAAATTCTTTCAAACGGTTTTTTTTCTCATTTATTTTCTTTTTTATTCTTGCAGTTGCAGTTTTTATAGCTCTTATGATAACTGTGAAAATTCCCGAACAGAACCTTTATGGTAAGGAAAGCACTGTAATATTTGACAAAAATGGTAATATGTTGAGGGTTTTTCCGAAAGACGGGCAGTTTTATCTTCCATATTCTGAAACCGATATTGTTCCTGAAAAATTGAAAAAAGCAGTGCTCTTTTTTGAAGATAAGAGGTTCGAAGACCATTTCGGTGTAGATTTTCTTGCAGTAGGGAGAGCTGCTTTTCAGAATATAAAAAAGCAGAAGATCCACAGCGGTGCTTCAACGATAACGATGCAGTTAAGCCGTCTTATGGGTGAAAGAGACAGAACTTTTTTCAACAAAGCGGTTGAATCAGTAATTGCAATGAAAATTGAAAGAAAGTGGTCTAAAGATGAAATTCTGAGAAAATATCTGACATACTGCCCGTATGGACAGAATATTCACGGATATAAAACTGCCGCTAAGAAATACTTTAAGAAAGATCCTTCTGAACTTGACTGGTCGGAAGCAGCTCTTCTTGCAATTCTGCCTAATGCTCCGGGACTGATGCATCCTGAGAAGAACCGTGCAAGACTTACGCGGAAAAGAGATACGCTGCTTGAGAATATGATGAATGCAGGGATCATTTCAAAAACAGAATATGAAGAGGCTGTTTCAAAAGAACCTCCGAAAATATCTATTCCTTTTCAGACAAATGCGTGGCATCTTACAAGGAATATTGAAAGTCGTACTCATCCTAAAAATGTGTATACAACAATAGATATTTCTCTACAGACTTTTACTGAAGCGGCAATTAAGGATTTTTCATCACAGACAGATTCCGGTCTTACTAATTTTGCTGTCATAGTTGCGGACAACCGGAAAAGTGAAGTGATAACCTATGTCGGATCGCACAATTTCTTTGATGAGTATAACAACGGTCAGGTGGATGCTTTGATATCAAGAAGACCTGTCGACGGGTTTTTACAACCATTCCTTTTTGCACTTTCTGTGGATAATTTCGGACTTGAAATGGACGACATGCTCAATGATGTGAAAAAGAATTACGGAACATATACACCGACCAACAGGGATGATATATATTTAAAGAAGGTGAAAGCAGGCGTTGCGCTGAGAGAATTAAGGAATGTTCCGGCAGTTAATCTTCTGGATCAGCTCGGAATCGAGAATTTTTATACATTTTTAAAAGAGGCAGGAGCAAAGAGCATTCCGCAACCGCCTGAATTTTATGGATATTCTTTTGTGAGCGGGGGCTTCGATCTCCAGCCTGTGGAGCTTGCAACTCTTTATGCCGGACTTGCATCAGGCGGGAAATTTTCGAAACTGGAGACGATTCTCAACAAAGAAAAGGCGAAACCGCAACAGCTTTTCTCGAAAAAAGCGGCAAGGGAAGTTGTGGAAGCTCTGCGTTTTAAGAAAAGTTCTAAAGGAAAAATCAGCTATGTCGCAGCATGTACGAGAAATAAAAGAGAATGTTTTGCAATACTCTTCAATGCTGATGATACGCTTCTGATCTGGGGCGGTTCTGCAACCGGTTATTCTGACAAAATAAAATATGATCCTTCTGAAAATCTCAGTGATATTGCTTTGTCTCTTTTTGAACGGATAAAAGATCAGCCAGCACAATAGCGGTAACAGCTTCAACGATAACCGGTGTTCTTAAAACAAAACACAGATCATGTCTTCCGCTGACGGATAATTCGGTGGCATGACCAGTTGTCAGGTCAATACTTTTCTGATTAATTGAGATCGAAGATGCCGGTTTGAATGCGACATTGAATGTTATCATATTTCCATTTGTTATTCCCCCGTTAATTCCTCCAGCGTGGTTGGTTGCTGTTTTTCCTGAAATATCGGAAATTATGTCATTAACTTGAGAACCTTTCATTTTCGCAGTTTTAAAACCGCTTCCGAACTCAATGCCTTTTACTCCAGGGATAGAAAAAACGAGATGAGCAATAAGCGATTCAACCGAATTAAAGAACGGTTCGCCAAGTCCGACGGGAATATTTCTGGCGGCACATTTGATAGTTCCGCCGAGGGAGTCTCCGTCGCTGACACACTGATCTATCAATTCTCCATATTCAGTCATGCCGCCGATTTCAGAAATACTGGCTGAAATTTCCATGGGATGAATGATCTTCTTTGCAATAACTCCTGCCGCAACAAGGGGGAGCGTGAGTCTTCCCGAAAAATGTCCTCCTCCGCGGTAATCGTTAAATCCGTTATATTTGTTATAGGCAGTAAAATCAGCATGTCCCGGTCTTGGAATGTTTTTAATCTGTTCATAATCCGAAGGTTTTGTTTCTTCATTTTCAAATAGAATTGTGAGCGGTGCACCTGTAGTTCTGCTATTAAACACTCCGGAAATAATTTTCGGAATGTCCTTTTCTTTTCTGGAAGTAGTTCCTTTCAAGCTTGGTGAACGGCGTAAAATATCGTCTGTAAAATCATTTTCTGATAATTCTATTCCTGCCGGAATTCCGTCTATTACAACACCGACTGCCGGACCGTGAGATTCCCCGAAAATTGAAATTGAAAAATTAGTTCCGAAACGGTTCATGATATTTTTCCTCCTGAAGATGAAAGCATTTCAAAAAATCCCGGCCATGATTTATCAACACATTCGGCTGAAGTCAGGCAGACCGGCGATTCAGATTTTAATGACGCAACAGCCAGAGCCATTACAATACGATGATCGTTATGTGAAAAAACAGTATTTCCAATAATTCTGCCACCTTGAATTATCAACTTATTTTTTTCAATAATAATATCAATACCGAGTTTTGAAAATTCATTTTGCAGAGCTTCTGCCCGGTCGGATTCCTTGTTCGCAAGACGGTTAACTCCGTGAATTATGCTTGTTCCTTCACAATGGACTGCCAGTGCGGCAAGCGGTGGAAAAAGATCAGGAGTGTCGGTGCAGTCGGCTTCAAAAGATTTCAGAAGGTTTTTTTCAATAATTACGGAATTTTCAAATACTGTTACAATCGCTCCTGCCTTTTCGATATATTTCAGAATAATTTTATCG
>Ga0209098_1005015_pt1 | contig 10081 bp, 4 predicted proteins | sample AD_JPNHW1_MetaG_FD_184429 | JGI IMG/M metagenome (GOLD analysis project Ga0209098, IMG submission 184429) | Active sludge microbial communities of municipal wastewater-treating anaerobic digesters from Japan - AD_JPNHW1_MetaG (SPAdes) (version 2) | ecosystem: Engineered > Bioreactor > Anaerobic >... | reverse complement strand
TTGGTAAAAGTATATGCGCCTGTATTGGTTGCAGTTGCATTATAAATTTCGTCAACTAAAACAGAATCAATATGATACCCTAAAAGTGGAGCGATGGTAAATGCCTGGTCATTTCCTGAAATTACATTTACAATTCCGTTAGGGGTAATAGTTCCGTTTAGACCTGCTGTTGCAGTTATCTGGAATTGGTTTAGAGGAATCAATTCAAAGGCAACAGCGATGGTGTGATTTGCAGTTACATTGGTGAAAGTGAAAACCGGTACATTGGTAACAACAACGCCATCAATGGTGATGGTACTGATTTGGTAGTTGTTGTCAGGTGTAATAGTAAATGATTGGTTAGAGCCATGATTGACAGTAGTTGTCCCTGAAGGAGTGATTGTTCCATTAGCCCCTGCTGTTGCTATAATGGTATAGGTATTTATCGCAACACCTTCAATGGTAATTACTTGGTCTGACGTGATAGTTGAAATAGTGTAAACTCCAGCTACTGGAGTGATTGTATTTCCATTTGTTTTTACGATGATTACAGAGTTACTATATGCAGGATCTAATGCAACAGTAAAGGAGAAGTTTCCTAGAGAATCCACAGGTGAAACAGATCCTGTTTCAGGTGTGAAAGTAACTCCTGTTAATGTTGGAAATGTTACCGTATAGGTTGGAATGGTATAAGAAGGAGTGATATCAGTTAAAGCTCTTGGAGCTACTTGTTTTGCAGTGTTGTAAGGAATTGCAAATCCTACAACATCATAAGGTTGAGTTGCATCTGTTGTATAACCGGTTAAGGCTCCGAATTGGTTACGACAAACGAGGGTTGTTGTTCCTTGGGTCATATTAACATTACCGGCGGCACCGGTTCCAAAAGTACCAGTTGCAAAAGTAACGCCTTGTATTTTAACTAATTGTGATTCGTATTGAGCAAAGTTAGCGGAAAGTGCATCAGCAGTGATTGTCAATGGAGCAACGACTGTTCCTGGTGTTCCGGTAGCTATTGCATTTGTTGGTATAAATTCATGTAATCCACCATACATTGTACAAGAACCAAAAATACCACCGCTAATTACATCGCCATTGGTATAAGTTTGAGTAATGACCGGAGTTGTATTATCATAAATACAAAGTCCGGCAGTTGCATCTTTAACAAAGATATTTCTACCGTTTCTGTAAACAAAAGTAACATCACCGGTAATTTTGTAAACGGTACCGCTTGTGGTAGTATTAGCAGCTTTAAAAGCAGCAATATTGGCCACTTCTATAGGGAATGTATATGTTGAAGTAGCCACAAAACTTTCAGTATAACCGGTTAAGAAAGCTTTTGCTTTCAATGTCATATTGGCAGTAACCGGAATTGGAGTAGAATAAAGTGTTGATGTTTGTGTGGGTACTGTTCCGTCTGTAGTATAATAAATCGACGCTCCTGCTGTTGAACAAGTGATACTAACATTCGTTGGAGTGTAAATTACTGATGTTGGAATAGATATGATAGGAGTTGCAACGGTATTTCCGGTAGAATATGGAGACGCTTGGAAAACTATATCATCAAAACGGTTATTTCCGGTACCGGATGTTGCACCTGAAAGCGTAACTTTGATGTAAACATTTGGTTGATTATTTAATGCTGTAACAAAAGAAAAATCTACAGTTTTGAGTGAAAAAGTTGTTAAGGTTGTCCCTGTATTTGAAGTAGGATAAGTGGTGAAATTTGTACCATCTGTACTATAAGACCATTCATGTAAAGCAAACCCTGAAGAAGTTCCTCTACTTTGAAAACTTAATGTGAGATTTTGTAAATTACTCATTGATAATGCAAAAACCATACTTTTGCCATTCGCGGCACTATCAACTAAGGTCAAAGCTGATGTAGTAACGCCACTATACATATTAAGTTGAGTTGCTTGAGCCCAAACTGATGAACCATAAGATCCTTCTAAATAAATAGTTCCATTTCCAGTCTCAGCTGTAAATGATGTTGGTGTATTGGGCATTTGAATTTGAGTAGGAAAACTCCATGAAGCTATAGGGGATTGAGATGAAATATCTGTAATTGAACCAATTACAGATATTAGTGCTTGTTGAGGAGTCCCATTGTCTAAAGTAATAACACTATTATTAGAACCCAAAACTAATGAATTATATTTTACATACAGAGTTCCACCTGTGGAAGGTAATTTTAGTGTGGTACTCCAAGTTGAATTGTTTTTGGAGAGTAAAAATGGTGAAGAAGAATTTATTGTAATAGAATCTGTTAGGAATATACCTGTAATTGTAAGAGATTGAACACTTGTCCCAGAAGGTAAATGACCATTAAAAGACAGTTGATTAGTACTGGAATAAATGAAGGGTTGTGATCCATTATATGTGAAAGAAATGGTAGATCCTGCATTTGTAATATTTGTAATATTTAATGAACTATAAGTTCCATTAGTTAAAAATGGCCTTGGATTTGTGGATGCATTAAACATTGTTCTACCAACTGTTGAATTAAAAAAGGCTGACCAAAAATTGCCATTAGAAGTATTTGTTCCATCAGGTCTAAAAACATAAACTTCATCAAATATTGAAGTTCCATTATAATCAGCATTACCAACCATTGAATCATTTATTCGATAAATAATTATTCCACTTCCTGGAATTGAACTATCAAATTGCGATTCTGTTGATCTATATTCAATCACATAAAATTGTCCTGCAACTTCTGAAGCAATTTTATATGCATTTCCGGTTGAAGAGGTCGCTAAAGGATTTAATGTATATGTTCCTGCAGTGGATATTAAAGGGATTGAATCAATCCAATGACCATATTTAAATTTTGCATAAGCTAATGAATTTTGAGGGATATTTGTTCCTCCACACATTAAATCCCATGATCCAACGGGATTTATGCTATTATCATTATAATGATAAAAATCGGGGAAACTAAGAGTGTGTTGCATTTCATGACAAAGTACAGCTGTATTAAAATATCCAGTACTTCCCTCTAAAAAAATGTTATAATCATATACTCTTTTTGAATTAATGTTAACATTTTGTGAATATAAAACCCATCTATGTGGCCATAATAATTCACCCCAATTCCCAACATCACCTTTTAATATAAAAGAAACATTATCAATATTTCCATCTAAATTGTAATCTAAGTTTAATGAAGTAGGTACGGATGTTTCAATATAATTACTTGCTCTTTGTAGTAATCCATGTTCACGTGAAGTCCTTTCGGAATCATTGTTATACCCAATAGTATTAGTTGAAGAATATGGTAAATAATAGGAACGAGTGTAAATATCTTGATAAGATAATATAGTATTTCCTGATGGTAATGGATAATATGAAGATAACAAAAATAATTGATTGTAGGATGTTGATTTAAAGTAATTATACATAGATACAGCAGATGCAGTAGAATCATTAAACAAATTGTTAACAGTTGAATAACCTGTTGTAAAATCCAAATCATCAGAAAAACGGATGAAAATAACTAAGTTGTTAATTGACCCATGGTTTTGTTCAGAGATTGATGTTAAATTTCGTTGAGGAATTTGAGACAAAAAAGCATTTCTTTTGGCACTCCATTCAACAGAAGTAATTGTTAAATTGGGCACTAAACCATTCATTGCAGGATTATCTATTCCAGGCATGTAAGAAGTGGGAACTATTTGCCCATCTGAACGCATGGCATAAACAAAGTAGCCCGTTTCAATATTCTGTATTATGGTATAATGATTAATGTCATGCAAATAATTATAAAATTCATCACCAGAAATAAAACAATTTAAAGTATCACCGTTTGGTTGAATTAAAGTTCTTGGAATATCCTTTAAATAAGCTGCTTGAACATTAATAAGGGAGCTAATATTTATCAGAAACAATATTACTAATGATAAAAATATCTTCTTCATTTAATTATTTTTTAATACTCCTGATCTGATGGCTTCACAGGTCTTGCCTTTTGATTATTTTTCGATAACTAATCATAGATTATAATGTGCGAAAATAATGAAAAAAATTATGAGAATTTTACTTTTTATCAGAAACCGATAATATATACTTAAAAAAATTGATTAATCGTGAAATATTGAACATCTTTTGTACTTAATTACTTTTTAACTATCAGAAAGCAAATCATTTAAATTGTTTTTTTTATTATTTTATAGAAATTACCAATGATAATTGTTATTGTTAATTTTTTGTTAAATATTATTTGCATATTTTTCTTGCCACTCACTTCGCCCTAAGAATATTCTCGAATCGGGTATTGCTAATCGGGTGGTGACTGATCACTTCCCCATCCAGAATGATACAGAATGTACCAAATGGACTTGGTGTTTGTTGAGCAGTTTTATAATCCTTGATGTCAATAAGTTGAGTTTGTAAATGGAACTTATTTTGTGCTGTTTCCAGCATTGCATTCACATTTTTTTCCGTATAGGGACATTGTACTGATCTGATGATTGTTACCCCATTTTGATATTTTTGAGTGTTTCCTAAAACATCATGTTTAAAAGTAGGAGAGGGGCTATTTTGATCAAATTTGAAAACCAATAGCTCAAAATCAGGTTTAGCTTTATCGACAATTTCAAAACCATGTTTCAAAAAAATATCATGATCCACCATAAAGGAACCTTTACGGGTCACAACAGCGACTCCACTCATATTTTGAGATCTAGCTTCTTCTACAACTTCCTCAATCATTGTCGATGCAAATCCCTTTCCTTTGAAGTTCGATTTGAAACCCACAAAAACGCAATGAATGAACAAATAACCGGCTGAATTTACCGGACGATGGGCAAATTCTCCGGGTATATATTCGATCATTCCCTGATATTCCCCAGTTTCAGAAATAGCAGCTTTAATGCGTAATCCTTTTGGGTAAAAATCATTATACCAATCTATTTTATTTCGGAGTTCTTTATGTTTATGGACATCTTTGTACCCACAAACACCGTATTCACCTATATTTTCAGGTGTTAAGTCAATTATTTTCAGATCGTTCATTTCTGATTTTTTGGCAAATATAAATAAAATTAGCAAATTAGTTAATAAAAAATGCCGCGAATGCGCGAATAAAAAATATTAATTGTAAATTACTCTACTATAGACTATTGACTATAGACTATTGACTTTTTTATTCACGAATAAGCTTCCCGATTTGAATCGTTTTAATCCCATCTTTAATTCGATACAGATACATCCCACTTTTTAATGAAGAGATATTGATGACTTGCCCAGAGTTTGTAATCGTTTCTGTTTGAACCAGTTTGCCAAGTAGATCATAAAATTCCAAAGCAAAAGATCCCTCATTTTTGAAAGTAATAGTTACTTGATCAACTGCAGGATTTGGACTTATTGAAAATGGATTTTTAATAGTTTCATATTGATCAATACCCACTAATGATATTGGATTTCCATGAGACACACCATCTTTTTTGTAATAAACCAGGTCCCTATTGGCGTCTTGAAAAGAATAACTACATCTATAATATGGACCACCTAAACCTTTATAATATTCATTTTCTATATCACAACCATCGAAAATAGTTTCATTATAACAAGGGGGTTCTCCGTAAGAAAAGGATGATATCGTAGGTATCGTTATCATATTTTGATTATACCTGTATAAATAAACCTCACTATTTGTAATTATTGGTTTACCTGGAAAGTTTTGATCAAAAATATCATTTCTATGAGTCACTTCCTGGATAGTATCGTGAGTATATGTATATGAGTATGGGTAGTTATAAGAGTATGACATTTCTCTGTCAACAATATAAGTAATCGAATCAACATGATCGACTCTGGATAAATATTTTAAAATCATTTTTTTCTCCATTTGAAAAGCCTGGGGAGGTAAAGAATTATTTTCACTTTCAGATATATGAAGTTCATCTCCGGGTTGAAAATCAAATGATTCAAACCAATGAAACTTTGAAAACCCTACATTTGGATTTGATAAACCAATCAAGATTATTGGATTGACATCTGTATTATATGGAAATAATGCAAAATCAGTGGTATGAAAAAGGCCATAATTTTTACTGATTTTTAAAGTAATTACATTTTGAAAGATATTTATTGGATTCCCATTTGTATCGGCAAATTGAATAGTAATAGTTTTTACGGAATCAAGATTTCCCAAAACATTTTCTTCAGAGATATTGCTAATGGTGGCAGTTACCAAATAATTACTATCTCTAAAAAACAACCAATTCTCATTTAAAACAGCATCAGTTTTAATTTTTATCGTGTCAAAATTATAATTTAAAAAATTATAGTATCCATTACCTTGAATCAAAACTTCTTTTCCAAAAAGAGAAGGTTCAGAAGGTGAATAACAATTTACGTCTATTTTTCTGACGATTTTGAATGGGAATAATTGTGAATTATTGTTACTGGTTGAATCGAAATTTACCGATGCATAGATTCCGTAATAATTGAAAAACATTGCTCTATCAGGAAACACTGCTTGGTAATTTTGAGCAGAAATGAAACCAAATGTGCTCATGAAGACGAATACTAAAAGGTGAATTTTTTTCATAATCCGTACTTTTTCTGTGATTATAATAAAGCGCAAATATATGAAAAATAATAAGCAAATAATAATTTTTCAAATTAAATTGATTTTGATTCTTTTTTAACACGGTCCCCTTCCCCCAACTAAAGTTGGGGGGGAATTGATTAGCGGGAATCTATTTTTATCTATCCCCCAACTAAAGTTGGGGGGAATTGAATTTTCATATTAAAACAGGAATGTGTGATAAATGAAATATTTTTTTTTAACAAAAAGATAAAATTTTTTCGATTGTTTTAACATGATTATTTCAAATATTATATTGTATTGAATTTATATTCAAATATTTATATTATTTATTCAAAAATATTAAAAAATACATTTTTTTAAACTTAAATTTGTGCAAAAAAATATGCCTTTTATAAAAGTATATATTCATTTTGTTTGGTGTACCAAAAACAGAACACCCTTTCTAGACAAACCTGAATTGAGAAAATTAATGTGGTTTCATATTAAAGAAAATGCAATTAATAAACAAATTATTATTGATTGTATAAATGGTTATGATAATCATTGCCATTGTTTGGTTTCCTTAAAACATAATCAAACAATTCAAGATATAATGCAATTCATTAAAGGAGAATCTTCACATTGGTTTAATCAACAAGCATTTATTGTTGATACTTTTTATTGGCAGAATGATTATTATGCAGTTTCAGTTGCAAAATCTGAAATTATAAGGGTTAGAAATTATATTAAAAATCAAGAATCACATCATTGTAAAGTAGAGTTTCAAAGCGAATTAGATGAATTTATAAAGAAGAATGGATTTGAGAAATTTTCAGATTAAATTGATTTTTTCTATCAATTTCCACTACCCCCAACTAAAGTTGGGGGGAATTGAAACTCTATTGATTTTTTATCGAATAATTCTAATTTTTAATCAATTACCACTTGGCTTTAGCCAGTGGTAATTGAAGAACACGCTTTAGCCAGTGGTAATTGAAGAACACGCTTTAGCCAGTGGTAATTGAAGAACACGCTTTAGCCAGTAATTGAAGAACACGCTTTAGCCAGTGGTAATTGAAGAACACGCTTTAGCCAGTGGTAATTGAAGAACACGCTTTAGCCAGTGGTAATTGAAGAACACGCTTTAGCCAGTAATTGAAGAACACGCTTTAGCCAGTTGTAATTGAAGCACATTAACTATCTCTTTTATTGTCTTTTAGAATCACATCGTGGGCGCCCCCTTCAATGATACTGGTGGAAGAAACTAATGTGATTTTGGCTGTATTTTTTAACTCTTTGATCGTCAATGCTCCGCAACTGCACATGGTGGATTTGATCTTACCTAAAGTTACATCAAGATTATCTTTCATTTTGCCTGCATAAGGGACATAGCTGTCAACACCCTCTTCAAATTTGAGAGATGCATTACCACCCATGTCGTAACGTTGCCAGTTTCTTGCTCTGTTGGAACCCTCGCCCCAATATTCTTTTACGTAGTTGCCACCAACCATCAGTTTTTTAGTCGGGCTCTCATCAAAACGGGCAAAATAACGACCCATCATGATAAAATCTGCTCCCATCGCCAAAGCAAGAACCATGTGGTAATCCTGAACGATACCCCCATCAGAGCAGATCGGGATATAAACGCCATGTTTTTTAAAGTATTCATCACGAGCTTGTGCCACTTCAATGATTGATGTAGCTTGTCCGCGACCAATCCCTTTTTGTTCTCTGGTGATACAGATGGAACCACCACCAATACCCACTTTTATAAAGTCAGCACCGGCATCAGCCAAATAGTTAAAACCTTCTGTGTCAACAATGTTTCCTGCACCGATTTTCACAGTATCGCCATACTTTGCGCGAACATATTCAATAGTTTCTTTTTGGTATTCTGAGAAACCATCAGAAGAGTCGATACAAAGTACATCCACACCGGCTTCTACCAATTTTGGAATACGTTCAGCGTAATCTCTGGTATTGATTCCGGCTCCTACTAATAATCTTTTTTGAGCATCCAAAAGTTCTGCAGGGTTTTCTTTATGGTTATCGTAATCTTTTCTGAAAACGAAATATCTTAAACATTGATTTTCATCAACGATTGGTAAAGTATTGATTTTATGATCCCAGATAATATCATTTGCTTCATCTAAAGAGATCCCTTTCTTACCCACAACTAATTTAGCGTAAGGGGTCATGAATTCAGATATTTTTTTATCAAGAGAATCAAGTCCGGGGCGGTAATCACGACTGGTAACCATCCCTAATAGTTTTCCGTTAGAGGTTCCATCATCGGTGATCCCTATTGTAGAGAATCCGGTTTTAGCTTTTAAAGCAATTACATCTGCTAAGGTTTGATCAGCTCTTAAATTAGCATCACTCACCACAAATCCGGCTTTAAATTTCTTTACTTTTTTAACCATTTTAGCTTGTTCCTCAATGGATTGTGATCCAAAGATGAACGATAAGCCCCCATTACGCGCTAATGCAATGGCCAAACCTGAATCTGAAACAGATTGCATAATTGCTGAAACAAATGGTATGTTTAATTGAATCTTTGCCTCTTCCCCTTTTTTAAATTTGGTAATCGGGGTTTTTAAACTCACTTGATCAGGGGTGTGCGTTTTTTTAGTTAGGCCCGGAACGAGCAAATATTCATTAAATGTTCTGGAGATTTCATCGATAATTTGTGCCATAATAGGGATATTTAATGGTTATTTTAAAGCATTATCTTAAAGATGGAATAGAAAACTTATTGAAATAAATTGCTAATTATCAACAGGATGCAATTTTTAAGTTCAGAATTCTACCTTACCCTTAATTAGCATGCAAAAATAAACAAATTTTTTGGATTAGTTAATAGTTGATTTTCAAAAACTAATTTTATTTTTGTTTTAGGTAGATATGTCTGATATTATTAATGCCGGTTTCCCGTTCATCGATTTCAAAAAGATTCATTGATCGGATCAATGGCAGCAATTTGGGGAATCCATAATTTCGTGGGTCGAAATCAGGTTTCTTTTTTAATATAAAGTTTCCTAGATTGCCTAAGAACGTGTAGCCATTTTCATCTGCTAAGTCATTAACACTCTCTACTATAAGCTTTCTTGTTCGGGCATCAACAATATTGAGAGGTTCCTTTTTGTTTTTGGGTTTAGTTGATGGTTTGGATGACAACTCATCAGGTTCATTTTTTAAGATTTCCAGATAAATAAATTTGTCACAAGATGCAATAAATGGTTGTGGAGTTTTCTTTTCTCCAAAGCCCAAAACTATCATTCCTGCTTCTCTTAAACGAGTTGCGAGTCTGGTAAAATCACTATCACTTGAAACGATACAAAAGCCATCCACTTTTCCGGAATACAAAATATCCATCGCATCAATGATTAATGCACTATCACTGGAGTTTTTACCTGTGGTATAACTATATTGCTGAATCGGAGTTATCGCATTTTCCAATAATACATTTTTCCAACCTGAAACAGTCGGTTTAGTCCAATCTGCATAAATTCTTTTTATGGTTGGTGTTCCATTTTTGGAGATCTCCTCGAGCATCTCTTTAACATT
>Ga0209098_1005003_pt1 | contig 10099 bp, 25 predicted proteins | sample AD_JPNHW1_MetaG_FD_184429 | JGI IMG/M metagenome (GOLD analysis project Ga0209098, IMG submission 184429) | Active sludge microbial communities of municipal wastewater-treating anaerobic digesters from Japan - AD_JPNHW1_MetaG (SPAdes) (version 2) | ecosystem: Engineered > Bioreactor > Anaerobic... | reverse complement strand
ATATCCCAATCATTCGTAATAAATTCTTCCATCATCACGGAACGTTCATTAACCACTCACATCATGGTCTGCACCAAATTTATTCACAACTCCTCGACAATAATTTACAAACTCTTTCATAGTTCTATCCTGTTTTGTGGCATTACATTTATAACAAATTACCCATACATTTCGGTTGGATAACATTCCTTTGTTATGCTTTCTGTCAAATGATTTCGTAGTAGAACGTTTTTTATCAGAAAATTCTACTCCGCAAATAGGACAAACAGTTGAAGAATTGTATAACTTTTCTGCTTCATCAATTGTGATATTGATTTTGTGACCTCTGCGTTTGTGGTTATACAGCGCATAAGTTATTTTTCTTCGTAACTTATACCTTATCATCCCCGTTCGTTCATTAGTCATACACTCTCACATCTTCATCGACATGGCCGAGCATAATTGCATAAGAAAATAAAAAGTTCTTAAGCATCTCTGGATGTTCCAGAAGTGGTGTCAGGAACACGATGTGATAGGTTACAAAGTGCTCACGACAAGCAATTTTAAATGCGTTCCACTTTGCCTCAAAAGGTTTGGGTGAAATGACGATGAAGTAAGCGTTTGTAACGCCGGTTAAATCGTATTCACGGTCATACTCATTGGAAGTAACAATTACCATTGACATAATTTGTCAACCTCGCTGCTCACAATAAGACAACATCTGCCTTTCTCATCGACAAGAGTGTTCCAATTACTTTCGACTAGTTTCATGAAGTATTGATATGAGAATTTACAATCTTTCTCCTTCGTTAATACAAAATAAATGGGACGAACAGGAGTGTGAGGTAATCTCGTAATCCGTATCTGTTCACGAATTAACTCTAAATACTGTTCCGTCTTGGCGCGCCTCAAATTACGTGCTTCTATTTTGTCCTCGAAGAATTTGAATAACTCCAAGATGTTCAAACTAGTGCTCCTATATTAGATTGTTTTAAAAGTATTTAAATGCTCGTTTTACGGGAAACCCTTAAAGGATTCAAGGAATTTCTCAAACTCTGCGTCCTCAATCATCCACACAACATTAGCGAATCTCTTGTCAGTTTCAGTCCAACCCTTCTCGACACGAAACTTTCTGACAAGATTCATATATAACTGACCGAATCGCATATCGGGATACTTATACCAGATGCTCTGGAATAAATTCGATATGCGCTCAATTCTTTCTGCTTCTCTCATTCGTTAATCACCATCTGAAAAGTTCCAATTAATAATCTCTTTGTCTCATCGAAAATACCGGGTGAAGTAGATTCACGATTGCCAGCAAAGTTAACTACTTTATATGAACCCATCGCACATCGAACACCGTATGCACTTTCACCAGTACAATCAATGAACCTCTTGCCATACTGGACACATTTCTTTTTTGTTGCGAGGAATCCAGGCGTGTCATCCTTACCAATCCAGATTGTTATATCTGAATTAAGAACATTGAGTGTAGTCCTAGTTGGGTATCCAGCACCAGAATCAATGAGTCCAAACTCACGAAGAGAACGGTCACGACCATTCTCGGTGAGATAGCCACTCGGCGCATAGCCACCAGTTTCAAGACCACATTCCTTGGCTGCTTCAAGAGCAGCGCGGTCTACTCCCGTCTGACCACCAGAAATAATCTTCATTTCTTTTTCGCCTTTACCTTCTTAAGATTCTCTGCCATCTGCTGAACGAGATGACGTTTTAGTTTATTGACTGCTTTCATAAGACAATCGACTGAACAGAAGTCATCATTATGAAGATAATACAAAGGCATCTCATCACCAATGCGAATATTAAATCCATCGACATTGATAGATACGTTGGTAGGAATTTCTTTCCCACAAAAATCACATACGCTTTTCTGTATTCTCATGGACAACCTCGTAAATTTTCCAGAAGTTTATGCGGAGGAACACCATAGTCCAACTGCATCGAGCGTTCACAATGGTCACACCGACCATCGGCAATCCATTCTACACAGTTCTTACCGAGCAGGGAAATATCTACTTCGAGATTAACCCATGCACAATACACTGGTTTCTCTAACGGAATTGTTTCAACCATCGACATTCATCCCCGGTAAATAATATGCATGATTCCACGTAGGATTGACATAATAATATATATCATCAATCGATGTATCAGAAGTAATTTCACGATGCCTGATTTTATATTTGGCAAGTAATTCTACTATCGCCTTACCAATCTCATCTGATTCTGCCGCAGTCTGATTACGTCCTTTCGGATTATACTTCTTTGTTCTCTTGACGTAGAAGTTTATGTTCTCAAACTCATTCCACTTCTCCATTACGAGATACTTGAAATGCATTCTCTCGTGCTGTCCGTAATAAAGATTGAGGAATAACGGCGAGTCAGTTATAATATAATCTACCTTACCCATCAGATGAAACTGACGGTCATACTGCTTGGCGAACATATAAACTTGATTCGTCAGAATATTCTGCGCTCCACGCCAGACAACACCCTTTGCATATTCGGCAACGAGTTCACAGTTTATATCCTTGCTCTTCATGTGAGCAAAGAGTTTAGCAGCGAGAGTACTCTTGCCAGCACCAGGACTTCCTATAAAGTTAATAACTTTTGTCTTACCCATATTTTTTCACCACCATTTTACAGAAGGTAATCAACTCTTCGAGTGACTTTGACCGTTTCATTGAATTACATTCGTGACACAGAATCATCACATTGTCTACAGTTAATTCCTTTTCACTATTAACCCTATCAAGTGACGGACTATTTGGTTTACACATTCCCTTTGTGTATACCGACCAATCGAGAACACATCCACATAATTCACATGTGTCCAAATTTTTTATGGTGTTATACAATTCTTCATTCGTTATTGTCACTTTAAATCCTTTACTTCTATGATGAGAACGTGTAGTATAACACCATGCTAATTTTGGATTTCGTTTGGTATGTTCTATTTTGATTTTGTCGGCACAAGATTTACAGTAATACCCATGTCCATCCGGTGATGTGTGCATCTTATAAAATGAAGATAATGGTAATTCTCGGTTACATTCTTTGCACACTTTCGTTTTCTTCTTGTCTGTAACTGGACAGTGGCATTTACCATCCACTTCACCAGAGCATTCGCCCTTGCACTCACAGCCACAAACATAATCTGTTTTAGCATGTTTCATTGCATCACCAAAATCAAAACTAATGTTCCAGTAGCACGTAATTACATGCTGCTAGAAAAAATATTCTTCAAACTGAACAAGTGTGCTTATGCCTTCAAACTATACAATGGTTTCAGGGAGTGAAGGATTCTTGCGGTTGGTGCTATTGCATCAAGGATTATCTGCGATGGCTTGTATGCTCCAGGCGCCTCATCGAGAGTGGACTTGCCAACACTCGTCGAGAAAATTCCATTCATACTGCTGACAAACTCATCGAGGTCAAGTGTTTTCTTCGCCTGTGTGCGGCTCATGATACGCCCTGCTCCATGTGGTGCAGAGAAGTTCCAATCGGGATTAGACTTGCCCTCACAGATGATTGTTCCATCCTTCATGTTGAATGGAATTACCATGAGTTCATCCTCGTAGGAACGTATTGCTCCCTTCCTGATAATCATATCATTCGGGTCTACATAATTGTGAGTAGACTCGACGATATTAAGAATCCTCTGCCCAATAATATCACCAATAATATCGGAGATTATTCTACGATTCACTGACGCATACTGCTGTGCAAAGAACATATCAACGAAGTAATCATATGCCCACTCATGTTCGAGGTATCCTTTCTCACCACACTGTTTCTGGTGATAGTTTGCAATCTTAAGACCAAAGTTACGAGAGCCAGAGTGAACGACAGACCAGATATAATCGTCCTCATCAACGTCAATCTCAATGAAGTGATTACCACCGCCAAGTGTTCCCATTGCATTTATTATCTGCGCCCTATCTGAATTGATTTTCTTACAGAGGTCATTGAGATACCAATCCTCTGAATAATCAACAACGCCGAAGTCTTCACCAGTAATATCATTGAACTTCTTGGTGAAGATATTCAGTTCTTTCTGTGCTTCTTTGGCGATTGTGACGGGGAGGATATTCTTTCCAGTGTGGATGTTGAATCCAAGAGGAACGCGATTCCTTATCGCCGCATCAATCACTGGGAATGCAGCATCATCGAGTTCAGTATAATCGAGGTTGTGTTTCTGTGCCACCATCCCGCATCCAATATCAACGCCGATTGCGTTAGGACAAATCTTTCCGTTTGTCTTACAAGTGAACCCGATTACTACATCGTTACCGACGTGAGTATCTGGCATCACACGTATAGGGTTTGTATATGCGGGGTTGCGCATCATGTCATGGAGTTGAGAGATAACGCCCTCTTCAACGTTATCAATCATTATCTTTGCTTCGCCATATTTCCCTTCGAGTTCAATCATTTCTTCTTCCTCATATCAGGACGTTCTTTCCTCAACTTTGCAGGATTGGGGTTGTATGGATGGAACGGATAGAGAGGACAACGCTTATCTCCACAGTCAGCAATACCGTCTGCATAAAATCCCATGCATGAATAACACATGGCTTCCACGGATTCGCGGAGATTTAAATGCTCCCCCTTTAGGTATGAAACAAATGATACTTTGCCAGCCGCTTTTGTTTCACCTTCCATACTCTCAACCGTCGGGTGAGTCCAAGGATTATCTACCTTCTCTTCAACTTTTTTCTCAACCTTCTTTTCCTTCTTCGGTAACACAGTTACCTTTGGTGGTTCAGACTTTACTTTCTTCTTAAACATATTTTTCACCAACCATTTTACAGTATTCGATAAACTGTTTCATCGTGCGTCTTCCCTTCGTTGTGTTACATTCTTTACATATAATCCAGACACTTAATTTGGATAACGTATCTCCATTATTTTTTCTATCAATCGACGGAGAATTATGCTGGTTCTTTCCATCCTTTGTCAGACGGGAGTAATCTAATGTCACTCCACATATAGGACAAACTTCTGTTTTTAACGCCATAGATTCCAATTGATTTATGGTAATATCAATCTTATATCCACGACATTTGTGTCTACTAATCACTGATGCTGCCCATACTCTGTGTGGATACAGACGTTGATGTTTATGTGAAGCAACCATATGAGAATTAAAATTATCCTTCTGTCGTTTTGACATGCAAGTTTTACATTGCTGACGACGCACACCCCTTTGCGCTTTTCTACCACCAGTAAAATAAAATTCTTCATCTGGTTTTTCTTCTCCACAAATAGTACATACAATCATAACATCACCTATTATTGTATGTTGTGCTTGCTATTTAAAAGTATGTGTTTAAACATACTTCCCCAATTCAGTAGAATCTATGACGATACCATCCCAATATTTATGAAATTGAAATTTCCATATTGGGTCATCATCAACGTAAATTCCCGCCTTTAATATTCGTAAATAGTTTGCTTTCATCATCATGATATATTCAAAGTCGAGTATACCAAGAGGATTCATAAATAGAACTTTGGGAGTAACTCCAAGTTCAGTGAGATGCTGCATGGTTAGTTCCCACTTTGATTCAGGACGACCAGTTATGACATACTTCACCTTATCTGGATTGACGCCAGGATTTAATAAGCGGCTGCCAGTAGGTTGATGAATCCATGTTCCCCAAAGATTGAGGTCGATGGTTCCATCTATGTCGTAACATATGCGTAGGCTAATAATTTATCACTCCTTGCAACAATCATTTTACAATACTCAATAAATTCGAGTAAAGGTCTGTCACTTTTTATCACGTTACAATGGAGGCACACTATCCATGAGTTCTCTTTAGTAATCGTGTCGTCATTATTTATTCTATCCAACGATGGCGAGTTATGTTTTGGTCTACCACCTTTGGTATTCACACTCCAATCTAATTTACATCCGCAGATAGGACACTCGTCAGTAACATTCGCTTTTTCAAACAGTTCTTGCCATGTAATAATCACATTATCATGACGTGTTTTGTGAACTGCCACTGAATTTTTCGCCCACATTTTACGTGGGTGTTTAAATCTTTCTCGTATATAACTATCATGTGCAAGTTTTTTACGATGTGGAGTTTTTAATTCTTCACTCTCACATTCTCTACAATGATAACGATATTTACGAATATGTGTTTTCTTGAACGACGCTGATGCTTCCCGAAAACAAGAAGAGTCTTTCATCTGTTTGCACTTCGTACATAATAGTTCCATCTATATCACCATATTAGATGGGACTTCTTTGTATTTAAAGAGTGTGGTTGCTTTTCTTGACATACTCTTTCACCCTGTCAGCAATACTAACGCCAGTAAAGTAATCATAACGATTGCCTTTAAACAATTCAATCCAGCAATCCTCACTGCATACACCATCTGTATTCTTCTCTGGTATCTCTTTACCACACCTTACACAATAAGGCATAAAACCATTACCATTCCTGCTCCACAAGCGAAGCCAATAATGACGCCAATCCAATAGGAGATTCGTTTCATCTCTATAACTTGGCTCTCTGCGAAGTAAAGAGTAGCGTTTCCTTTCTCGTCTGTAGTTGCAATAAAATCTGAATCTGGCATTTCAATGCCCTCCGAAAATAATATCTTGACACGCCTGGCAATAACCAGAAATCTTAAACTCTGCTAGACTAGTCGCATCACGAAACTCTGTCCGTGAATCAACTTGTTTCTCACAGCGAGGGCATCTTCCCTGCGCTTTGAGTTCAAACTTACGACGAAGTTTTGATTCAAATGTTGAACACATGTTAATCCTCTTTCGCCTTCATTAATTTCTTCTGACGTTTCTGAATCCGCTTAAGCACATCAATCTTCTTTTCAATAGGTGCATCTTCTAGGAAATACTGCGTCTGTTCTTTTACAAGCGCAACTATTTCGGGGTCTTTAATCGTCATATTCAACTATCTCCATCAGACCAATCATCCATACGTGGAGAATGTTTTATTACTTTAATTTCTCCAACCTTCTTACAGTAATTAATAAATTCTTCATCAGTTCTTTTTCCTTTAGTTCGATTACATTCATGACATATAATTTGAACATTATCAACATTCATTTCACTGTCATTGTTTTTTCTATCCAGTGATGGACTTTCAATTTGCATCCTACCACCTTTATTACCAGTAGTGTAATCTAATTTCACTCCGCAATATTTACATATATTTGTTTTCTGCGCCAAATCAATTAATTGTTCTATGGTTATATTTACTTCATAACCACATCGTAAATGATTTGTAATAGAACTTCTACACCAAGTTCTCTCTGGGTGATTTATATTATAACGTCGTTGAGTAGCATTGACTTTATCTCTATTATTATTCACCCAATGTTTACGACATTCTTTACACATACCATAATAACCGTCTTTATTTCTTTTATTTTTATCAAACATTGATAATGGTTTCTTTATATTACATTTAGAACAGATTTTCATTTCACATCATCCATTATCATTTTATTTAATTTATCTGCCAACGCAATATATTTATTTTCACGCTTTACATTATGAAATTTTACAAGTGAACCATCAATTAATTTCATAACTTGTGTGTGTTTCGCAATTAATTCTGGTTTTTTAACTGCATAGTCTCCATTAATTTGTTTAATAACGACCTCACTATCACTGTAAATACTATCACATTTATAGTGAGTTAGCGCATCAATTACTGCGTCATATTCTGCAACGTTATTAGTTACATCTGACCCATAAATGAGTGAGCCTTCTATGTGTATTATTTTACCGTCTTTCACAATGACGTAACTACGTGCTCCGATACCTTTACCAACGATGCAACCACCGTCACAATAAATATGAATCATCTATCCAACCCCTCGATTATCTGCTTAAGAAAATCACCATGACAACGCTTTGGTTTACACCAACAACCCAACCGTTTCGCGTCTATGAGTTCACGAATGTTTAACTTCCGTTGAAGTTTAAACCATTCGATATATTTCTCACAAACATAATCCCTCTCGGATTCATTGTGCATAAAAAATGGATTTCCCCACTTCGATGCGCGGTCAATTCTCACGTCACCTGGCTGACCCCAAGGCGGGGAGCAAGTTCGCATGTTGACGACTTCAACCATTGTTATCAACTACTCGTCTACAATCTTTACATTGAGCAGCATAACCACTTGTTGTTCGGTGGTCTTTATAAAATTCAGTAAGTGGTTTTATTTTACCACATTTACTGCACTTCTTCGAGTCCATCTTCTTCTTCCATGTCAGATTTTCCCTCTAACTTTATATTATCTTCGAGGACATCAAATTCGTAACTTTTATACTTCCATGCTTCCCATGATTCACCATCGTTACGAACAACAATACCCTCTTTGATATGGTGTTCATCGAGAAGTGATGCTCCATCAGCCATACTCTTGCAAATCTCAACAAGATTATCAATGTTTCCATCAAATGATTTAATCGTTGTAAGATACGGAACCGTCCAGACGTTGAGTTCTTTACATCTGTCGCACATCTTATCGAATGGTAAGTCCTTCTCGATGCCATTCTCATCAGTCATTGTGATACGGTAGACATATGCAGTATGACCGCCTGGTGCGTTATCATAGGTGAATTTCATCTCTTCGCCGTAACGCTTTGTCATTGCTTTGTCTTCGAGTTTCTTTGTCTTACCACTTGCCATGATAAGACTGTCGCCATTCATGTATCCGACAATCTCATAGTAAACTGTTTCACCACGATGCAGCATACCCTCGAAGTGACGGTCATGAATCTCCTTGCGGAAACCTTCCTTCTCCGCATAGTATCCAGTGTGACGCTTCCAATCCTTTATAATGGTGTGGTGGGTTCCAGCAACATACTTCCATGTAAGTGTTGGCTTGATAATAGTTTTCTTGCACAAGCGGTTTATTAAAGCGCCCCACCAAGTTTGCTGCGATTCTAACGCATGTGCTGAACGCTGTGATGTTCCATGAAGTTTTTCTGTGATAACAAGTTTCATGCCCTTCTCAATCTCATCAAGTTTGTAGAGAATACGAGGGGTATCTTTGTGCTCACGGAAAAATTGGAATCTTGCTTTATTAATATCCCTCTGTGCGGTGAGTCCACATGGAACTCCTTTCTTTACGACATACTTCTCACAGAACTTATGCCCGTTGAACGTGTTAAGTTCTTCACCGTCATTAAGGTCGTCCACATTGCCAGCATATTCGAGATACTTAAGAGGACAGAAGAAACCATTTGACTTCTGACCACGAATTTTTTGAACACGAACTTTCCATTCGCGTCAAAGGAACCAGACTTTGTTCCATCCTCGTTCACTTTACGAACGAGATTATTATACGTCAGAAACTCATCAAGAAGTCTACCATCAGCAGGGAAGAAGATACCCATCTGTCCTTCTCTCGTATCCTTTCCAACGACAACTTCCTGCCCAAACACATCACCGACGACAAGATTGTCAGCCTTTGGGATAGGACGAATGTTCTTAATTCTCGTGATATATGCAAAATATTCCGTCATGTATTATCACCACATTCATTAATCTTAACGACATGGCAAGCCCATGCCTCATAATCGTCTACAAATTCAATTGCAAGACGACGTTCATATCCATTCTTTACAAGCGCATCGACTACATTTATACGTGTTACTCCGAATTGCTTATTCATATTATCAATGAGATAATAATATGCATAACGAGAGCATTCAAGTGATTCACGTTTGTCATCGTTGCGTTCATCTTTAATAAGGTCGCCAAGTTCTTTTACTGCGACTATACCAAAGGCAACACTCTCATAGATTTTAATCATAGAAGTTTTCCCGTTCCCGCTACTTTAAGGAGAGCAACAGAATACATCCACTCCTGGACAATATAATTTGTTTCTCGTATAAGTCCAGCACAAGGAGGGTTATTCCAAGTGATATGAAGCAGACGATAGTTCTCCATGAAGTCGTCCGTCATATGTGGGTATCTCATTCTCTCACTTTAGTAACCTTGATTTTAACGAATGTGACTTCATCATTCACTCCCGTTTCTTTATATGTCGCAACTTCACCGATACGTTTCGCTCTCTGGTATGCATCTTCAACGAGG
>Ga0209098_1005002_pt1 | contig 10099 bp, 9 predicted proteins | sample AD_JPNHW1_MetaG_FD_184429 | JGI IMG/M metagenome (GOLD analysis project Ga0209098, IMG submission 184429) | Active sludge microbial communities of municipal wastewater-treating anaerobic digesters from Japan - AD_JPNHW1_MetaG (SPAdes) (version 2) | ecosystem: Engineered > Bioreactor > Anaerobic >... | reverse complement strand
TGCTACAGCAGAGGTCAAGAAGGCGGCAGGAATCGAGGGCGACCTGAATGTGCTCCTCAGAAAGCCCCACGGCCGGGCGCTATCCATTGTATCCAAATTCAATCGCCTCTTCGGCGTTAAGGCATTCGTGAGCGACGCGGCAGCAAAAGAGAAGTGGGAGAAGGCCGGAGTCAAGATCGAGGGCAACTATGACGACTTCTTTGCAGCATCCGACTTCGTGATGGTGGGCAGCCCAGGCGACGAGGAGCTGCCCTACATCGAATCCGGCCTGGCGCACGGCTGCTTCGTCTCCCTGATGGGCGGAGCCGACCGGCCGGAGCTGCTCAAGGGGCTCACAGAAGGCGGAAAGGTCAAGATCACCGACGAGCTGAAGGCCGACTTTTCCCGCGAGTTCTTCTTCGGACTGGAGAACTACGAGATGTTCGCCAAAGCCAAACCCCGGCTGGTCCAGTGCACCAGTTGCAACACCACAGGTCTATCCAGGCTGGCTCTCGCCGCAAGGCCGCTGGGGCTGACCGCCGTCCTGGGCAACATCGACCGAAGGCACGGCGACCCGCACACCGTGGTCAAGGCCTCCCCCTCAGCCATCCAGTTCGGCAAGGGAGCCGGCCACCAGGGCACCGACGCCGGCACCGTCTTCGAGGAGGTCAAGTTCTCCATCCGGGCCAGCAAAGTCCCCACCACCGTCCCCCACACCAACTTCCTGAACCTGGTATTCAAGGGCGACGTCACGCCCGCCCAGCTCGTGGAGCAGTTTGCAGCCACCCGCGAGGTCGTGGTCATGCCCTACCAGGATGAAGGCAAAAAGCACGATTGGACCAGCGAGATTTTGGAGGCCTTCCTCTCCGGCATAGAGCGGCCGATCAGCCCGGAGATCTTCGAGCTCATAGTCTCCGACGCCATCATCCCCTTCAAGCTGGAGGGCCACACCATCCTGCAGACCGTCTCCATGGTGGAGCAGATGTCCATCGCCGTCCCCAACCACGTCGAGTCCTACCTGCTCTCCGCCGGCTATCCGGCAGCCGATGTGCACAGCCTGGTGGACAGGACCCTGGGTGTCATGCACGGCATCTGGCCAAGCAAGCTCTCCTGCTAAAAAGAGCTGCTGAAGTGACCGCAGGAAGCCGACCAACTGGAAAATGAGCGAGATTTGAGCAGCCAAAATACAGTGAATGAGGTGCCGGCTGGCATTCTGTCCGGAGACAAAGTTCGGCTGGGCATACAGGCCCTGCCGGAACTCTATGAGCAGGGCTACTTCGGCCGGCCTGTCGGCCGGGGCCTGGAGCTGTCGCTGGTGGAGGCGGCCTATCTGCTGGACCGCTCCCGGATCAGGGTGCTGGACGGCGAGAGGGAGATGGACTATCCCTCCCTCTTTCAGGCCGCATCCTCCCTGGAGAAGGGCTTTGAGTTTCGATATGTGGTCTACAAGGACCTGAGGGAGCGCGGCTACTATGTCCAGCCGGGCCGCCCAGACTTTCGCGTCTACCCCCGGGGCGGCCATCCGGGCAAGGGTCCGGCGGAATTTTATGTGCTGGTCATATCGGAGAGGATGCCCCTGCCGCTCCAGCAGGTCCTACCGCCGGTGAGGCTGGCCGGCCAGATGAGAAAGAAGCTGATGCTGGCCATAGTGGACGAAGAGAGCGACATCACCTTCTACGAGGCCCGGGAGAGGTCCATGTCCGGATTGATGGGCCATGAGGAGGCAGGCGGCAGGGCCACGCTGCTGGAAGACCGGGTGGTGCTCTGGGATGCAGATGCCTCCCGCAGGCTGCACGAGCACGGCTTTTACGGGAAATCGGTGGGCGAGCGGCTGGGGCTGTCCCTGGTCGAGTCCGCCTACCTGCTGGAAAAGGGGCTGATCTCCCTGGTGGACCGCTCCGGCCAAGCCCTGGACAGCGAGAGCTTCGCGGCAACTGCCCGCGTCATCGAGAGCGAATTCGACAGGAAGTTCGCCGTCTACAGAGACCTGCGGGACAGGGGGCTGGTGGTCAAGACCGGCTTTAAGTTCGGCTCGCATTTCCGGGTCTACAAGCAGGTGCAGGGTCCGGGCAAAGTGCCCCACTCCGAGTACCTGGTGCATACCGTCGCCCAGGATCATGTGTTTCTGCCGCCGGTGCTCTCCCGGGCAGTGCGGTTGGCCCATTCGGTGAGAAAGCAAATGGTCTTTGCCTTCTCGGGCGAAGCCGGGGCCGGACGGACGGACGACTGCGTCAAATACCTGGAGATCAAGAGGCTCAAGCCCTGAAAAACTAAGTATTAATACTACAATGGCGGATGATTGAATATGCCCAAGATCGAGGTGGACCTGAGCCCGGACTTAAATGAGCGTCTGGTGAGCTTTGTGGTGAAGAGCAGAGGCTCTCTTTATGTGCAGCGCTCTGATGTGATAGTTGAGGCCATCAAGGAATACCTGGACCGAAACGAGCGCAAAGTGCGCCGGGCAAACGGCTGAGGCGGACCAAAGCTTTTTTTGGATTTCTTCGTTCTTCTTTTCACGTTCGCCCAAGCCCATTTTTGAGGTCGGGATGGGGCAGCCTGCCCTGGTAGCCGCACATCGGGCAGCGCAGGTTTACAGATACCCCGTCTTCCGTCCAGGCCTCGGCCACATATCCGCAGCGCGGGCAGTTGCTCAGGAAACGAGTTTGTGACATTGCCATCCACCTAATTTTAATCAGGGAGGGCTTTCTATACCGGATGGTTAATATTAGTTTGCCTGTTTTGCCGGACTCCTATGCCTGCATGGGCAATGATGGAAAAATGCGGCCTTGGCTGCCCCAAGACCGTTTAGGATAATGAAGTTTTTTTTATTCTACCGTACACCTGCCTTGGTGTCGGACCATTTATTCAGACCCCAGGGCAGTAAGACCACCAATGCTCCAAAGATTATAACCGCATATATTTGGGACATTATATCCATTGACGATCACCTCCATTTCATTAGCGTGCCTATTTCCCAGAGCGGAAACATTGAGATATAAATGCTGCGGCTAATTTGTGGGAAATGACTACAATGATTAAATTATTTTTTTGCAAAAAACTCATTTAGGAGAAATTACTATTGGATATTAACCAATATCAAAAAATAGGAAAAAGGAAGAAGAGGTAAAATATCCGGGAAATTTTTTATCATGTCGGCGGGGGAAGTGAAAAGGAAGCAGATGCACAATGGGGATGTGCGGGAAAGCTTAATAGCCTGGAAGCTACCAATGGCACGCTGACGGATGGGCTCGTAGGGTAGAGGACATCCTAGCGGGCTTCGGAGATAAAGCCCCGGCACAGGCCGGAGAAGCAGTCGAAGACACCCGCTGACCTGGGTTCGAGTCCCAGCGAGTCCGTTACTTTTTTGTTTTTTTTTGTAGGACGGACGGTGCAGGGATAAAGAAGATATTGCATAAAACTGATTGTTGGAGTGAGACGATTATGATGCCAGCCTTCGAGACCACTGCATTAGAGGTCCTGCAAAGGACACCCACCACCCGTTCGATTCGATTCAGCCGCCCGGCCGGCTTCGACTACCTCCCCGGCCAGTTTGTAATCCTCACGCTCAAAGGCCGGCAGGAAGATGGAACGCAGGAAGACGGAGGTGGTGTGGGAGATGCCATGATCAAAAAACCGCTCAGCCTTTCCAGCAGCCCCAGCGAGGACTTTCTGGAGGTGACCAAGAGGCTCACCGGCCATGAGTTCTCCAATGCCCTCCTGTCGGTCAAAGAGGCGGACGGCATCCAGGTCTCCGGGCCCTACGGCAGCTTCAGCTTCCGGGGCGAGCACAAAAAAGTGGCCATGCTCTCCGGCGGCATCGGCATCACACCTCTGCGAAGCATGATAAAGTACTGCACAGACAAATCTCTTGATACTGATATTCTCCTGATCTACTCCAACCGCAGCGAGGGCGACATACCCTTTGGCGACGAGTTTGAATTGCTTGAGGAGAGGAACCTTCGCCTGAAGGTCGTCAACACCCTGACCCGCCCCGGGCCCGACTGGAAGGGCAGGACGGGAAGGATCGACGCTGCCATGATCCAAGAGTTCGCTCCCGACTATGGGACGCGAGTATTCTATTCCAGCGGCCCGGCTGCTATGGTTGATGCCATGATTTCCGCTTTAGAGCAACTGGGCATAGCCAAAGAGCAGATAAAAAAGGAGTACTTTCCCGGATATGATTGAGCAATCAAATATCCTTTCTTGCTCACTCGTCTCCCGACTCCGACCTCACTTCCACCTCTTGCCAGTGCTTGCCCCTGGGCGGGCTTTTGGAGAGTATCTCCTCGATCTCCATGTTCTGCAGTCCGTCCAGCCAGTCCTTGAGCTTCTTTCCGGGATTGTGCCCTGTCCAGTAGGCCTGGAGCCTGATGTGCAGGTCGCACATGTGGTTTAGGCTCATGCCCCGCTGGCAGATGGGGCCGCGGCACGGTGCGTGGCCCTTGAGGTCGCATTCAATTGTCTTCATATTCCATTCCGCCGCATTGCAGGATCAGCAGGATGCGTCCAGGACCTGGATATTGAAGGACTCGGCCAATGCCTCCAGGTTCACCTTTCCGCTCACAAACGTCCGCCTCGACGTGATCTCGTTCATAACCACTTTTGCCGGGGCAAACACATTGTGATCCACTTTGAAGAAGTCAAATCCGGCTGCTTTGAAGGTCTTGTAGAAGGGCGCTCCCCAGTCTCGCGAAGCCTGGGATGGCATGCCTTTCAAATACTGCAAAAGCTCATCGGTGTTCTCATATTTCAGGGTATAGTACGTCTCCCCTCCGTAAATTATGGCATCATTGGAGGAGCCCATGCACATGGTCGCGTCTCCGCTGACGGGCGAGATGGGAGCCCTGCCCCAGCCGCTCTTGATGGAATTGATGTCAAATCCCATGGAAAAGAGCTTATGTAGCCCCGTTTCCACCACGCGGGCCGAGACCTGAACCAGGCCTGCTACGGAGTCGGTGGGGGCTATGGCGATCCTCAGGTCCGCGGGATCGATGCTGCACTTCTCGGCGATCAGGGCGGCTACCTTCTCATCAGGCAATTTGTTTGACTCCAGGACGATGACACCCACATCCGATGATTCCTCAAAGCCGATCCTGTCGTACAGATCGCGGGTCTTTTTTGCCAGGGCGCGCGCCGGGCCGCTGCCCATGGCGAAGTACTTGTCGGCCTTGATCTGCCACATGGCGCACTGCGATGCCATGCAGGATATGGCCGGAAAGTCGGTGGCTACGGATATGCCCGGCAGAAGTACGCCTTTGAGGTCGAAGGGGACAAGCTGTATCTCTGCCAGGTCGGCCAGGCACAGCCGGGAGAGGTAGACGCCCGCTCCATAGCCGCCAAGAGCCTTCACTCCGGCATCTGCCACCACTGTGCCGCTGTCAAGCTCGTGAACCTCAATCTGCAGCTCATCGGCATAATCGAGCATCTCCTCGAAGACCTCGAATCCCATCTCATTGATTCCCATCAACCCGGATCACCTTTCCCCACCCAGAATGCAGGCGGCCATAAAAGTCTATCGACCAAAATTTTATTGTATGCAGTCGAAACATAGAAATAATTATTAATTAGATCGATCAAGTCTATCTCAAGGTGAATTGAGCCATCACATATCTTGCAGGCATGAAGCCTTCATTACTTCAAAGAAGGAAATAGACTGATGGATATTAAATTCGAGACTGTTGGCCGCTGCAGAGAAGAAAATGATCTGAGAGCATCAGAGGAGAGCTACAGGGAGTTGATGGAAAGCCTCAATGAGGTCGTTTTTGCCTGCGATATGCAGAGCATCATAACGTATATCAGCCCGCCCATAAAGGCGCTCTCTTGCTACGATCCGGGGGAGATGATCGGCAAGACGTTCATCGACCTGGCCCATCCGGAGGATCGGGCGGCCCTCAGACGGAAGCTCAAGGAATGCTCCCAGGGAATATGCGAGCCTTTCGAGTTTAGAATAATTGACAGGTCCGGACAGACAAAGCATTTGATGTGCTCTTGCCGGCTTTCCATTGTCGACGGCAGGCCGGCGGGCTTCATCGGCTTGGTTGCGGATAACACCTCCAAGAAGATGGCAGAGATTTCCCTCTGCGAAAGCGAAAGACGCTACCGGCAATTCGTGGAGACCGCCAACGAAGGAATCTGGTCCATGGATAGCAGCTATATGACCGTCTTCGTAAATTCCAAAATGGCGGAGATGCTTGGCTACACCGTCCCGGAGATGATCGGCAAAAATGTCACCTACTTCATGTTTTCCGCAGACCTTCACCAGCATGATCAGAGGATGGAGAAGAGAAGGATGGGACACTCTCAGACCTACGAGCACCGATTCCGCCGCAAGGACGGATCGGCCTGCTGGACCATCGTCTCCGCCACATCGCTTCAGGACGATCAGGGCAAGTTCCTCGGCTCCTTTGCCATGTTCACCGACATCACCAGGAGAAAGCAGGCGGAGAAGAGCCTCGCCGCCTCGGAGAGGAAGTTTGCCGCCGCCTTTCAAATCGGCCCGGATCCTGTGGCCATTACCGATGCAGTCTCCGGAGTGATAATCGATGCCAATAAATCTTTCGAAAGGTGGTCCGGCTTTTGCAGGGAGGATCTCATCGGCAAAGATGTCAATGACCTGAGAATCTGGGTCTATCCATCTGACCGGAATGAAATTCTCAACATCCTGCGAAAGGGAGAAGCTATTATCGATATGCCGGTAAGGCTGAGAAAGAAGAACGGCACAATCAGTTGCATGCAGTTTTCCGCCAGCCTGGTGAAGCTGAAGGAGGGCATATATCTCCTGGAGAGGAGCCATGACATAACCGCGGAGAGAACGGCCAAAGAGGACCTTTTGCAGAGCGAGGAGAGGCTGCACCTGGCGCTTGATGCCGCCCGCATGACCACCTGGGAATGGGACATCCAATCGGAGAGAACCGTAAGAAGAAAAGATCGGGAAGGCAGCACCACCATCGACAGGCCACCCATTTCAGCCGTTTCCGGCAGTGGGGAGGATGTCATCATCTCCAGTGCCTCCGGCAGGCTGGACCTGTGGTTTGACCAGGTGATTCACGGCGATGACCGAGGCAAGGTCAACCGCACCATTCGGGAGGCCATAAAGAACGTCTCTGATTATTATCTCGAATTTCGCACCATACCCTCTCCGGGAACCGTCTGCTGGATCGCGAGCAAAGGCCACGTATTTGCCGATGAGGATGGCCGGCCGAGCAGGATCATAGGCATAGACTGGGACATAACCCAGAGGGAAAAGGCCCGGGAGGCACTGATAGAGTCGCAAAACCGCCTGGTTGAGATCATTGACTTTCTGCCCGACGCCACGCTGGTCATAGATCGGGAGGGCAGGGTAATTGCCTGGAATAAAGCCATAGAGAAGCTGACGGGCGTAAAGGCTGAGAATATGATCGGCAAAGGCAACTACGAGTACGCTCTGCCCTTTTATGGAGAGCGCCGGCCTATTCTCATCGATCTGGTCCTGAAAAGCAGTCTGGATGTGGAGAGATGCTATGACAACATATCCTGGCTTGACGAAAGGACTCTCACCGGCGAGGCCTACATGCCCTGTCTGGGCAGCGGCGAGACCTTTCTCATGGGAAACTCCTCTATTCTGTACGACTCTCACGGAGATGTAGCCGGTGCCATTGAGTCCATCAGGGATATTACCGACAGAAAACACATGGAAGAGGACCTGAAGATGGCAGAGGTCAAGTACAGAAACATCGTGGAAGACATGCCCAACATGCTCTGCCGCTTCAGAAGCGACGGAATCCTGAATTATGTCAATGACGAATACTGCCGCTACTTCGGAAAGAGCCGGGAGAGCCTGATCGGAAGCTCATTCATGCCGCTCATTCCCGATGAGGACCTGCCCATGGTCAGGGAGAAGATGGCATCCCTTAGCCTGGCCAATCCCGTGGTATCCTATGAGCACCGGGTGATCCATGAAAGCGGTCAGTTACGCTGGCACAGGTGGACGGACAGGGCCATATTTGACGATGACGGCAATCTGGTTGAATATCAGTCCATAGGCGAGGACATCACCGATATCGTATCCTCCAAGGAGGCATTGATTTTGGCCAAGGATGCGGCCCTCGCCGCAGCCCGCGCCAAATCGGAGTTCCTCGCCAATATGAGCCACGAGATTCGAACGCCCTTAAATGCCATCATCGGCATGACCGATGTTCTGCTTGACACGGATATCACACTTTCCCAGAGGAATACGGTTGATATCATCAGGAACGGCGGAAATCTGCTGGCCACCCTGATCAATGACATCCTGGACTTCTCCAAGATTGAAGCCGGAAAAAAGGAGATCTCAAGCCATCCCTTTTTGCTGAAGAGCAGTCTGGAAAGCTCCCTGGAGATTGTGGCAGGCAAGGCCAAAGAGAATGGGATCGGCCTCTCCTTCCTGGTAGCCGGGGACGTGCCGAAGTGGATTGTCGGAGACGCCAACAGTCTGCGCCAGGTCCTGATCAACCTGCTCAGCAATGCCGCCAAGTTTACGGAGAAGGGAAGCATCGAACTATCGGTGCAGAGAGAGAGTGAAGGCATGGCTGGCGGCGCAGATGGGTCAGGAGGGCCATGTAGCCATAGCGGAATGGATGAAGATCTGATGCTGCATTTCTCAGTCAGGGACACGGGCACGGGAATTCCTGAGGACCGCATGGACAGCCTCTTCAAATCCTTCAGCCAGGTGGACGGATCGCTCACCCGCAAGTATGGCGGCACGGGCCTGGGCCTGGCCATCAGCAAGAGGCTGGTTGAGCTGATGGGGGGCAGAATCTGGGCTGAGTCGGAGCTGGGGAAGGGGTCGGCCTTCCATTTCACAATAGCGACCAGAGCGGCATCCGGGAATGTCGAAGCCCGCGGCGAAGAACAGAAGCTGCCTGAATATGACCTCAAACGGGTCGATCTAAGCCGTGTAAGCTGCCTGATAGCCGAGGACAATATCATCAACCAGAAGGTTGCCCTGCATATGCTGGCCAAGCTGGGCCTCTCGGCTGATGTGGCAGTGAACGGACTGGAGGTTTTGAGGGCTTTGGAGAGCAAGCCCTACGACCTGATATTCATGGATGTGGCCATGCCGGAGATGGATGGATTTGAGGCCAGCCGGACCATCAGGAAGCTGCCCCAGGGGGATGGGATCTACATCATCGCCCTCACCGCCCATTCCCTGGACGGAGACATGGAGAAATGTCTGGCCAGCGGCATGGACGATTATATCAGCAAGCCGATAAGAATCGATGCTCTGGCGGCTTCTTTAAAAAATTTTTTGTCAAAAAAGGAGACGCAGAGAAGTTGATGGAAAGGCCCACCCATCCCCCGCCTATTCTTTCTCAACGGGGCACGATTCAGCAGTTGTGCAGTTGCTCTGGCTGGAGTTATTCAGGGCGCAGTGAGTTCCGGTACAGTTGGCGCTACAGTTGGCATGGTCGCCGGTACATTTTTCGCTGTCACTGCTGCCTGCCTGGCAGGAGACGCCCTCCGCGGAGAACGGACAGACTCCGGCTGAGTTCGCTATCACTGCCAGTCCCGCTAAAAGCAGGACAAGAGCCAATACGAGATGTTTATTCGTCATGTATCCTCTGTCTCTTCCAACCCTTACCCTACAATAACGGGATTGTTCTTGATTGTATTTATATCCACTGAATGATGGGAATGATTGCGATCTTTGCATTTTTGCGATCAGATGCGTCCAGGATAGATCTCCATAATCCTTTCCGCGATATGCCGGGCGCACTGCTCAGCGCTCATGGCCGTGGTATCAACCTCGATCTCCGGAGCGAGGGGCTCTTCGTAGGCCACATTGACCCCCGGCACAGCCGCCTTCTCCTCCCCCGCCTTTTTATAGATGCCCCTGGGAGAAAACTTTGCCTTCCGCTTCTCCTCCCGCTGCATGCAGACCTCCAGAGGAGCGCGGATGTAGACCTCTCCAAAGGCCGGGACCAGCCGGCGGGCGAAGTCGCGATACCGGCGACGGTTGGCGGTGGCATCGATCATGACATTGATCCCTTCATCGGAGAGGAGCTTTCCCATGTAGGCCAGCGAGGCATAAACAATATCCCGCTCTTCTTCAGTGTATTTCGGCTGGGGTGTCACTGCTCTTCTGATCTCATCCAGTTGCAGG
>Ga0209098_1005000_pt1 | contig 10103 bp, 12 predicted proteins | sample AD_JPNHW1_MetaG_FD_184429 | JGI IMG/M metagenome (GOLD analysis project Ga0209098, IMG submission 184429) | Active sludge microbial communities of municipal wastewater-treating anaerobic digesters from Japan - AD_JPNHW1_MetaG (SPAdes) (version 2) | ecosystem: Engineered > Bioreactor > Anaerobic... | reverse complement strand
TGATCTAAATACCGTTGTTGCCTATCCAATCAGAAAAAGAGATTATAAATATATAATGAAAAATTTAGAGGGATTAAAACAAAAAATTTACTTCTTTACCCTTTCCCCCAAAATTGAAACTGCGCTAAAAAATAGAGGGGAAAGAAAATTAACGTATTGGGATGTAAGAAAAATAAAGCATCACTATAAGATAGGAATAGCCAACCCTTCCTACGGAGAAATAATAGATAATACAAATCAAACACCAGAAGAAACTGCCGAAATTATTTTATCTAAAATAATTTGATAGCTCATATTTTCCTTTAAATAAGTCCCAACGGCAGTTCAAGCAGTCAATCCTATCACATTTTAATCGAAGCCTACTTCCAACCCCAAAAGGCATACAAATCTCCATTTTTAACGAAATATTTACTACACTGATTTTACGTTACAAAATAAGGCTCATTTTCTGAAATATATACGCCATGGCGTATATATTTCAGAGGTGTCTGATTGTATATAATACTCTTGATTTGAGCTCAGTAGAAAGTGTCCCTATTGTTTTTACAAACAATAGGGACACAGGGGTGATTACAAATTTTTTAATTATTGAAACTAGGATCTTTGTATTGGAATGGTCCGCTTTCTATCTCAAGTTGTTTGCTTAATTTGGAATTAAAAGATTTAGATATTTGATCAAGTAATTTTTCGTTTATTAAGCTTTTTTGTTCTTCGGGAGTGTTTTTTACTTGAAAGATTTGTTGGTTTTTTATCTCATATAAAATATAAAAACTAAATACAACCAAAAATATAACCGCGACAAAAAATACATATAGCAAATTTCTCCAATGCTTATGTGGATTGATGTTTTTAAAAGAAAGTGCTTTTTTTATTTTATCTTTTATTTGAGGAATGGATTCTTTCATATGTTAATTTAGACTTAATATTTTAAAGGATAAATCGGCCTGCCAATTAAGATTTTTCTCTAATTTTTCACCAGCTTTTTCACCCCCAACAGACTGGTCTATTTCTTTGTTTAGGTAAAGCTGTGTGACATCAATCTGGTATGGAACATTTTCTATATAATTTATTATTTTTACAACCTCTTCAAAGGTTCCAAAAATTGACAACTTAACATTGACCATATTTTTTACTTTTAGTGGTATTTCTATGTTATTGACAACAACCTCTCCGCCAAGATTAGATCCTATCCTTTCCAAATAACCCACAAAGGTGTCAATCTGATTTGAATCAAGAAAATAATTGTCTATGCTTCTTTGAAGTGACTTTGTTTCGGCAACCTTGTCGACAAACAACACGGCATTTTCTTTTTCTTGTATTTTCCCTTCTAGTGTAGATAGGACTACCGAGGTGTGTCTATTTTTATTCTCAATAACTTTCAAGAAAAATATAAACAAACAAATAGCGGCAATTGCGGCAATGAATGATGATATAAAAATGAAAGTTGTTCGTTTTTTCTTCATATTAATTATTTTAATGTTATCACTATCGTGAATGCTAAGTTTGTCTTTTCAAGAAAATTGGAGATCGGTAAATTAACAGATGAAAAATTAGGGTTACTATCCAGCGCCACTTTGAAGTTTCGAAGGGCATCTCTGTTTGTTGCAACCCCATGAACTTCCAAGGTTGGAGAACTTATCGTCTTGGCCTTAGTTAAAGTTCCTTCATTAAAAAGTATTTGGGAGAACGTTATGCCTTCGGTGCGACTTGATAAAATATTGCCAAGAATCTTGCCCCCCACAAGATCCTGTTCTTTCCCATTATTTAAAATACCTAGTTTGGAATTAATGTCTGCTGTTATTTTATCTAAATTAGAATTTACAAGATTTGAATTCTCTTTGTTGAATTCTTCTAGGCTGCTTTCTATTATGTTTTGTTTAGATAGGGATAAAAAATACGAGGGAAAGAGAAGAAGAGAGGCTACCACTCCCATTATCGCAATCAGATTTAATAGCATTGTAAAGAATCTCATCCAATACTCTTTGCGACGGTTTTTCTTTTCTTTCTCTGGTAGAACATTAATAACTGTTTGAGTTTCGTTTAAATATCCACCAAGAGATAGTCCGATTACAGTGGCATAGCTAAGTGATTCTTCAAATGACATATTTGGAACCGAGCTTTCTGTGTCTAAAACATTTACCCAGACATTCGCATTCTCAACTTTAATTTTCATGCTCAATTCAAGATAGTCTGATAGCCCGGCCAAATTCGCATCTCCACCACAAAGAATAATATGATTTATTTTCCCATTTTCTGTCTTGTCGTTATTGTGTGTTTCCCAATATGTGTACTGTTTATTTAATTCATCGCGCAAGACGGAAATCCCATTTAGGATTGCAGGAAAAATATTTAAAGCTTTTGAACTTTCCTCTAGTCCATATTCGTGCTTCATTTTCTCTGCCTCTTCGAAAGATAGAGAAAAGTTTTTGGCAATCATGTTTGTTAAGTCTACACCGCCAAGGTCTAGTGTCGTTGTTAAAAATACCCTTCCATTGTTTGAAATAGAAACTCCGGTTTTAGCATCTCCAAAGTCTACAATCATCACTGGACTTTTGTCCCCTGTTGGTATCACAGCTCTTGCGGTAGCTTGAGCCTCAAGCTCAAAAGATAAAGGTACCAATCCTGCATTACTAAAAACAGAAAGATAGCTTTCAATTGTAGAGTTAGCAATTGCTACAACCTCAATTAAAACATTTTGATTGTCTTCTTTAATAATATCGTAATCAAAAACAGAGTCTGTTGCCTTTAGTGGGATATGTTCCTCTATTTGAAGAAGAATCATGTCTCTAAAATTATCACTGTCTACCTTTGGAAGGGTTATGGTAAATAAATACATCTGCTCCTCAGGCAGGGAAACTCTTACAAAATGAAGATTCCCCTTCTCTTTAATTTTCTTTAAGATAGTGGCGAGGCCCTCTTCGTCTTCAATTTTACCTGAAACAACCACTCCTGGTGGTATTTTCTCTTTCCCATATTTACCGAGACGCAAGCCAGAAGATGTTGTTAGCAGCTCTCCATATTTAATAGACTGATCAGAAATATCTATAGCGCAAGAATTCATAGATAAGTATGATGGGGTAGGAAAATAATAGTTGTACAATCTTTTCATTATAATATTATTATACGACAGTCTTCATTTATATAAAAGGCCTACAAGTCTTTTTTGAATTTGAAAATAAACATTTTCCAAACGATCGGCAAAAAAGATATTACAATTATTAAAAAAGATATTGGAAGAATGTATTTGTCCGGATTTGGAATTAATCCTCCCAAAAAGTATCCAAGTAATAACATTGCGGACACCCAAACAACCCCACCAAATATGTTATAAGAAATAAACGTACGATAATGCATCTTACCTATTCCCGCAACAATAGGAGCAAATGTCCTAATTATGGGAACAAACCTAGCAATAATAATGGTAAATTTCCCGTGTTTCTCGTAGAAAATCTCCGCATCTCTAAGTCTTTTCTTTTTAAAGAAAAAACCGGAATCTCTATCAAACAATTTTCTTCCGTACTTTTTACCAGACCAATATCCTACACTATCCCCTGCAATAGCAGCAATAATGCACCCTATAATTAAAATTTCAATGCTTAAATATCCCTGGGACGCAAAGATTCCAGCTGTGAAAAGGAGAGAATCTCCTGGAAAAAAGAATCCAAAAAATAATCCGGTTTCAGCGAAGATTATAAGAATTATTCCTATAAGTCCAACTGCCTTAATAATGAGAATTGGATCAAGCATAATGTATAATTACCGATTGATGATTTAAGTTTTAATAAATATTAGTGAACACGAGCACCTGGCTCAACCTCATTTTCTGGTATCAAGAAAACAGGGCGACCATCTTTTCCATCCACTGCCATAAGCATTCCGTTTGACTCAAACCCTTTTATTTTTCTAGGCTCCAAATTTATAATATATAATACCTGCTTGCCTACTAATGTCTCGTAATTATCTGGATAATATTCATGAAGTCCAGAAACTATTTGGCGGAGTTTTTTGTTCCCCTCTTCATCAACCTCTCCAAAATCAATCTGAAAACACAAAAGTTTGTCAGTTTCAGGAACATCTTTAACCTCTTTGATGGTGCCAACTCTTATATCCATCTTTTTAAATTCTTCAAAATTTACGTATTCCATACTATTAAAAATTTTAATTTATAATAATTCGTTTTTAACCTTTTCCCTTGAATATTCTATCTCCTACTTTGACCTAATAAAAATTAACAACGGGATGATTCTCTATACTATACGGCAAAAACAAAATGAATCAAAACGCTGAATATGTGTTAAACTAAGGAAAACATTAAATCTATATAGTTATGGGCAAAAAACCAATCCCTGGTCTATTATTGCCCTTAATTTTGGGCTTAATACGGTAATAGAAGTCGAGATAATTCCTCGCTTAATCTTGAAATATGGATACTTTAACAGCCTTTTGGTGACTATGGTAATATTTTTCATCATCGGCGTCGTTTCTGTAATATTATATGATGTCCACAAAAAAGATATCTTTAAGATTGAGGCCTTAAAGGAAAATCCTTATCTCTTCTATGACAGCAGCGGCTCAAATAAACTAATTAAGTTTATTTTGAAATGGGAACAAAAAAGTAGATTGTTGTTTATAATAATTTTATCTTTTAAAAATCCCGCGTTGTTTGTTCTTTACTTTAGAAAAGGATTTTTTCTTTTCAATGGATTTTCAGATAGAAAAATCGGAATTTACTTTTTGGGTATTATAATCCTAATAAGCTCTATTCTTATAGGACTTGAAGTGGGAGTAATCTCAATCTGGAAATTAATTTTTATTTAAAACGGCATACTTTTTAGAGGTGTCGTTTTATTTTTTTGGATTAATTGTCTTTATTATTTTTTCGATCTAAATATCTCTGTAGGATAAGAGCGGCGGCGGAAGCATCAGCTTGCTCCTGTTTATCTTTTACTACTTTTTTTGCATTATTTATTTCTTTACCAGCATGCCCGGTTTGTTTCAATAGTTCTCTTGCGTGAACAGTCGTCATAAATTCTTTTTCAAAATAAATTGGCAATTCAAGTTCCCCTTCGAGATTATGCTTAAACTCTTCCATACTACCCATTATTTTGTTTCTCTCCCCCTCAGAATTATGAGACTCCCCTATTACAATCGCAGAAACCTCTTCTTCACCACAAATATTATGTACTGTGTCTACAAGCCCTAGATCGTTTTTAATTATTTTATAAGGGAAAGCGAAAGAACCCTCCTCGTCAGAAAGAGACAGCCCAACCCTTTTACTACCATAGTCTATGCCTAAGAAACGCATGCTTACATATTATCACAATTGCCAAGGAAAGTTGTTTCTGGTAACATTTACATTATGTCTCCCGTTAGAGATATGCTTGTGATATTTTTAATAAGGAGATTGTTATAAAATTAAAGTTTATATTACTAGATTATAATTAATAAGAAACGCCCCACCCCTGGTGGGAGGGGCTATCTCTAACGGGATGGAAATATTATTTCAAAACAGTTTATGGTTTTTTATTATAACAATAGTTTGGGTTCTTCCATGGAAGGGCTATGCGCTATGGACCGCAGCTCGTTCATCTCATAATAAATGGTTTATTGCTCTTTTGATAGTAAACACTTTTGCTATCTTAGAAATTATTTACATTTTCTGTGTCGCAAAGAAAAAACCAAAAGATTTATTGAGTGTATTTAAATCAAAAATTTAAATAAACTAAACAAAAAATGAGCCCTCGGGCTCATTTTTTGTTTATATATTAGGGGCTTGAAAATTGAAAGAAAATAATGTAATGTAATACTTGGAAGCGTGGCTGAGTGGTTTAAGGCACTTGTCTTGAAAACAAGGGACTATGAAAGTGGTCCGTGAGTTCGAATCTCACCGCTTCCGCTCTTACAAAATGACCCTATTAAGGGTCATTTTTGGTGGGCGGAAGCGAGCACGACAACTGATTGTCGTGCGTGTGAGATTCGAAAGACTTTTCGTTCTCTGGTGTTAACCAGAGCGAAAAGTACCTGCCTATGTAATAGGCGAAAAATGTACTCATGGTCTCACCGTATATCTGAAGATAGAAAAGTACCCGCCGCAGTATCGGCGAATCTCACCGCTCCCTCAAAAAAAAGACCTATCGTTCTAAACGATAGGTCTCATCTCTATACGGTTTTACCGCTTTGTTTCTTTCTTTGTTTCCTTCTTCGGTAGCTCCGGTTTTTTAACCGGTCTAGGTTTTTTCTGTTCACCTTTGCTACCAGTGTTTGCACCTGCCATGTTTTTTAAAAATTAAAATTAATATTTGGAACTAAAAAATTTAATTTCTTCTTCTAACTCTTTGTTTCCAAAGGAAGTAAACCATTGTTTAGCTCCTAGAGAATATAAGTTTTTATAATTAGAATCTGAATTGATCTCACACACAGTGTATGCTTCAATTTTGTTGCCCATACTGTCTATCCCTTCGTTGAGTTCTTCAAGGGTGTATTGGACAGAATAAGCCAATCGATATTTTCCGTCAGCGTCGACTACGAATGTTTCAGAACTACAAATACTCATTGGAATATATGTAATACGAACACCGTCTACAACAAAACTAACACTTCCTCTATCCACTAAAATAAAATCAGTGTCATTAAATCCTTTAAAAAATTCTTTTCTCCCCACTACTCGCGACAAACTCATAATGTCTTTTAGTTGATAGAGCTTAAGAAAGATTTTTACTCCGGATTTAATTCCAAGATTTCTAGCCTGTTTAAATTGTTTCCAAAAAATAAACCAGTCTTGGTCGCTCATCACTACATGATTATTCTTTGAAACCACTTCTGATGCCGGTGTTACATGTAACTCATCTATCAATCCTTCGTCAATTAGTAATTTAGCTGTTTCAGCTAAATATTTATAATTGACTCTTGTGGCTGTGAATAATGATGTCACCTTACCATCTTCTGGAACAACAAACTCTTTTGCTCTTTTTAGTCCAGCAATAGCTTCATCAAAAGAAGTTTGGCTGCAACGTTGGAGATTATGAATTTGTCTTGGTCCATCCACAGAAATGTCTATCCAGTCAAAAAGAAAATTATTTTCTCTTAGACTAAACTCATTTTTTAGATAGGACCCATTGTCTAGGAGCCCTATACTAATATCACCTCTTGATTCCCTTATTTTCTTAAGCAGAGGGACATGCCAACTTTTAAGTATTCTGCCCTCGTGGATAATTGCCGAATTTTTGGGAAGCTGAGAAACAACACTCAGAACTTTTGATTCTAGTTCAACCATCATTGAAACCCCTGCAGATGTTTTTTCTTTTTTAAAAAAACAATGTGCACAGTTTAGATTACAGTTTCTCTCTAAAATGAGAGAACACAGGTCTGGAGTTTCTTTGGTTAAAACTTTAATCATCTTATCAACCAAGATTTTTTTTCCCGAACTGTCGACTGGGACGGTCATAAGACTATACCAGTAGTCAATTGAATCTATTCTTCTCATTTTTTATTAATTTATTAAATAACTAATGTTTATTACACTCATAATACAATTTTTTACACCTCTTGTCAAAAAGAAGTCAGCGAAGATGACAACAAAACATAAAATAACCCATTAGATAAAAGGGCATTTAATAAATACAATATTGTTGTCAAAAATATTGACATTTTAAATTACTCGTAATAAAATAAGAAAGTAGAGGAATTCCCTCTTATAATACATATGAACAATATATTAAACTCTCTTATCGATTTAGGGCTAACAGACAAAGAGGCAAATCTATATATAGCCCTTTTAAAAAACGGAAAATCAACAGTTCTGGAGCTTTCTCAGATAACAAAACTTAAAAGGCCAACTGTTTATTTAATTTTGGACTCTCTCCGAGAAAAAAGTCTGATTCTAAAAATCCCCTACGCCAAAAAATCAGTATTTTTAGCTAAAGAACCTGATGATTTTTTCAGAAACGTAATGGACAAGACAAAAAAAGCTCACGATAGTTTATATCAAATAAAATCTCTCCAAAAGAAAGAGGATCGAATCTCTGTTCGTTATTATGAGGGAGAAAAAGGAGTGGAAGAAGCTCTGTTTTATAGGATGGAAGAATTAAAGAATACCGAAATTGTTGGTTTCTTTGCTAAAGCCGAAAACATTAGCCCTTCTCTGATAAAAGCCTCTCATAGATGGCGCGAAACATTGAAGAACAATAAAATTGGTCTTCGTGGAATTGCACCAGAAGACGAAACATTAAAAGAGTTTAGGCGAACGGACAGCGCTCTTGGGCAACTCTTTAAATCTATTCCCCACGAAAGCTATTCTTCTAACTGTTCCATAGATGCTAGTAATTATTTTGTGAGAATAGTTTTATACAATGTTAATCAAGCCATCCTGATTGAGAACGAAGAGATTGTTAAAACAATAAAACAAATATTTGAGATGAAGTGGAAAGATATTAAATAGAATTACCCCCGAGATCCTGTTTTAGGGGGGTCTACAATAATAAATTTTATTTTGGTGTATAATCTAGTATTATGAATAATAAAAAAATTTGGTTTAGAAGAAAAACTTATGGGTTTGGTTGGACTCCAGTCTCTTGGCAGGGATGGGTATTTTTACTTGTTTGGGTAGCTGTTTTCTTGTCACTTTTTTCTAAAATCGATCACGAGGCCGGTAAAAACATACTATTTGTGGTAATAATGGTTGTAATACTATTATATGTAAGTTACAAAAAGGGAGAATCTCCTCGTTGGCAATGGGGAGAAAAGGCCAAGAAGGAAGAAGATAAAACAACACACTAGGATGTTTCTGTATTTTAGTGTTAAAATAGAATCATGGAATCAATTTTAAGGTCGGATATATTTTTCTTTATCACCTCTATTTCTGTAGTTATTATTACAGTATTTCTTTTAATTGCTCTTTTTTATTTTATAAAAATCTTAAGAAATTTTCATAAAATATCATCAATACTAAGAAATTATGCAGAATCTGCAGATGCGGGTCTTAGAGATTTGGGAGAACAAATTAGACACAGCCCTCTTTTTACCTTTATTTTTGGTAAAGAAAAAGTTAAAAGAGAAAAGAGTTCTGATGGTCACACCAAAAAATCAATTTAGTGAGTGGTTTTTTATTTATTAATTAATTAAAGCTTCACAAGTTATATTCTGGAAAAGTCCTCGCCTGTCCGGACAACATTATCGATCAGATGGGAGGGTCAGACATTTTTTCATAAAATAATTTGCTTTGCTTAAAACAAAAAAAGTATGGATAAAAAAGTTGTTGGTAAAAAAGGAGTAAGTGCAAAAACAGTTATTGGGGTTGGAGTAGGTGTTGCAGCCTTAAGTGCAGCTGCATATGTTCTTTTTGGTCCAGATGGCAAGAAGAATCGCAAGGCTATTCGTAGCTGGTCAGTAAAAATGAAAGGTGAGATTATAGAAAAGTTTGAGAACGCAAAAGAACTGACAGAACCTGTTTATCATAAAATCATCGACGAAGCTAAGGCTAAGTATGAAAAGCTTAAAAACGTAGACCCTGCCGAGCTTGAAGCAACAGTAAATGAAATAAAGAGACACTGGAAGGCTATCAAAAAAGAAGCAGTTGGTGGTAAAAAAGTAGCCTCAAAGAAAGCTGTGATCAAAAAAACTCCAGCGAAGAAACTAAAGAAATAAATCATTCCCCCGTACAGGGGATATAAAGCAAAAGACCACTCCGCGGTGGTCTTTTGCTTTATTCATGATTTAATTAGTGGTATAATATTTACACAAAGATGGATCCCGTTAGAGATGTGCATGTGATATTATTAACAAATAAGCAGAAAGATACAAAGGTTTATATTACTAGATTATAATTAATAAGAAACGCCCCGTCTAAGGAGGGGCTATCTCTAACGGGATGGACGAAATTAAATTGGACACAATCGAATGGACTGTTCCTGAATATAATCATAAAGAACATGACAATGATTGGTTTTGGGCTATTGGTCTTATAACTATTGTTGCATGTATTATTGCTATTTTTTTACATAATTACATCTTCTCTATTTTTATTTTAATATCTGGAGGATGTTTAATCATGTTCACAATGAGACCCCCCCAAGAAATAGATTTCTCCATAAAGACCGAAGGTTTAA
>Ga0209098_1004997_pt1 | contig 10106 bp, 8 predicted proteins | sample AD_JPNHW1_MetaG_FD_184429 | JGI IMG/M metagenome (GOLD analysis project Ga0209098, IMG submission 184429) | Active sludge microbial communities of municipal wastewater-treating anaerobic digesters from Japan - AD_JPNHW1_MetaG (SPAdes) (version 2) | ecosystem: Engineered > Bioreactor > Anaerobic >... | reverse complement strand
ACTGCGGCATTCCGTTCGGCAGGCAGACCATTGCGCCGAGTTCCATCAACGCCTGCGTAAAATCCCCGCAATGACCTTTAGGGTAAATCTGTCTCAACAGCTCGGTAAATTTCGTCTTGACTTCTGGCAGGGCGATATCCGCTTCGCTGCCTAACACCCGCGAGAGTACGCGAAGCACATTCCCGTCCACCGCCGGAATCGGCTTTTCAAAGCAAATCGAAGAAATCGCACCCGCCGTATAGGTTCCGATGCCGGGCAGCGATAAAATATCGTCAAATTCATCGGGGAACCGCCCGCCGAATTTTTGCACAATCACCTGCGCCGCCTTTTGCAGATTGCGCACGCGGGAATAATACCCCAGCCCCTCCCAGAGCTTTAAAAGCGCCTGTTCATCGCATTCCGCCAGCGCTTCGATGTCCGGCAGAACCGTCAGAAAACGGTTATAATAGGGGATGACGGTCTCGACGCGGGTCTGCTGCAGCATGATCTCCGACACCCAAACGCGGTAGGGGTCGGTGTTCTCGCGCCAAGGCAGCACGCGGGCGTTTTCGCCGTACCAACCGAGCAGCGGTGCGACAATCGGTTTCAGGGTTTTAACTTCAGGGGATTGATTCACGTTTTTGGGTCGTTCGGCTCAACGCAAGGTGCTTTGAGAAAGTCGTAACCGAATTCCCTGTTGTCGTTGGTGCCGCCTGATTTACCGCAGATTTCGCAGGTGTACTCCGTGATGGGATTTTCGCAGTAGGAGCGATAGAGCTTGTGCTTGGCCGCGCCGCAGCCGCACACCACCCGATCGCCTTTATATTGCCAGAAGTGCTGCCCTTCGGTTTTTCCGCAGGTCTTGCAGGTCTTGACGCAGCCGGTTCCCTCCCAGATGTGCTCCGATTTCACATAAGCGCAACGCGAGCAGCGCTGCTCACAGGGGTTTTCCATTGCTTGATATTGATGTTCTTCGTCGCGCCAATCGCCGCACCGAACGCAATGGCACCCCTTCCATTTGTGGCCGAAGATTTCACAGATCAGCCTCTGTATGAATCTCACTTTCAATCCTCCCGTCAAAATCATGCCGGATTACAATCATCTGCAATGATTTTAACATAACCCCCGCAATGCGTCAATTCTGAAAATACTTGTCCTAAAAATCCGAATTTGGGTTGTCATTTCGGTAGGGTTGATATAATAGAAGTAGGGGCGATTCGCAATCGCCCGCGTGCTTGTGCCATCTTACGGGCGATTATGAATCGCCCCTACTGAATTGTCGCGGGGTTGAAACCTCTCGCAATGACGATTTTGATTATAAAGTCTTATTTTAGGGTTGTCATTTCAGAATGGACTGTTATAATAATAAGAGTGATTACAATCATGCGCGGGAGGATTTTATGAAATACACCATCGACCTTTACAAAGCGGCCGTCGAGAACTCCGACAAGGGGTTCGCGAATCTCATCCGAAATCAGATGATCAAAGCCGACGACTGGCAGCACGGCGGTTATCTGAACTGCGACTTCGGCCTCGTGCCCTACGGCGCGGGCGGTTCGGTCAGCAATGCCATCATGCTCTATTTTTGCCCCGAAAGTAAATATTACAGGAGCGATGAGGCCTATCACGCCGCCGATCTGCTGTTCACTTTCTTATACAATAACCTTCGCCCGTCGGGCGTCATCGATCTGCACCTTGCGAACTATTACTCCGCGCCCGACACGTCTTTTACGAATATCGGCTTGTGCAAAACCTATCACTTCATCAAAAACCGCAAGACCGACGCGCGCGGCGAGGAGCTGAAAAAGCGCCTTTACGACGCGCTTTCCAAACTCGCGGACGGCATTTTCGCGGGCGGCTTCCACACGCCGAACCACCGCTGGGTCGAGTCGGCGGCGCTGGCGCTCGCGATGAACATCACGGGCAAAAAGGAATACCTCACCCGCATCAACGCCTTTTTGAACGAGGGAATCGACTGCAACGAGGACGGCGAATACGCCGAGCGCTCGGCGGGCGGCTACAACCAGATCAATAATATGGCGATGCTGATTCTGGCGGAGGAGCTCAACAAGCCCGAACTGCTCGAGCCGGTTCGCCGCAACCTCAAGATGATGGCGGCCTATTACCACACCAATTTCGAGATCTTCACCCAGAACTCCACGCGGCAGGACAGGGGCACCAGCGTCTACGCCGACAAATATATCTATCAGTATCTCAAGGCCGGGCATCTGCTTAAGGATAACGAGCTGCTCGGCATGGGGCGCGCGATCATCGACGAATGCCTCAAAAAAGGCCGCGTTTTCCAGGTCGGTCTGACCGAGATGATGACCGAGCCCGAGCTCGTCGAGATCCCGGACGTCGAGCCGTATATGCCGACCGAATACGATTATCACTTTAAGGATTCGGGCATCGTGCGCATGGGGCACAACGGCATGACGGTTTCGATCATGGAAAACAACGAGACGTTTTTCTTTCTGCAGTCGGGCGAAGTGGACATGTATATCCGCGGCGGCATCCACTTCTTCAACGAGCGGCACATCAAGGTGAAAAACATTCGCAAAATCGAAAACGGCTATCAGATGGACTACCACGGCGAGGGCACCTATTATTTGCCGTACAAAGAATATCAGGGCACGAGCGACTTCAACAAGATGGACCGTTCCAAGCGTGAGACCACCGGCCCGATCACGGTCGACGCGACGCTGGAAGTCAAGCGCACCGAAAAGGGCTTTGCCGTCCGCATGAAGATCGACGGCTGCACCAAAGCCCCCGTCCGTTTTGAGATGGGCGTCAACCCGAACGCGGTCATCTTCGGCGACGGCTACACCATCCGCGCGAACGCGGGCGGAAAGCTGGTCGCCTCCAAGGGCTACGTCAAGGTCGAGACGGGCACCAGCGGTGTCAAGATCGGCCCCGCGTTCGCCGAGACCTTCGTCACCGAAGGGCTGTTCGGCTCGGTGCCGGTCTCGGGCTCGAAATATAACATTTTCTTCAACGCCCTGACCCCGTTCGACCACGAGTTCACCATCGAACCCATCGAGCACATCGAGGATTAAATATCAATTTGTAGGGGCGATTATGAATCGCCCGCCGTGCAATTGTAGGGTGCAGGGCATCACGAACCATGGTTCGCCTGCGCGCCGTTAATTTATGACCCGTAATGCCGTAGGGGCGATTATGAATCGCCCGCCCGCGCCGTCCGCCGCGTCCGTCCGTCATGCGGATTACGACCCATATTTGTACGGACGATTCATAATCGTCCGTACAAATACGGTATATATAATTCACCAAACAAAGACAGGCCGAACGAACGTTCGGCCTGTCTGCATATAAATGCGTTTTTACTTTTTCTTAATCGCGGAGACGGTTGCGGTGAGCGCGGCGAAGACCAGCGCGGCGATCGGCCAGATCAGCCAGGTGATGCCCCATTTTCCGGATAAAAAGCTCCACAGCAGGTAGGCGGCGACGACGAGCGGCCAATAGATGGCGCCGATCTTGTCCTGATGTTCTTCTTCTTTGCGCGCCGACGGGGCATATTCGCCCTCTGAAAGCAGACGGTCAAAACCGCCCATGACCACGCCCGAAGAGACGAACAGGTATGTCGCCGCGGAGACGACGGCAAGCAGCACGCCGACCATCGCGATCACAACGCTCTCTTTGGCGTTCAGCGCGCCTGCCGTCACCAGCGGTACCGCGCACAGAATGCACAGAGCGACGCCGATGACGATGCTCGCGGTATGTCTTTTCGAAAACGCGGCGCGTCTTTCGCGGATGATGCCCTCCGCGCCGTATTCGAGCTCAAACCGGCCTTTATCGAGATATTCATAACGCTTCATCGGGTTGGAGCCGATGATGAACAGCGCGACCGCGCCGGCGATGATGAGCAATAACGTCGCGATTCCGATGGCGGCTCCGGCGGTCTCGGAGATGCCGACGGCTTTCGCGTTGCCCGCAAGCTCGATCAATGTGATCGGAGACAGGATGCACAGCAGCACGCCGAACGCGGTCCGTTTGGCAAATTGCCGGTTATCTTTTAAGTAGTCGTTCACTTCCTGCACCACGACGCGCCTTCCGACGGTCTCGTCGGTCTCGGAATAAACGGCTGTGTCCAGGTCGTCTTTTAATAAGTAGTCGGTCGTCACGCCGAACAGCTTTGCCATTTCGAGAATGCGGTTGATGTCGGGGATGGCGGCCGCGCTCTCCCACTTGGAGATGGACTGTCTCGAGACGTTGAGTTTTTCGGCGAGTTCCTCCTGCGACAGGTTGTTGTTTTTGCGCAGGGTCAAAATCTTATCGGCCAAAATCATGGGAAATCCTCCTAAAAAATAATATATGATGTGTGTTGTTTGCGGGCTCGAACCGAAGGCCTTCGATGTCGCTCTGTCCCGCCTGACCGGACGGCACGTACCGTTCGCGTCATGGTTATAGAATAGCAAAACTTTGGGTTGCACACTATCAATCCGGCTTTTAAATTGCCGCAACCGGCGGTTGCGTTTTGCAAAAAACCTGAACTTTATCATGGAATCGGACGTTCTTTTCAAATTATAGCATGTTTTTTTACAGAATAGAAGCATCAAAAATGCAGGGGCGGATATTATCCGCCCGTAAACAATTCTCATTATAATATCGGATTATAATTTCATAAATCTGCGGGCGGATAATATCCGCCCGCTACAACGAATATATGCAAACGGCGGAACGGGTGAACCCGCTCGCCGTTGAAGTTACGGATAAAAATTAATCGAAATCACACATTCAAACCGGGCGAATATGATGGGGGTGAAAATAGGGAAATAAATGCGCTCCTATTTTCAAATTTGATGAAGGAAGCGAAATCAAACATGTCGATGCCGAATATTTCTCCGTCTTCCACCACACCGTGTCAGGCAATCACCGATCTGCTCGAAACCATTGCGCTTCAAGAAGCGGGGCTTGCGCACATCATCAATGCGGAGGGCGAGAAAATACAGCAGGTGCTGGAAATGGCAAAGGACAGAAACTCCACAGTCAATATTGCCGATTTGATCGCCGTCAACCGGGCCGTAAACGAAACTCTGACAAAAGTCATCAAGCTGGAAATGGTTCTTGAATTTAAATTGGAGGAGATCAACCGGCTGGAATGCCCGAACTGCCCGCCTTGTCCCGACGAAGACGGACATCATCCCCCCTGCAGAAAAGTTTAATGTCCGACCGTCCGGATTACCGCAGTTTTAAAGATTTCTTTGCGATTGTCAATCGATAACCGATTGAATAAAAAGGCCGCTCTTTTGTTTTATTAAAAGAGCGGCCGATGTTTTTATTACATCATATAACATCTTGTGGTAGGTTACACCGAGTTACACCGATCATGCGGTGAAGGCAGGTATATAGGTTTTTCAAATAATTTGAGCTCCTTCAAGAGGGATTATAGATTGTAGGGCGCAGGCATACCGAACCGCAGTTCGTTATGCCTGCGCCCTACAAAATTTTATTTCGGCTTCCGCTCATTTTCGCGCTCCGGCGATGTGAATACCGCGCAAACCCGTGTAAGTATAGCTCGAGAGCGGGCGGTGCCAGGTGTTGAAGGTGTGAGCGGCGACATAGATCTCGTTTTGATCCCGTGCGACCACCACCGGCGTATGGTAATAATGGCCGCTTTCATCGCAGAGTTGGATCAAATCTCCGGGCAGCAGCTGTTCTTTCGGCACCTCTTTCGCATACGGGCCGACGGAATCGTTATTGACGAGAAACGGATATAAAAACTCCACACCGCTCCACGACGGCGTGCGGTCGCCTAAGCTGTTGCAGTACCAGCCCGTAACCGGTTTATAATTCATCACGCCGCAGCCCGCCCAGACGCACTGCGAAGCGAAATTCGTGCAGTCCCCGCCCATTCCGTCGAAATTCGGAAAGCGGGGATTGCGTTTATATGCCCATTTCTCGGCGTAACTCACCGCCGCGGCCCGGTCATACGGAATTTCATTCGGCACTTTGCATTCCCCCAATATGATTTGTGACTTACCACATCATATGAAAATTAACCCCGCAATGCGACGGCGGTATATAGTGTAGGGGCGAACTTTGTTCATGCCCGCAAAGAATCGCAAGCGATTCTCTTTAATGTATCTTAAAGGCGAACGCGGCGGACCGATGCCCGCATCGCTCGCAAAGGCAGGAGATGGATTGCCGCGGGGCAAAGCCCCTCGCAATGACGGAAAAACGACCGTGACAAGGTTACGGAATGTGCGTTTCAATATGCGTAAAATAAAATCATATTCTTTTCACACCCGGAGGTTTCTTTATGATTTATAAATATCTGATCGGCGCGGTCATCGGCGGGCTCGTCGGCTATTTCGTGCTCTATAAACTCATCGGCTGCTCGACCGGCGCATGCCCCATCACGGCAAACCCGTTTCTTTCAACCATTTACGGAATCGTTCTGGGCCTGCTGGTCACGGCGCTTGTCATCCCGTCGCCGAAACCCGCCGAAAACAATTCGAGCATTAGCAGCGCGCAGAGCATGGCCTCTGCCGTAAATTCTGTCGAGAGCGTTCCAAGCTCATCCGCCGCAAGTATGGTCACATCCGAAAATACCGCCGAAAGCAAACCAAGCACAAACGGCATTTCAAGCGCCGCCGCGGTTTACCGCAAAATATCGGCACAGGACGCCAAGGCCAGAATGGACAGCGGCGACAAAATCATCATTGTCGACGTCCGGACCCAATCCGAATTTGACGCGGGGCATATCCCGAACGCGATTTTAATCCCCAATGAGACCATCATCGACACAAAACCGGAACTGCTCCCCGACCTGAACGCCGGGATTTTGGTCTGCTGCCGCTCGGGAAACCGCAGCGCGCAGGCCGCGAAAAAGCTGATCGCCATAGGTTATACAAACGTCTATGACTTCGGCGGCATCATCGACTGGCCGTATGATACGATAACAAAGTAAGGGCGAACTTTGTTCGCCTTTAGAATAGATGAGATAAGAATCGTTTACGATTCTTATGCACCGCGAAGCCCCCGCCCATTCCGTAAAACCGGAAAGCGGGGATTTCGCTTATATACCCATTTCCCGGCATCACTCAACGCTGTAACCGTTCTCTTTCCGGGGCGCAATAAGAATAATTCAAAGAAACAAGGAAAACTGCCGGATTTTTATCATATGTAGGCCGTTGTTATTATAAGAATATGAGGTAACCATCCGCTTCATAATCGAATCAAAAAACAGAGGGAGAAATTTATGGCATTAATTTCATTAAAATGCACAAACTGCGGCGGAGACATCCAAATGGATGACAAAAAAGAATCCGGCTTTTGCGTCTATTGCGGCGCGAAAGTTCTTTTGCAGCAAGCGGTTACAAATATCAATAATCTGTCGGGTAATGTGGTGATTGACGGCAAGGTTCAAATCATCGACAACAGACTGAAACTTGAACGAGACAAAAAAATGGAACGGATTAAGCGAATATACGAAAAAGCCCGTACAGGGATCTATTGGGAGGCCGAAAAGAACGCGAATTCCTATGAGAGTTTATACGAAGCGGAAATCGGTGTTGACGGCGGCAGGAGAATGGGTTATGGTTTAATAGAAAAATTATGTACGGAATTAATCGCCGAAGATGATGCAGATGCGGAAGCGTATTATTACAGGGCATTATCAAATATCGAAACATCAATCCATTATTGTGATATACGGGCTTTTAATCTTCAAAACGAGAATTCCGCCCGATCTATTGTCATCCAGGATATCAATAACGCCGTAAAATATGCCGACAGCAATATCAAGGGAACATATGAGAATTATTTGAACAGAGCATTTCAAATTTTCAATGAGAAGATCAACGCTTTTAAAAACATCCGTTCAACCGGTTCCGGCGGGTCATGTTATATCGCAACGGCGGTTTATGGGTCTTACGACGCGCCGGAAGTGCTGATACTCCGCAAGTTCAGAGATGAAATACTGGGAGCCACTTTATTGGGCAGAATTTTTATATCGGCTTATTACAAATTAAGTCCCCGGTTTGCCGTAAAATTAAAAAGAATGAATCGTATGAACCGATACGTCAAAAGGAATCTCGATAAATTTACGATGCGTCTGAAAACAAAGCACTATTTCTGAATTGATCGAAAAGGGCATAAAACCTAAGGGACTGCCGATCCCAAGCGGAACAAACAGAAGGTCTGCCGCAGATGCGGCAGACCTTTGGGCATTTTATGGCTGTTTTTTGCTCATTTCAGTGAATGACGAATTTATTCGGCGGCGTCGGAATCCGCTTTGGTACAATGTATGGTCCCCCGGAGATGCTTGACGGGCGCATAGATAGAATATAGCTTTATGGGTTCGCTTCCGGTGTTCACAAGGTTATGCCAGGTCCCGGCTGGGATTAAAATCGCGTAGTTATCGGCGACTTCGCGCCGATAATCGAGGTCGGTTTTTGTCTTCCCCATCATGACTCTTCCGCGGCCCTGTTCGAGACGCAAAAATTGGTCGGTGTCGGGGTGCATTTCCAAACCGATCTCACCGTGCGGCGGAATGCACATCAGGGTGAGCTGGAGATGTTCTCCCGTCCAGAGCGCCCGCCTGAAATAGGTATTGTTCAGCGTAGCTTTGGTGATGTTGGTCACATAGGGGTCGGGGCCGAAGTCCTCACCGGTCTTATGGCAGCGGTCGATCACGCATGCCGGGCTCATCGAGGTCAATGGCGGAGAGGATATGGGATATGAGCGGTCATAAAAACCGCTGTAATTTCTGGAATTCATGTTGCTCCTTTCAAAACAGCCAAAATCCGCTTTGGAAATCGCTCGGAGAAAACGCTTTCCGCCATCACTATATGCAGTTTGAAAAGAACATGGAAGTGCGTTTTTAACCTGTTTACGGGAATTTCGCCCGGGAGTTATTTCGGGATATCTCTTTTGCGCAGCCCGAGCAGCCCGAGCGCGGTGAATACGACCGCCGCTGCGGCAAATCCGAACACCGAGGCGTTGAAACTCTCGTACGGGATTCTGGGCGTTCCGGTAAAGGGCATCATGTGTGTAACCCAGTCCGGGAGTTTTAAAGCGTCCCCGATGAGTACGTCGAAATACATCGCTCCGTATAAAAACCATGTGACGGGCAAAGTCGCCCGCGGAACGAATCCGAAGAGCAGGACCACGATCCCCATCACCGCCGCGATTCCCGGCAGATAAACCAGCGCATCTATTGCCAGTTTCCACGATTGCGACAGATCATTCGCGACCGCTCCGTAAGAGACGCCCGTAGAGGCACCGCCGATTAATAAAAGCATCACCAATAAACAGAGGGATACGAGCATCCGCTCTCCGACAAGCCGATAGCGGGACATTCCGCCCGCGAGCTGAGATTCGGTCAGCCCTTTGGCTTCATCGGAGCGCAGCCCCGTCATGATCTGCAGCGGCAAGACCATCGCGACCATTCCCATGATGCATAAAAGCAGTCCCATCAGCGCGTTCATGCTGTTTCCCTGTAAAAACGGGACTTTGATGCTGCCCAACATATCCAGCATGGTCTTTGCGACGGATCCGAATAAAAGACCGGTCAGCGCCATGCCGCACGCCCAGCCGATGATGCTGCCTTTATAAAAATGCAAAACCAAGCCCCATGAACGCCGCATCAGCGGTTTGGCGTCGGCTCTGCCTCTTTTATCTTTGAACACGCCGCTGCCGTAATCCCGGCGCGCTTCGATCAAAAATGCGGCTGTGATCAAAACCGCCGTGAGCGCAACGGTCGGGATGAATAACCACCCATAGTTATCCTGCCACGGCGCCATTCTCTCGCTCCAGCCGATCGGTGAAAACCAGACGGCGGCGTTATCACCCATATCGCCGAGCATTCTGATCACATAAAACGCCACGATCACAACAGAGCCGGTGGAATTTGCCATCGTTGCGCTTGCCGACAGTTGATTCGTCAGCGCGCCGACGCCGACGCCGAGAAATCCGCACGCGACGAGCGATAACCCGAATACGACCGAACCCGTCATGCCGGCACCCGCAGGATCCAGCCCGATTCCGTACGAAGCGAAAACGGTCAGCGCGCCGATGAAAACACATAACAGAAGCGCTCCGCCGACGACCGCTGTGAGTGTGGAGTGTATTCCGAAAGGCCGGGAGCGGAACAGTTCGGTGCG
>Ga0209098_1004985_pt1 | contig 10119 bp, 8 predicted proteins | sample AD_JPNHW1_MetaG_FD_184429 | JGI IMG/M metagenome (GOLD analysis project Ga0209098, IMG submission 184429) | Active sludge microbial communities of municipal wastewater-treating anaerobic digesters from Japan - AD_JPNHW1_MetaG (SPAdes) (version 2) | ecosystem: Engineered > Bioreactor > Anaerobic >... | reverse complement strand
TGGGCTCCGTGAAAGCCGCCCTCTATCTTGATGATCCTGTCCCGTCCTGTAGCCCCCCGGGCCACGCGAATGGCGGCCATGGTGGCTTCGCTTCCGGAGCTGACAAAGCGCAGCATCTCCATGCTGAGATAGAGACGGTTGATCCTCTCGGCGGCAGTGACCTCCAGCTCGGAGGGAGTTCCGTAGAGCCAGCCCCGGCTCATCTGGTCGATGGCCGCCTGCATGACCGCGGGGTGGCGGTGGCCCAGGATCATGGGGCCGTAGGCCAGGCAGTAGTCGATGTAGCGGTTGCCGTCTGGGTCCCAGAGGTATGGCCCCTCGGAGCGGCTGGTGTAAAAGGGATGGGGCGATATGGCGCGCACGGGGCTACATACTCCGCCGCATAAAAGCCCTCTGGCGCGCTCAAAAAGCCGAATGGATGAGTCGAGTTGCATGAGATTATGCCATCCAGTGGGCAGATTAATCAAACTTGCGAGCCGGAGGGGTGGGAAATGGCGCAGATACTATTATTATTTACGAAAAGTATATATAATATCAACTACAATCTTGACTATATTAGTATTATAAGTTAGTCATAAGAATTAAACAGAATAGAAGGCGCACAGCAGGGCCGGGCAGAGATAAGAAAAATTATTTAAAAAGGGGATGGCACGGGTCAGATCTCTGCCCTCCGCCCTGCCGCCTCCTCCACTTTTTTGATGACCGCCCGTAGCGGCAGGCCGGTCTGCTCGGCGATGCTCTTGCAGTCCTCGTACTCCGGCTTGAGGGAGATGAGCCGCTCGCCCCTGCGGCTGGCCTTGGCTCTGGCCGGAAATGTCCGCCCGTCAATCTCCACCTGCAAGGAGATCTCCTGCCTCTCTGCTACAAGCCGGTGGATGCTGGGAAAGACGCGCACCCCAAGTGATCCCGTCTCATCCATGAGGATGTCCGCCAGCTCTTCAGTCTGCTCCTGTCGGGCGATGACCCGGACGACGTAGCCACCTCTGCCCTTCTTCATGAGGGCGGGAAGGAGAGACGCATCCAGCGCCCCGGCCTGCATGAGCCTCTCCAGAAGATAGCCCAGCACTTCGCCGGTGACATCGTCGAGGTTGCTCTCCAGTTGCACCACGCAGTCGCCATGCTGGTGAGATCTGTGTCCGCCTCCAGGATGGGAGGAGAAGCCCGCGGAGGCGGAGGCAGAGGCGACTGCCTCCGGGGCAGCCTCCGGCAGGAGGTCGGCCAGTACCGCTCGCAGCACATTGGGCACCTCCAACTCCCTCCTGCCCGCCCCGTAGCCCACCCTCTCCGCCCGGATGGGGGGAACGGCGGGGAGGAACTCGTCCACCAGAGCCGCCAGCAGGGCTGCGCCTGTCGGCGTAAGCAGCTCCTGCTCCACCGGCCCCCCCTGCCAGACAATAGCCCGCGCCCGGAGAATCTCCAGTGCCGCCGGGCCGGGGACGGGCAAGAGCCCGTGTGCCGTCTGCACATACCCCCCTCCCACGGAGACCGTCCGGCAGAGCACACGCTGCACAGGAAGGCTGTGCCGGGCGGAGCAGCAGCCGGCGATGTCCGCCAGAGCATCCAGCGCCCCCACCTCATGAAAGTGCGCCTTGTCCTTTGCCGCGCCATGCACCCGGCCCTCCGCATCAGCCAGAGTGTCCAGAGCCAACAGGGCATCCTTCCGGGCCTTTCCGCTCAGGCTGGAGCCGCTGAGAATTGATGCCGCCTCCTCCAGAGAATGAAACCTGCGGTCCGAGACTACGTTAGCCCTCGTGGCGGCGATGTGCCCCCTCTCCTGCCGGGTGACCTCAAGGGTGCAGCCCACCGACTCCACCGCCTGGCGAACAGCGTGGTGGTCTGCGCCCAAATCGAGCAGAGATGCCATGATCATGTCTCCGGAGGCACCGGAGCTGGGATCAAAGAGGAGGACTTTCATAGGCTGTTGGTTAGCAACAGGTTGTTAAAAAGGGTTGGGTGCGGTGGAAGCAAGGCTTAAATTGGTCTCCAACAGGAGGAGTGTGTCGATTTATATGGAAGGAGAGAATATGGGATTATCTATAAATTGTACGATATTTTTCGTAGTGGGCACCCGCGCGCGGTGTTACGCGCGGTTGGCAACGGGGACCCCTCAACGCCGGGGAGGCTTCTGATTCTTATCAGACTGCGGTCAGCGGGATCGATGATCTTGCTCTTGCGGTTTGTTTGGATGGGCATCCTCCGCTAGCGGTCCCCCGATGGTCTGCCGCTCATTAACTCCTCCAGCATGGACCTAAAATGCTTGGCTCCTCTCTATTTCCTATGAGTGATGAAGTGGTTCTTTGTCTCTGTGTCTCTCTCGCCTCTGTGGTTGGCCAGGCCGACAATTAAGCCTAATGCTACTGAACAAAACCACAGAGGCACCGAGGCACATAGATGAGAATAAACACGTTAGACAGAGTAACTCAGTTTAGCCACGGGAAATAGCGAAGAGCCAAATGCCCACACGAAGGATTGATTGCGCCCTTACCCCCATTCTGCTCTTTCAGACAGGAGAAGGCTATTAAGTCGGATAGTATATCGATTGCCAAACGCTTGCGAGATGACCTATTATCCCTGAAAGCATTCCTGAAGACCAATGGCGCGGCTACGAATGGACCGCCCTCTCAGTCACCACCATAGGCGCGCTGCTCGCCTCCATTCAGGGCTCCGCCCTGCTCATCGCCCTGCCGGACATCATGGCCCAGCTTCACGCCGGTTTCATGACCATCATGTGGGTCATGCTCGGCTTTCTGCTCATCACCACCGCCTTCGTGCCCGTGGTGGGCCGGCTGGCCGACATGTTCGGCAGAAAGAAGCTCTATAACGCCGGCTTTGCCGTCTTCACCCTGGGCTCTCTTCTCTCCGGCCTCTCCGATCCCCGCTTTCATGGCTGGGACCTGGTGGCCTACCGCATGATCATGGGCCTGGGCGCCGCCCTGCTCTTCACCAACAGCGCCGCCATAGTCACCGACGCCTTCCGCAAAGGTCGGGTGGGCCTGGGCCTGGGCGTCAACACCATCGCCTTCTCCGCCGGCTTTCTCATCGGCCCGGTGATCGGGGGCGTTCTCACCGCAATCGATTGGCGATGGGTCTTCCTCATCAATGTCCCATTAGGTGCTGCGGGCACCGTCTGGGGCATCCTGCGCCTGCGAGAGCCGGTGGCTCTGCCCGCCCACCAGAGCTTCGACTGGCCGGGCAGCATCAGCTTCACCCTGGGCCTCGGCTCACTGCTGCTGGCCGCCTCACTGGTGGCCTTTCCTCTCATAGACCAGTCCTATATCTATGGCCTCTTCGCCGCCGGCCTTCTCGGCATGGCCTTCTTCCTCCACTGGGAAAGAAAGGCCCCCCAGCCCATGATGGACTTTGGCCTCTTTCAGGGCAGGCTCTTCGCCTGTGCCTCCGCCGCCAACGCCATCAACGGCCTGGCCCGGGGGGCAGTGCTCTTCGTACTGATCTTCTTCTTACAGGGGCCTTACGGCCTCGATCCCCTCCAGGCGGGGATCATGATGGCCCCCTTTGGAGCCGCCTTCATGCTGATCGGCCCGATCTCCGGCTATCTCTCCGACAAATACGGCTCCAGGGAGCTAGCCACAGCAGGCCTTCTCATATCCGGCCTGGGCCTCCTGGGCCTGGGCAGCGTCTCGAGCAGCACCTCCTACGGGCTCCTTTCCCTCTACCAGGCGCTCATGGGGGGCGGCTCGGGCCTCTTCGCCTCTCCCAACTCCAATGCCATCATGTCCTCAGTGCTCCCGGAAAAGAGGGGCATGGCGGCAGGCATCAACTCCATGCTCATGAACACCGGCCAGATGCTCAGCATCGCCATAGTATTCCCGCTGGTGCTCAGCCGCATCCCTGAGGATGTCATGTTCCGCGTCTTCCTCTACGGAGGAGGGATGAGCGGCGCACCCCTGGCCGCCTTTTATTCGGGAATGCACCAGGCTTTCATGGCCTCCTTCGCCGTGACGCTCCTGGCTGCAGCGATCTCCAGCCTGAGGCCCCGGTCCTTTTCCCAGGCATAGGAGATCAATTCTTCCAGATCACTTCTTCCAGAACTCCGGCACGAACAGCACCAGGGCGGTCACAATCTCCAGCCGGCCCATCCACATGCAAAAGAAGAGCAGCATCTTTCCCGCCGGGTGCACCTCGGCAAAGCTGAAAGCCGGCCCCAGCATTCCATATCCTGGCCCCACGTTGCCCAATGTGGTCGCCACCGCCGATATCACTGTCTCCATATCCATTCCCGGCTGGCCATGGGATATGATGGCCAAAAGCAGCGTGGCCTGGGCGAAGATGATGATGTACATGGCCACGAATATGTTGCTGGGCCGCAGCACCTCATCCTTGACGGACAGCCCCCCCAGCTTCAGGGGTATCACCGCCTTGGGGTGCATGACATGCAGAAGCTCCCGGTAGCCGCTCTTCAAGACCAGCAGAATTCTCACCACCTTGATGGCTCCGCCCGTCGATCCGGCGCAGGCTCCGATGATCATGAGCAGGAGCAGGGTGTACTTGGCGGCAGCAGTCCACTGGTCGAAGTCGGCTGTGGCAAAGCCGGTGGTGGTCATGATGGAGACCACCTGAAATCCGGCCAGTTGGATCTTGCGGAGGATGTCGCCCTGCAGCCCTCCCCAGAGGACGATGATCGCCGTCGCCCCCAGCATAATCATGGTGTAGAAGCGGAACTCCGCATCGCGGAAGAGGGCCTTTCGGTCGGAATTGAGCATTTTGTAGTGCAGGGCGAAGTTGGCCCCGGCCAGGAACATGAATACGGCGATGATGAGATCTATAACCCAGCTCCTGTAGGCGGCTATGCTCAGTGCCTGAGGCGAAAAGCCCCCTGTAGCCATGGAGGCAAATGTGTTGCAGAGGGAGTCGTAAAGAGGCATGCCGGCGAGGCAGAGCAGGACCACCTCGGCCACGGTCAGCAGGATATAAACCACCCAGAGCAGTTGAGCCGTCTGCTTGATCCTGGGAGTCAGTGCGTCCTTGTCAGGCCCCGGCACCTCCGCCCGGTAGAGCTGCCGCCCGGCCACTCCCAGGCGGGGCAGGATGGCCACGAATAATAGTATTATGCCCATGCCCCCCAGCCACTGGGCAAAGGACCTCCAGAAGAGCAGCCCCATATAGGTCCTGTCTACGCTGCTGCTGATCTGAATCAATGTGCTGCTCGCCGTAAGGCCGCGGACGGCCTGCTCTATATGATGGGCGAGGCTGGCGTTCGCTAAAGTGGCGTTGATAATCCAGTATCCGTGAGAGTTGGACTCGGTGAGAATGGACGAGCCGGTGGTGGTGAAGGCCGACATGGACTCGAAGAGCCCGTCGATCATGCTGGTTCCCAGGAAGAAGTAGGGCAGAGCCCCGAAGAAGGCCGCTCCCAGCCACCCCAACGAAACCAGGGCGAAGCCCTCCTTGACCCCCGGCTCCTCCTCCGAGGAGAGCCTTCTCAGGATTATGCCTGTGGCCAGGGTGAGAAGCGATGTCACGGCAAAGGCTATCACGCCTCCCGTCTCGGCATAATAGGCCGCGACAGCTCCCGGAATCAGGAGGAGCACCGCCAGGATCTTGAGCAGCGAGGCAAACAGCCTTAAAAATACCCTGATATCCATCAGGCCTGACCATCCCGTTTTCCTTCTATAAAAAAGATATGATCACGAAACGAAGAGCTTCTTCACTTTTGATACCACATGGGGCATGGACATGACGAATATCCTGTCCCCGACAGCCGCCTTGAAGTCGCCGCCGGGCAACATGGGCTCTCCTTCCCGGATGACCATTCCGGCCATGGAGTCATGGGGCAGTTCATGAGATATCGCCTTGCCTATGATTTTGGCCTTGGGCTGGACCACGAAGTCCACCAGCTCCATCCTCTCGTCGCTCAGGGTGATCACCTCCTCGCCGCCGATCACTCTCTGAAGAACGGCATCGGCTGTAACCTGGCCGGGGCTCACGGCCCTGTCCACCCCCACCATCTCAAAGAGCTTGATGTAGACGCTGCGGTTGACGCGGGAGAGGATCTTCCTGGCCCCCAATTGCTTTACCAGCAAAGAGCAGAGCAGGTTCTTGTCGTCCAGGCCCGTCACGGCAAATACCACATCCATCTTTCCGGCGTCCTCCTCGCGCAGAAGCACCAGATCCGATCCGTCTCCATTGAGGACCATGGTATCGGATAGTTTGTCTGCGATCTCTGCGCATCGCTCTGCGTCCTTTTCGATGAGCCTCACATCCACGCCCATCTTCTCCAGCCGGCCGGCCAGATAGAATCCGACCATCCCGCCTCCCACGATCATGACCCTCTGCGAGCCATGCGACTCGTGCAGCATTTGCCTCAGCTCCTGCAAGGCATGGGAGTCACAGAGCAGCAGCAGGTGATCATTGAGCTGCACGGTGTGGTCTTCGCCGGGGATGAAGATCTCGCCTGCCCGGTTTATGGCCACAATTCGGCAGTTCTTCGGCAGGCTGATGTTGGGGATGGGGCCCACGATGTTCATATCCCTGGTGACCTTGAACTCGATAAGCTCCACCAGCCCTTTGGCCAGATCCCGGTTCATGAGCAGAGACGGAAAATAAAGAGCCCTTGCCATGTCCTCTGCCATGGCCAGCTCCGGGCAGATCATATAGCTTATGCCTATCTCCCGCCGGTCCTGTACCGGCTGGTCGATGTACTGAGGGTTGCTGACCCTGGCTATGGTCTGGCGCACACCGAGATGAGCGGCTATGATGCAGGTGATGACATTGACCTCATCGTTTCCGGTTACGGCCACAACTATGTCAGCTTTCTTGATGCCGGCATCCTGGAGGAGCCTGGCATCGGCGGAATTTCCCTGCATGACTTTGACGTCCATGTCCTGAAGCCTGGCGCATGCCGTAGCATCCCTGTCGATGACAGTCACATCGTGATCGGCATATAGCTCGCTGGCTATGAGATAGCCCACCTCGCCTGCTCCCGTGATCAATATACGCATATCATTTCCTCCACAATTCCTTCATCGATAATAAGAATACCGGCATCATCTCCAGCCGGCCAATGTACATGGCAAAGAAGCCCACCATCTTTCCTGCCGGGCAGATCTGCGACCAGTCAAATGTGATGATGCCATAGCCAGGCCCAACGCCACCCATGCAGGATGCTATGCCGGAGAGCACCACCTGTAGGTCTACTCGCGGATCGGCTGAGCAGAGGGCGGCCATTGTCAGAGACAGGGCCAGCCATACAGCCAGGTAGAAGAAGGAGTAGAATATCATGGGCCTCAAGACCTCCTCCTGCACAGGCGTCTGCCCCAGGCGGATGCTGTGCACGGCATGGGGATGAAGCATATGCAATAGCTCCCGGCGAGCGTATTTCAGGTCCACGGCAAGCCTGCCCACCTTTATGCCTCCTGCTGTGGAGCCTATGCATCCGCCGATAAGCATCACCATGATCAGAGCCATCTTGGTTGCGGCGGACCACTTATCATAATCAAGGGAATTGACGAAGCCGCAGGTTCCCATGAAGGAGACGACCTGAAAGCCGGCAAATCGAAGGCGATCGGCCAGTGGTCCTTCGATTCCACCCCATAGTGTGAGGACAATCGTCGCGACCGCTAGGATGGCAATCATAATCCTGAATTCCTCATCCTTCAGCCAGGCTGCTCTGTCTTGGGTCAAAACCTTATAATGAAGTGCGAAGCTGGACATGCCCAGGATGATGAAGAGGGCTACAATGGCCTCGATGAGCGGGCTATTGTAGGCGGCAATGCTGGACGACTGGGGAGAAAAGCCTCCCGTGGCCAGGGTTGAGAAGGCAGTGCAAACGGCATCGTAGAAGGGCATGCCGGCTGCATAGAGCAGTATTATCTGCAGGGCATTGAATAGAAGGTATACCTTCCAGAGTATCCTTGCGGTGGCTGCGGCCCGGGGCGTGATGGTATCTTTGCTCGGCCCCACCGTCTCCGCCCGGTAGAGCTGGCGACCGGCCACCCGAAGCTCGGGGAAGATAGCCACCACCATGAGGATTATGCCCAGGCCGCCTATCAGTTGCTGGAAGGAGCGCCAGAAGAGCAGCCCGAAGAATGTGTGGTTGTCTGCAAAATGCCAGTTGATGCCGCACCCGGACAGGCCTGCCGCCAGCCCGTTAAGAAGGCTGATGGAGATGCTGTGATCTGCCAATGTGGAATTTACGATATAGTATCCCTGGGCATTAGATTCGACGAGAATGGTGGCACCTGTAGCCGAAAAGCCGGAAACCGATTCGAAGAGAGCGTCGACCGGGCTTATGCCCTGGAAGACGAATGGCAGAGAGCCGAATGCGGTTGCTGTCAGCCACCCCAGGGTTACGGCGGCAAAGGCGTCTTTGTAGCCAACCTCCCCTTTTCGTCCCTGGTTGGAGAGGAGTATGCCCATGCCCAGAGACAGCAAAGCCGTAAAGGCAAAGGAGGCAACGGCAGGGGTCTCATGGTAGTATGCGCTGACAGCTCCCGGAACCAGCAGCATCAGACTCATGACCTTGAGCATTGTGCCGATGATGTCAAAGACGATTGCAGGCTTCATTCACACCTTTAAATTGAATTCAAGCCCGGAATATCTTTGAGGCAAGAACTGCTTTTAGTAGACTGCTGATAATTATCTTTTCCAAGGGTTGTAAACCTCATGCTGCCCGACGTCTCAGCTTTCACGTCCCTGCCTGGAAAGGCGATCCGCAAATCATTTACAGATCTTTTGAGATGACGGTGGATCATATCTGAAGCGGGCTGTAGGGATCACCCCGAAATATAAATGTTTCCATCCCACGCATAACCGTGAATGGTTTCAAGTCTCCGGCTCAGGAGTGCTCCGTCGATGACCCCAATGTCCGCTTCACTTCAGGATGATGAATTTATACTAAGAGGCATAATGGTGTTTCTGATGGGTAAAGATGCAAGCATCGTCGTACCTGTCGGCGGTATAGATACATTTGAGATGTTGTATGTTATCTCTCAGATGGCCGCTATGAAATATGGCAGGAGGATACAATGAGCAAGAAGAAGGGCGCTAAGGGCATGCCCAGCGACGGACCGGGCAAGCACGATCCCTCAAAACCGGTAAAGAGCGATAAAGTAGACTATGGCTTTGACAAGACGGCACGCAGCAAGAGGTACGAGGGACCCCAAAAGACCAAGCCGTGAAAAGCTATATGGCCGGGGGATTGGGGAGAGGACACAAAAATCCTCCGGCAAACGATGCCGGATACTGAGCAGTGCTGCATCATCTCCCACCAGTGAATTGGCAGGGATCAGCCCTGCATTTTCCCAAATCCCGAATCATCACACTGTGCTTCGTTCGGCCAAATATGCCCTGGCTTTCTCGGGATCACATGCCAGCTCATCAATTCTGTCCTCCGACATCTTCCAGAGCAGACCATCAAATACAGTCTCTTCGTCTCTCTTCTCCCACCAGGATAAGCAGGTTTCAGCCGCCAGCCTGCAGGCGTCCTCGTCCGTCAAATGGAGGGACAGGCAGAACGTCTCCCCCACGCATGCACCCACGGGTGCTCTAGTACAACGATCACAGGTCATTTCGGCTCCTTCATTTTATTATTTATCTCTTATTATGTTCTGCCTTGCCCGCCATATGCTTTGCAATCAGAAGAGCTTTCAGGTGGCAGCCGCCAGCCGCCAAAAAGTTATAAATTTGCAGGGCAGGATAACGCCCCACATAGCCGAAATTCGGCCAAAACAGACAATTAGGATCAGTATCTTCGGGGAGCTCTGGCAGGTCTGTGCTTCTGGTAGCACTCGCTGCAGTAAACCGGCCTGGATCCATCCGGCTTGAAGGGGACCTGGGTTTGCTTGCCGCATTCCGAGCAGGTTACATCTGTCATCTCTCTGGGACCGCTGCTGTAGCCGCCGCGACTGTTGCCGCTGCTGCCGCTGTTTTCATATCTTCTCTCAAACATTTAATTCACGTACCCTTGGATCGATTCAAAGAATCGAACTCGCTACAAAAGACATCTCAACAAATCTCTTTGAATCGACGGTAATGTAACGCCTTAAGAACGATGAATCCAGATGATAAACCTGTCGGTCGAAATGGGAATTTGTGTAGTCCCGAAACCTTTGACTTTATATACCCATCAATGTGGCATGGGAAAGAAGAATAAAGTCGTAA
>Ga0209098_1004984_pt1 | contig 10119 bp, 6 predicted proteins | sample AD_JPNHW1_MetaG_FD_184429 | JGI IMG/M metagenome (GOLD analysis project Ga0209098, IMG submission 184429) | Active sludge microbial communities of municipal wastewater-treating anaerobic digesters from Japan - AD_JPNHW1_MetaG (SPAdes) (version 2) | ecosystem: Engineered > Bioreactor > Anaerobic >... | reverse complement strand
TTGTAAGACGAGGGCGGCTTAAATGTTTTCACAACGGAATAATCCTTATTGTGATTTGCTTCTAATTCAGAAGCAAAAATAAAAAATATTTCGATCCGTGCAAATTTTTTTTCTTATTTTTATGAAAAAATTTTTCTATGAAAAAGATTTTAGGATTGGATTTAGGTTCTGCATCTATTGGATGGGCAGTTATTAATGAGAATGAAGAAAATGGCAATACTGCTTGTGAAATATTAGGGTTAGGTTGTAGAATCATACCTTATGAAGGTACTGAAGGAAAAGACTTTGCAAAAGGCACCGGTGAAAGCAGAAATTCATTACGAACACAAGCAAGAACAGCCAGAAAAGGCTATGACAGATATCAATTACGCCGAAAATATCTTATTGATATTTTGATGAAAAATAATATGATGCCTGATGATGCATTAAAAGCACTTCCCAAAATACAACTATGGGCACTAAGAGATAAAGCAGCTACTTCTGAAATTTCCCCAAAAGAACTAGGCCGTATTCTTTTATGGTTAAACCAAAAACGCGGATATAAAAGCAGCCGTAGCGATGCCAATCTGGATAAAAAAGATACAGAATATGTAGCAACGGTGAAAAGCAGACACGATAAAATTAAAGAACTAAATCTCACGATTGGCCAGTTTTTTTATAACGAACTGGTAAAAGATGAATATTTCAGAATAAAAGAAAACGTTTTCCCACGTGAAGCATATATTGAGGAGTTTGATACAATTTGTAAACATCAGCCATACTTATCTCAGGAGCTTATTGATAAAATCAGAAATGAAGTTATTTACTATCAACGTCCTTTAAAATCTCAAAAGGGATTGGTTTCTGTCTGTGATTTTGAAGGCTTTTGGACAAAAAAAGAGGGAAAAGAATATTTTGTTGGGCCTAAGGTCGCGCCTAAAAGTTCTCCGCTCTTTCAATTGGCGAAAATGTGGGAAAACATCAACAACATTAAAATCAGTTCACGATCGGGCGGTGACGTTGTATTAACTTCTAAACAAAAATGGGCACTTTTCGAACACATTGATAATAATGAAAAACTGACACAAACAGATATGCTGAAAATTCTCAATCTTAAAAAAGAAAATTGTTATGTAAATAAACAATTAGCAAAAGGATTACAAGGAAACGTGACAAAATTTGCCATTAAAAAATGCTTTGCAAGCCCCAATGAATACGATAATCTTTTAAAATCAGACTTAAATATCATTGGAGGCATAGGCGAAGGATATTTATATGACAAAAAAACCGGAGAGATTATAGACGCCAAGCCAATTAGGTACATTGACCCATTAGTTGAAAAAGAGCCATTTTATCAACTTTGGCATACCATTTATTCAATTAACGATCAGAAAGAATGCAGTAATGTTCTGCGAAAAAAATTCAATATTGATAAAATTACTGCTGACAAATTAGCAGGTATTGATTTTGCAAAATTGGCTTTTGGAAACAAATCCGCCAAGGCAATTCGTAAAATATTACCCTATTTAATGGAAGGAGCAGGCTATAGCGAAGCTATGAGCTATGCAGGTTATGACCATTCAAATTCCCTTACGAAAGAACAAAATTTAGAAAGAAAACTTTTAGATCAATTAAAACCTATTGCTAAAAACTCCCTACGGCAGCCCATTGTTGAAAAAATCCTGAATCAAATGGTTAATGTGGTTAATGCAGCCATTGAGCAATACGGAAAGCCGGATGAAATTAGAGTTGAATTAGCCCGTGAATTAAAACAAAGTAAAGAAGAAAGGAATGATACTGACAAGGCAATGAGTAAAAGGCAAAGAGAAAATGAAGATATCACAAAACGACTTGCCGAATATGGATTGAGAGCAACAAGAAACAACATTATTAAATGGCGTTTATATGAAGAGATAGATAATCAGGATAAAAAAATGAACGCAATGTGCATTTATTGCGGCCAACCAATTTCATTAACAGAAGCCATTAAAGGCAATGATGTAGACATTGAGCATATCATTCCTAAATCAAAACTTTTTGATGATTCGCAAAGCAATAAAACTTTGGCTCACCGTCATTGTAACAAGAATAAAAACGACCAGACTGCATATGATTTCATGAAAGGAAAATCAGAGCAAGCATTTCATGAATATGTTGAGCGGGTCAACATGCTGTATGATAATCATATCATCGGAAAAGCAAAACGGGATAAACTTCTGATGACCGAAAGCAAAATTCCGGATAATTTTATTGACCGTCAGTTGCGCGAAAGCCAGTACATTGCTACAAAAGCGAGAGAAATTTTACAATCCATATGCCATAATGTCTGGAGTACAAGTGGAAATGTTACCGCAGAATTGCGCCATTTATGGGGCTGGGATGATGTTACGATGAACCTGCAAATGCCAAAATATAAAGATTTAGGATTAACTGAAACTAAGGAATGGGAAAGTGAGCATGGACAAAACAAACATACAAAAGAAGTTATTAAAGATTGGACCAAACGGGATGACCACCGCCACCACGCTGTTGATGCTTTAACGATAGCCTGCACCAGGCAGGGATTTATTCAACGGTTTAATACTTTAAGTTCAAGCAAAACGCGTGATGATATGTTTGCCGAGGTTGAAAAATGCTCTGATCTTTTCAATGAAAAACGTTCATTATTGGAAAAATATATTATCAGCCAGCAACCAATAGAAGTGAAAGACGTGGAAAATGCTGTTTCAGGTATACTTGTTTCGTTTAAAGCAGGGAAAAAAGTGGCTGTAAAAGGAACACGAAAAACCGGCAAAAAAGGCAATAAAAAAGTGGTTCAGACCGGAATCATTGTACCTCGCGGATCACTGAGTGAGGAAAGCGTTTACGGAAAGATTAAAACTATTGAGGAGAAAAAACCTGTAAAATATGTATTTGATAATCCTCAATTGATATTCAAACCTTATATCAAAGAACTCGTTGAAAACAGGCTGTCGCAATATGATGGTGATGTAAAAAAAGCAATTGCTTCATTAAAAAAAGAGCCAATATATCTTGATAAAGAAAAAAAGAATCTGTTGGAATACGCTACTTGCTATAAAGAAGAATTTGTAATAAAATATACGGTAAATACGGACTTCAACAAAGTTGATAAAGTTATTGATTCAACTGTGAAAGAAATTTTACAAAATCGTTTGAATAAGTTTAACAACAAGCCAAAAGAAGCATTTAAAGACGTGCAGCATGAAGGAAAAACGTTATTGAAATGGTACGAAGATGAAGGTTTAGAACGCCCCATTAAATCTGTTCGTTGTTTCACTGGCCTTTCGGCCGTTGTTCCCGTTAAAAAAGATGAAAACGGGAAAGACATTGGTTTCGTAAAACCGGGAAACAATCATCATATTGCCATTTATACTAATTCTGAAGGAAACCATATTGAACATGTTTGCACTTTCTGGCATGCCGTAGAAAGAAAAAAATATGGTATTCCGGTTATAATCCACGATGCAAACCAGGTTTGGGACAAAATAGCAGAAGCTCCCGAAGATACTTATCCCGAAAGCTTTCTTGCAAAACTACCTCAGGCAAACTGGACCTTGAATTTGAGTATGCAGCAAAATGAAATGTTTATTTTAGGCATGTCGAAGGAAGAAATTGCACTTGCTCTAGAGATTAACGATTATAAGGCTATCAGTGATAAGTTGTATAGGGTTCAAAACATTTCCATTATACCTAGTAGCGGTCAAATCTATATCATTTTCAGGCATCATTTAGAAACACAAAATATTAGTGATGCAAACGCAAAAAAGAGTAATCGTTTCATAAATGTTCAAAGTCTTGGTGCCTTGTTTTCATTACAACCATTCAAAGTAAAAATTGACTGTCTTGGGAATATCTCACTGCCCAAGCCATCAAATAAATCAAATATAAATTCATCCGAAAGTGATAATACTGCTAAAGAACCTGTCAATTCTTATGCTACAACAAAAAAAATCACTATATTTCAATCACCAGAAGATGCCGAAAATTCGCAACTCGACTACTGGGCAAAACTCACACCCGAAGAACGATTTGAAAAGTTTCTGGAATTGATGAACCGTTTTTACAAATTTGTCAAACCCGATTGGTCAACAAAAAAAATAATCCTTGATTTATGAATATAACACACCCGGCCCATCAGGAAATGCTCGCTGCTTTGCTCGAAAACAAGGTGGATTTTATCCTTGTCGGCGGATATGCTGTGATATATCACGGCTATATCAGAACTACCGGAGATATGGACGTATGGCTGCGCCCAACCGAAAACAACAAAACAAAACTGATAGAAGTTTTTACACGATTGAAATTCAATTCTGACGACATAAACCTTATTGAAAAATTAGACTTCAGCGGCACTGTAATATTTCATATAGGCGCAGAACCGGACCGCATTGATTTTTTAACCCGTGTCAATGGGTTAAATTTCGAAGAAGCCTATAACAACAGGGTGTTTCTTAAAATTGACGATAATGAAATTCCCATCCTGAAATTGGAGGATTTGATAACAAACAAATTAATTACCGGCCGCCTCAAAGACAAAGCTGATATAGAACAACTCAATATGATCAGGAAAAGAAAGAAATAAATTTCTCCCGGAGGACAATAACAATGAAATTTTTAATTGATTATTGAATACAGAAAGAAGAAAAAAATTAGAGTAAAATCAAAGTTTTTCGGAGAAATTCGAAAAAATAATGAAATCAGAATTGATTTATTTGAAAACAAAAAGAAGAAAATAAATTTGATGTTTTTCGGACAAATTCGTGAATTTGCCCGACATAACAAACGATTCAAATACAACCCGGGATAGTTATAAATGATTGATAAAACAACCGATAATTAGTATAGTAGAGTTTTCCGCATTGAGCAAATATGTAAAATCAAATGATGATATTATGATTAAAGGATATTGTCGGAAATTGAAAGTCGATAGATTAGGCAACATTATTCAAGTTAAGGGTAATAAAAATTAATACATGTTATGATATTTCAATCTTTTCACGATAAGTTTCCTGAAATTGCAGAAGCCGAAACCAGAGTTGTTTTGGTTTTTGAGAATAATAAATTTAACCTTCCTCCAGACGATTATATATTTGTGGAAATGTTTTGCAACGACAAAAAATGCGATTGCCGTAGAGTATTTTTTGATGTTTTTTCAGAAAAAAGGAAAAGATTGGAGGCTGTTATTTGTTGGGGTTGGGAAAGCAGAGATTTCTATAAAAAGTGGCTTGGAATAAATGATAAAGAAATGATTACAGAGCTGATCGGCCCTGCATTAAACGTCGGCAGCCAACAATCTGAACTTGCGCCTGCTTTGCTTAGATTATTAACCGAATCATTATTGACAGATATCGAATATTGCAATAGAATTAAAAGACATTATCAAATGTTTAAGAAAAAAACATTATTTTAAAACCATGTATTTTGAAAACACAGATATACTAACCACACATACAATCAGGGGAAAACACGTAGCGTTTTATTAAATGAATCGGATAATTTTATAAAGCAGTCGGACAAATTCACGAATTTGTCCGACGATTTATTCAAAAAACAATCTAATCAGAATTGTTTTTTTGAATATTGAAAAAAGATAGTGAGTAAGAGATTTTTCGGACAAATTCGTGAATTTGTCTAACAGTTAATTCGTAAAAAAATCATAATTCGTGTCAGCAGCAGATAACAAACGATTCAAAGATACTCCAAACAGATGGCAGATTTGGAATTATTCGGCTCCTGCAAAATATTTTATTACGTTCTGTACACAAAACATGGAAATGTTGTTCGGAAACATTGTGAACAAAACAATGAATTTGTCGGATGCCGGAAAATGCGTTTCGGACGAAATTCAAAAATTACCAACTCATCATCCGCGCATAATTCTAGACGAAAATGTTGTAATGCCCAACCATATACATTTAATCATCGAATTGGGGGATTATTTTTTTGATAATAAAATTGCAGGTCAAATTCATGAATTTGACCGAACAAAAAAACCAGAAATTCAAAATCCCGTAGGGCAAATTCATGAATTTGCCCTACGGGATTTTGACGAACAGGAATATAATAAAATTAAAAACGCCATTAATGATTCGAATAGTATTGTCAATATCGACATGATCAAACAATACCGGAAATTGCGCAGACGAATGCTCATTCCGATGATCATCGGAAAATTAAAAATGCAGACATCAAAAAAAATAAATATACTCAACAAAACGCCCCAAAATAAAAATTGGCAAACCGATTATTATGATCATATCATACGCGACGAGCAGTCGTATTGGACCATCAAAAATTATATCAAAAATAATCCTGCACGTTGGAATGAAGATAATATTTACGGATAAAAAAATCTGTCATGATAAAACGTACATTATATTTCGCAAACCCCGCTTACCTGCATCTTGACAACAAACAGCTGATCGTGAAACTGCCTCAGGTGGAAAAAAACCAGGATATGCACGAGAACATCAAAAAATCGTTGGTTGCCAGTATCCCTATTGAAGATATCGGCGTGGTAATACTCGACGACAAGCAACTAACCATCACGCAGGCGCTGATTTCAGCCTTACTCGAAAACAATGTAGCCCTGATTAGTTGTGCCGAAAACCATATGCCTGCCGGTTTGTTTTTGCCGCTTGATGTCAACAGCGTGCAAAACGAACGCTACCGCACACAATTGGAGGCCAGTGTACCGGTAAAAAAACAGTTATGGCAACAGACGGTGTCGGCCAAAATACGCAACCAGGCTGCTATGCTGAAAAAATACGGCCAGGACCCGTCGTGGCTGCTGAAATGGGCTGCCGACGTGCGTTCGGGCGATCCAGACAATTACGAAGCTCAGGCCGCTGCCTATTACTGGCAGCATATTTTCCCCGAAAACCTCCATTTTAAAAGATCACGCGACGGCGAACCACCAAACAACCTGTTAAACTATGGCTATGCCATACTGCGCGCCGTGGTGGCCCGCGGGCTGGTGGCCACCGGACTGCTGCCTACCCTGGGCATACACCACGAAAACAAATATAACTCATACTGCCTGGCCGATGACATTATGGAACCCTACCGGCCTTTTGTGGATAGCCTTGTATGTGAGATAGTGCACAGCGGACTGGATTACACAGAGCTCAACAAAGAGATGAAACAAAAACTGCTGATAATTCCGGCCATGGATATCAGCATCGACGGTGAAAACAGCCCGCTGATGGTGGGTTTGCAGCGCACCACGGCTTCGTTGTACAAATGTTTCGAGGGCGAATCGCGCAAGGTATTATATCCCGAAATGAACTAAACATGTTAAGCCATCTAAATCAATACCGAATCATGTGGGTGCTGGTTTTTTTCGATCTTCCGGTGGTAACAAAAAAAGAACGCCAGGTGGCGGCACGATTTCGCAAAGATATCATGGCAGATGGTTTTGCGATGTTTCAGTTTTCGATTTACGTGCGGCATTGCGCCAGCGCGGAAAATGCCGAGGTGCATATCAAACGGGTAAAAAAACTCTTACCCGAGTTGGGACATGTAGGCATATTATGCATTACCGATAAACAATTCGGGAGTATGGAAATATATTTTGGCCGTAAACCGGCCGAGACAACTCCCCCGCCCCAGCAATTGGAACTATTCTGAGGCGCCCAGAAATGAAAAAATCCTGCCAGTACTATAAAAACCAACAGGATTCCCTCATTTTTTTTCATTTGAAAACAGCTTGTATTTCTTGATTTCATTGAGGTTGCAGGGTGGTATGCTGTTATCAATGTGTCAAAGATAAGAATTAGAGAGCAAATCACAACGTAGCAAGGCCTGTAATATCAGGGATATCAGCTGTTATCAATGTGTCAAAGATAAGAATTAGAGAGCAAATCACAACAGCGCAGACTTGCTTAATGGGATACTTATTGCTGTTATCAATGTGTCAAAGATAAGAATTAGAGAGCAAATCACAACTGCAGCAGCCCTATCATGGCGGCATCGGTAGCTGTTATCAATGTGTCAAAGATAAGAATTAGAGAGCAAATCACAACCTGTTGATGACTTTATCTATCTTTATTTTGCTGTTATCAATGTGTCAAAGATAAGAATTAGAGAGCAAATCACAACGGTATTGCAGATACTGAATTCGATACCTTTGCTGTTATCAATGTGTCAAAGATAAGAATTAGAGAGCAAATCACAACCGGTATTCTGCAATGGCGAGACAGGCATCGGCTGTTATCAATGTGTCAAAGATAAGAATTAGAGAGCAAATCACAACTGAAATATTCCACGCCCTTCAAAGAATTTCGCTGTTATCAATGTGTCAAAGATAAGAATTAGAGAGCAAATCACAACACTGCATGCCCCTTTATGCGCCATTTTGCAGCTGTTATCAATGTGTCAAAGATAAGAATTAGAGAGCAAATCACAACGGATAGCCACGGGCGATTATCTTCTTTGTGCTGTTATCAATGTGTCAAAGATAAGAATTAGAGAGCAAATCACAACAACAATAGCTAACTTAAAGTCAGTAAGTTGCTGTTATCAATGTGTCAAAGATAAGAATTAGAGAGCAAATCACAACGGGTACGCGAACTTAAAAAACTCGGATATAGCTGTTATCAATGTGTCAAAGATAAGAATTAGAGAGCAAATCACAACACCCACATTGAGCCAAACAGTCAAGACCTTGCTGTTATCAATGTGTCAAAGATAAGAATTAGAGAGCAAATCACAACATCTGTTTTCCAACTGTATGACCGCATTTCGCTGTTATCAATGTGTCAAAGATAAGAATTAGAGAGCAAATCACAACAATTTCCACAGGTGCTATTGCATGGGCTTCGCTGTTATCAATGTGTCAAAGATAAGAATTAGAGAGCAAATCACAACAGTTTGGCATTTTTCAGAACTGCAATATAAGCTGTTATCAATGTGTCAAAGATAAGAATTAGAGAGCAAATCACAACTTGTTTGAATACATGAATTTCAGTTTGCGCGCTGTTATCAATGTGTCAAAGATAAGAATTAGAGAGCAAATCACAACATATTAACCAGCCTCAAATAAATGTCCTTTGCTGTTATCAATGTGTCAAAGATAAGAATTAGAGAGCAAATCACAACCATCAAACCACTCAGCATTCGGAATCAAAAGCTGTTATCAATGTGTCAAAGATAAGAATTAGAGAGCAAATCACAACAGTACGTTTCACATAGGGACATCCGTTGTTGCTGTTATCAATGTGTCAAAGATAAGAATTAGAGAGCAAATCACAACGACATTTCCAACATTATTTACACCGCAAACGCTGTTATCAATGTGTCAAAGATAAGAATTAGAGAGCAAATCACAACTAGTTCGGGATACCGTAATTATCACCGATAGCTGTTATCAATGTGTCAAAGATAAGAATTAGAGAGCAAATCACAACGGGTAACGAAATCGAGTAAAACGACAAATGGCTGTTATCAATGTGTCAAAGATAAGAATTAGAGAGCAAATCACAACTATTTGGAAGTCCTCAAATATATATTAATGGCTGTTATCAATGTGTCAAAGATAAGAATTAGAGAGCAAATCACAACGGAACATTGTAAATAGTATATCCGGATTTCGCTGTTATCAATGTGTCAAAGATAAGAATTAGAGAGCAAATCACAACTCCAAGAGAATTTTACAGATGACCAGGAAAGCTGTTATCAATGTGTCAAAGATAAGAATTAGAGAGCAAATCACAACGTATTCCGAGGGCTTGAATATAAAGGCGGGCTGTTATCAATGTGTCAAAGATAAGAATTAGAGAGCAAATCACAACTTGTTACTCTATAAACTGTGTAGCGGGAAGGCTGTTATCAATGTGTCAAAGATAAGAATTAGAGAGCAAATCACAACCAAGGTTTTCAAGTTGTTTTATTCTTTGCTGCTGTTATCAATGTGTCAAAGATAAGAATTAGAGAGCAAATCACAACGTATAACTACCATTCTTATAACGGAAACCAGCTGTTATCAATGTGTCAAAGATAAGAATTAGTGACTATTCCGGACAAAGTATGCCAGTGATTCCGGACGAAAGTATGCCACTATATCAAAGGACAAATGGGTAATCAAAGATACTATTTTTTTTCGATATTTCTTTTTCTTAA
>Ga0209098_1004983_pt1 | contig 10122 bp, 8 predicted proteins | sample AD_JPNHW1_MetaG_FD_184429 | JGI IMG/M metagenome (GOLD analysis project Ga0209098, IMG submission 184429) | Active sludge microbial communities of municipal wastewater-treating anaerobic digesters from Japan - AD_JPNHW1_MetaG (SPAdes) (version 2) | ecosystem: Engineered > Bioreactor > Anaerobic >... | reverse complement strand
CAAGAACAGGGACCGGCACCATGTAGCGGTGATCGGCGACGGGGCCATGACCGGCGGTATGGCGATGGAGGCTCTCAACAATGGCGGGGTATCCAATGCCAACCTGCTGGTGATCCTCAACGATAACCAGATTGCCATCGACAAAAACGTGGGGGCCATAAAAGATTACCTGGCCGATATTGTCACCTCTAAAACCTACAACAAGGTCAGGGATAAGATATGGTATATCATGGGCGGCGGTACCCCCTATGGTAAAAATTCACGGGCCATCGTCAAACAGATGGGAAACGCCTTGAAGACCACCCTGCTGAAGAGCGGAAACCTTTTTGAAGCCTTTAATTTCAGGTATTTTGGTCCGGTCGATGGCAACGATGTGATCCGCCTGGTGAAGTTGCTGAGCGATATGAAGTCGATCAGAGGTCCCAAGTTACTGCATGTTCATACCATCAAGGGAAAAGGCTTTGAAAAAGCCGAAAAAGATCAGACCATTTATCATGCTCCCGGCCTGTTTGACAAAACGACGGGAACGATCAGGGAGGATACTTGTCAGGGGCAGGCACCCAAGTACCAGACTGTTTTTGGCCGTACGATCATCGAACTGGCTGAGCAAAACCCTAAAATCTTAGGTGTCACCCCGGCCATGTCGACCGGTTGTTCCCTCAACCTGATGATGAATAAAATGCCCGATCGCACTTTTGATGTAGGCATTGCCGAGCAACATGCAGTTACCTTCAGCGCCGGTCTCGCTGCTTCGGGTTACATTCCATTTTGCAATATCTATTCGACCTTTATGCAACGCGCTTACGATCAGGTCATCCATGATGTGGCTTTACAAAAGCTCCAGGTGGTCTTTTGCCTTGATCGCGGAGGACTGGTCGGGGAAGATGGCGCCACCCATCACGGGGTCTTCGATTTGGCTTACCTGCGTTGCATCCCCAACCTGGTGATCGCTTCTCCCATGAATGAAGAATCGTTGCGGGATATGATGTACACTGCTCAACTCGAAGGAGGTGGTCCCTTTGCCATCCGTTATCCCAGGGGCCGCGGGGTGATGCCGCATTGGAAAACTCCGTTGAAAGCCCTTGAAATCGGGAAAGGCAGAATTCTCAGGGAGGGGAAAGACCGGGCTGTGATCACCCTGGGACCAGTCGGTAATGATGCCGCGGAAGCATGCGAAATATTGGCAAAGGAGGGTATCTCGGTCGCCCACATCGATCTGCGTTTCCTCAAACCCCTGGATGAGGTGTTGCTTCACCAGGTCTTCAAAAAGTATTCCCATATTGTTACAGTGGAAGACGGAACCATTATGGGAGGAATGGGTTCAGCCCTTCTCGAATGGATGGCCGATCACGGGTATCAGGCGAAAATCGTACGGTTGGGAGTGCCCGACCGGTTCATCGAACAAGGCTCTTTGGCGGAACTCCATCGAGAATGTGGTTTTGATACGGAAACAATTGTCAAAGCACTCCGTGCGAAGAACTGATCAGGGTTTGCCCGGTAAAACATGCCTTGTAACGAAGTGATCACGCCGGCGTTACTAATTTTTTCACATTTTTTTCAACTTTTTATTGACTTGAGGTGTCTTGCAAGTGTACCTTTACTTTTTAATTCCTGTACTCCCCTTGCTCCATCACATGTTCCATCCAATATCAAAAATCATTATTTTTATGAAAAACTACCAGCACCTTACCCTTTTCCCGGTGGTCGTGGTGGCAGCGCTGATTGCTGTTTCCTGTGCTTCTCCGGTAACCCTGACCAGTTGGAAAAATCCAGCCGATAACAGTCAGGTAACAAAAGTTGTGGTATTCCCGTTATTTGACAAGCTGGAGTACACGAAACCTTTCGAGCAAGCAATGGCTGCCTATTTTGAATCTAAAGGATTAAAAGCGATCGGAGCTTTGGATTTCCTCAACCCTTCTGTTAAGTACCCGATGCCCGATGTCATCAAAAAGATAGACAGCATGGGTGCCAATGGGGTCCTGGTCTTCAAATATACCGGCACCGACAAAACCCAGAATTATGTTCCTCCCACCTATTATGGCGGTTGGGGCGGTGGATACTGGGGTGGTGGATACTGGGGCGGCGGTTATTGGGGCGGCGGCGTGGCTACCGGTGGATACTGGGTCACCACTTCCACCCTCAACCTGAAAGCTTCACTTTACGTTAAAGCCAACAAGGAGGCGATTTGGACGGGTGATATCACCGTTACCGATCCTAATTACGTCGATCAGGCGGCCACAACCATTGCCCAGGATATTTATGCTGACTGGGTCAAAAACAACGTGGTAAAATCGCCGGAGACCGTTAAATAGCCCCATCTGGTTCCTGCAACTGGATGTGGTTACATAAAAGGGTTTCTCAGTAGCTTGAAAGCGCAGGCAGGGTGAAATCATACCGTGTATCGGTGACCAGTTTGAGCATGAAATCGGCCACATCGGCACGGGGAACGGTACGGGAGGTAGGGATTCCCGGATTGACTTTATAACTGTTTGTTTTGGGTGAATCGGTCAATCCGACCGGACGGAGGATGACCCATTTGGCACGGCTTTCGCGGATAACCTCAACCTGCCGGAGTTTATCGGCGAAAACGTGACGCAGAAAGAGGGGTTTAATCACCTTTCCAAACCAAAACCCGGCATCGTTGCCCAGGATCCCGGCTGACGACATGCAAATAAAACGCTTTACGCCACACTCCTCCATCGCTTCAAGAATTCTCCGCGTTCCTTCAGAAAGGACGCGGGAAGGTTTGTTCGAATCCATTCCTAAAGCACAAAGGACGGCATCCTGTCCTTCGACCGCTTCGCTGATCTTTGGCAGATCGGTGAGTTCTCCCTGAATTACGGTCAGGTTTTTATGCCGGATGGTTACATTCTCAGCTTTACGGGCAAAAGCGGTTACCGTAAAACCCTGGTTTAATGCCTGGTATACAATTAGTATACCGGTCCTGCCACTGGCTCCAAAAACTGCAATCTTCATGGTCGGAAATAATTGGCAAAACTAAGAAAAATATGCCATTTCCTGAATATCACAGAAGCGTTGTCAAAGAAGTTTAATTAAGGGAAAAAGTTCTATTTTTAACAAAAAATTCTTTGGTGGCACCTTCTCCCTTGTTCCGGAAGAAACCTATTGGAAAGATACTGGAAGACTCTCAGGGAAATTCCGGTGGCAGACCGGAGTTGCGGAAGAACCTCACGGTTGTGGATCTCACCGCTCTGGGCATTGCTGCAGTCATCGGGGCAGGGATTTTCAGTACCATAGGAAATGCCGCAGCCAGCGGAGGACCGGCCGTCTCGCTGTTGTTCTTATTCACCGCCCTGGCGTGCGGTTTTTCAGCGATGTGTTATGCTCGTTTTGCCTCGGTCATCCCGATCAGCGGCAGTGCTTATACATACGCCTACGCGAGTTTTGGAGAGCTGATTGCCTGGATCATAGGCTGGGATCTGATCATGGAATATGCCATAGGCAACATCGCGGTTGCCATCTCCTGGTCAGACTATTTTACCGGTTTCCTGGGTGGTATCGGAATACATCTCCCCGACTACCTGTGTGTCGATTACCTGTCCGCCTCGCGGGGCTACCATACCGTGGCAGAGGGATTGCTACAAGGGCTTTCTTTTTCGGGGTTCTCCGACGGGTTGAAAGCCTCCTGGAATGCTTGGCAAAGCGCCCCTATGATCGGGGATCTCCATATCATTGCTGATGTCCCGGCTTTTATGGTGGTTGTTTTTATCTCCCTGTTGGTGTACATCGGCATTTATGAGACCAAGGTCGCCGGTAACATCATGGTGCTTTTAAAGATCGGGATCCTGCTGTTGATCATTGGCGTCGGCACGTTCTGGGTGGATCCCGGAAACTGGGATCCCTTTGCCCCGAACGGACTTTCGGGAGTATTAAAGGGAGTTTCCGGTGTTTTTTTCGCTTACATTGGTTTTGATGCCATCTCCACCACGGCTGAGGAGTGCAGGAATCCCCGGCGCGACCTGCCGCGGGCCATCCTTTTGGCGCTGGTCATCACCACCGTCTTGTATATACTGATCAGCCTGGTACTTACAGGAATGGTCCATTACAGTGAACTGGGAGTGGGAGATCCCCTTGCTTATGCTTTTCAGAAACTTCATTTAAATAAGCTTTCCGGGGTGATCGCTTTAAGCGCCGTGATTGCCATGGCCAGTGTGCTGCTGGTTTTCCAGGTCGGGCAACCGCGGATCTGGATGAGCATGAGCCGTGACGGTTTATTACCTCCCGCTTTTTCAAAGATCCATCCACGCTACAAAACGCCCTGGTTTTCGACACTCATCGCCGGAATACTGGTAGCCGTCCCTTCTCTCTTCATGAACCTTACCGAGGTCACCGACCTGACCAGCATCGGGACCCTTTTTGCCTTTGTGCTGGTATCGGGAGGAGTGTTGGTACTGGATGCCAAAGGCAGCGCTACGCAGAAAGAAATAGCAGGAAAGGGTTTCCGTATTCCTTATTTCAACAGCCGTTATTTTCTGCCTCTTGCCTGGGGAGGGATTTTGCTGCTCCTCCTGTGGTGGCAACCACCCGAGTTCAGGGCGCTGCTTTCCTGTTTCGGCGGTCTGAACAGTTCGTTGCTCCGAACTGAATTTCCGATCCTGATCTTTCTGCTTGGCGCCGTTATCATGACCTCCCTTGCGGTCTGGAAACAACTCTCGCTCATTCCGGTACTGGGGTTACTGACCAATTTCTATCTGATGGCACAACTCGGTGTGACCAATTGGATGCGTTTTCTGGTTTGGCTGGTCATCGGGCTGGTCATTTATTTTGGTTACGGACGGAGGTTTTCGAAACTTCGGAAAGCTGCCATGAAATAATTATAAAATTATATAACAAAATACATACAAAATATTCATAAAAAACCTAAAAACAAAGCATTATAGTGTCTGTTATTGAAATATTGGTTATCATTGTGGCCGGGGTACTGGTCGGGTTTATCAACACCCTGTCGGGCGGGGGATCGGTGATCAGTTTATCGCTTTTACTGATTCTCGGGTTACCGGCCAACATTGCCAACGGCACCAACCGGATCAGTATTTTTTTCCAGACTCTTTCATCGGTCGGGAGTTTTACCCGTCAGAAGATGTTCACCAACCTGCGCCCGGTGTGGCTCAGCATCCCGGCGACGGTCGGGTCGGTGATGGGCGCTTACCTGGCGGTTGACGTCAGTGAAAAGGTGGTCGAGATCGCGATGGCCGTAGCGATGGTGATCATGCTCTTTTTCCTTTTTTACAAGCCCGATAAGTGGTTGAAAGAGAAGCCCCTGATGCTTGATAAACCGTTGAGATGGTGGCAGTTTCTGATCTTTTTCGGGGTTGGTTTTTATGGTGGTTTTATCCAGGTCGGCGTGGGTTATTTTCTCCTCATGGCCCTGGTATTGGGAGTGGGTTACGACCTGGTGAAAGCCAATGCCGTCAAGAACCTGATCGTCTTCTTTTATGCCATTTTCGCGCTGCTGGTTTTTATTGTTGACGGGAAGGTAAATTATCTTTACGGGTTGATTCTCTCAGCCGGCAGCATGGTTGGGGCATTGATCGCCTCTTACCTGGCAGTAAAGAAAGGGGCGGGTTTTATCCGCGCTGTGATCGTCTTCTCTGTACTGCTGACGATTCTGCAGGTCAGCGGGCTGATCAATTTCGCGGCTTTGTACCAGCGTCTCTTACAGGTGAATCCCTGATTTTATTGATGATCGTACTCCTGGATATCCTGGCTCACGTATTCAAGCCCGATTCCTGCCTGCCGGAACATTGCCTCCGATTCTGTCGCGTCGTGGTATTTTTTCTCACATACTACCCTGATGATACCGCAGTTGATGATCAGCATGGCGCAGGTACGACAAGGAGTCATCCTGCAGTATAGTGTGGCGCCTTCAAGGGGTATGCCCAGCCGGGCAGCCTGACAGATGGCGTTTTGTTCTGCATGGACGGTCCGCATGCAATGTTGCGTGATGCGGTCGTCTTCATGCAATACTTTTTTCATCAAATGGCCGACTTCGTCGCAATGGGGCAATCCCCTGGGAGAACCCACGTATCCCGTTACCAGGATCTGTTTATCGCGCACGATCACGCAACCGCTCTTTCCCCGGTCGCAGGTGGCCCGTTTAGAAACGGTGGCCGCGATCTCCATGAAATATTCGTCCCATGACGGCCGCTTGTTTTCAGATTTTTCCATGCGGATTTGAATCGGTTTATTATTCGCACAAAGTTACTTTTTTGAGAAGAATGTGGTATTTTTGCGAAAGAATAATCCATTAAAAAGAACTTTTGACTCATGAACTTAAAACGGGGAGTACTCCTTCTTCTGATTCTGTTTACCACCCTTTCTGCCGGCGCTGCGTGGTTCAGTTATATGCCCTACCAGGTCAGTCAACCGGATGGATCCACGATTTCCTGTTATGTATCGGGGGATGAGTATTTTAACTGGCTACACGACCAGGAGGGCCACACGATCATTCAGGCAGAGGACGGTTTTTTCTATTATGCGCAAAAGTCGGGCGACCAAGTGGTCCCTACCGCTTACCGGGTCGGGACCGTTGACCCTGCGCAGCTTTCTCTGGAAAAATGGGTCAAAATCTCCCCTTCCGAGTACCAGAAACGGCGTGATTTTTTCACGCGGGACATAGACCGCTCGGTCAAAGCGCCACATGACGGGACCCTCAACAACCTGGTGATTTATATCCGGTTTAATGATGACACGGAATTTCCAACTCCCCGCCAGAACTTCGACAACCTCTTTAACCCGGAGACCGGAAATACCCTGAAGTCCTATTATCGGGATGTTTCCTACGACCTTCTGACCATAAGCAGTTCTCATTACCCTGCTTGCGATATGTCGGTCAATCTATCTTACAAAGATACCCATAACCGCGGTTATTTTCAGCCCTATAATGCCACTACCAACCCCTCTGGTTACTCCAACGACGAGCAGCGCAGGATCCGTGAACATAATTTGTTGAAGGATGCCGTCAACTGGATCAATGCCAATTCTCCCGTTCCCGGCGATCTCAATATCGACGGCGACAACGACGGGAGCGTTGATAATGTCTGTTTTATCATCAGGGGTGTCAACGGTGCCTGGGCGGAGCTTTTGTGGGCGCATCGCTGGGTGTTGAGTTCTTATTACGTATACATTAACGGGAAACGGGTTTATGACTATACTTTCCAACCGGAAACGCAGGTTGCAGTCAATACTTTGTGCCATGAAATGTTTCATGCATTAGGAGCTCCCGATCTTTACCATTACACCGACAACGGAATCGATCCCGTGGGTGCATGGGACCTGATGCAGAGTGGCAGCGGGCACATGGGCGCCTATATGAAATGGAAATATACCAACCAGACATGGATCACCGATATCCCGGTGATCACTACTTCCGGAGAATACACCCTTCATCCGCTCCGCGCGGGGTACAACACTTCGTACAAGATCCCTTCTCCCAATTCTGAAACCCAGTTTTTCATTGTTGAATATCGCAAAAAACAGGGAACGTTCGAAGGCACCCTCCCCGGATCAGGCCTCTTGGTTTACCGCATCGATACCCTTAACGGCAATGCAGGAGGGCCTCCCGACGAGGTTTATCTCTTCCGGCCGGGAGGCTCCCTTACCGAAAACGGATCACCGGGTCTGGCCCATTTTTCGGCCGAATCGGGAAGGACAGAAATGAATGATAACACCAACCCCTCCTCCTTTTTGCAGGATGGTTCACCCGGAGGACTGGTCTTCATGAATGTCACTTCTGCTGATACCACCATCTCCTTTACGGTGAATGTGACCAACATCAAGGATCCCGCATCATTCAGGACCGAAGCGGTCAGCACCTCGGAAATCCTTCTCCATTGGCAAAACAACCCTGAGACAGACCAGGTGATCATCGCCTTTGATACCCTTCCGGTCACCGGGATGCCCGTCAACGGAATGACCTATCAACCGGGCGATCTTTTACCCGGGGGAGGCACCGTGATCTATACCGGGAACGTGGATACCCTTTTCATCCATCAGGGTTTGACTGTCAACACCCATTATTACTACAAAGCCTGGTCGATGATCACCGCGATGAATTATTCTTTTGGAATCACCGCCGACGCTTTTACCTTGTGCAACCCGTTAACCAACCTTCCCTTTGCCGAAGGTTTTGAGAATTCCGACCAGGTTCCCTCTTGCTGGAGCCAGGAAAATACCGAACCCCTCTGGATCTTTTGCCAGGGCAACGGGGCCGGCAGCGGCGGAGGATTTCCTGAAGAGGCCCACACCGGCCTCCGGAATGCCTGCCTGAAAGACATCACCACAGCGCCCCATAAAAATAAGCTGATTCTTCCCATGATGGACCTGACTGCCTATTCAGTAGCAGAACTCCGGTTTTGGCTCTTCATGCAGCGCTGGGGAACCCGCCAGGATGAATTGACCGTCTTTTACCGGACAGCTCCGACAGCAGCATGGATACCCTTACAAACCTATAATACCTCGATCACTGCCTGGACAGAGGAGGTCATCACGTTACCTGAGATCACCAATCAGGTGCAGATCGCGTTTGAAGGCAACGCGAGATTTGGCTTTGGTGTGTGTATTGATGACATATTGATCGATGGGAACATCGTTTCCACGGCAGAAAAGAAACCGGCAAAGATTTGGATTACCCCCAATCCCGGAAAGGATTTTTTCACGATTCGCAGTGACCGGGAAGAGATCAGGGAGATCGACCTTTACGATGTTACAGGGAAATTGTTATTCCGGCGATCAGACATTAACTCACCGGAGCAGCGGCTGGATTTGACCGGAAAGGAGGGAGGCCTCTATTTTGTCAGGATTACCTTGTCCGACGAAGTCATTCTCCGGAAGGTGACCCTTTTGCCTTGATCCGGGCCAAGGCTGTTTCCACCTGCCGGAATAGCGCTGTTTTTCCGCCGTTGTTGCTCAACACGAAATCAGCCATTTCACGGCATCCTGCAAGGTTTTGCACTCCGGGATCGGAGGTGTGCATCTCGCGTTCTTCCTGCTCCAGGAAGGTCTCGTAAGAAATATCATCTGTCACTGAGTTCCGGAGCCGGATCCGCTGGAAACGTATTTCAGGAAGTGCATCCACGGCAAAAAGATAGAAATCTCCTTTTTGGCGCAGGGAGACGATCTCTCCGGTGGTACGGATGCTTTCGATGATGCAGGGCTGGTCACTGGCAGCAGCTTGGAGGTACAACTGGTCAGTAACGTAGGATGGGCCGAAAGTTGCTCTTAATTCATTGGCTATTAAGAACATGCTATTTCTGTTTTCCGGAAGATATCGTTTACGGATGATTTCCAGCAGGAAGTGTCTGACCGAAAAATGGCGGAATCCTTTTTCACCAACAAGATATTCCACCACGGTTCCTTTGCCTGCACCTAAGGTTCCGGTGATCCCGATAATCAGCATACGCGGTTAAATTTGGCCTGCCTTCAGGCGTTCAATCCATTTTTCGGCAACCACGGGGCGAAAGGCGTCGAGTTGATCCAGCAATTGGGCAGGATCTTCAGCTACCTGCAAGATGGCTCTGTGTTCAGGGCGTAAAAACCGTTCGTCGACGGCATGGTCCAACAGGGCCAGCAGCGGATCGAAAAACCCGCGGAGGTTGAGCAGTCCTATGGGTTTATGAATGATTCCCAATTGATTCCAGGTGAGCACTTCGAACAGTTCATCAAGTGTGCCGTATGCTCCGGGGAGGGCGACGAAAGCGTCGGATAGTTCGGCCATGAGGGCTTTCCGTTCCTGCATATCGCCCACGATGTGCATTTTGGTCAGATGGTGATGTGCTACTTCCCGTTCCACTAAGGAGGAAGGCATTACACCGGTTACTTTTCCGCCCGCTTCAAGCAGGGTATCAGCAAGCACCTGCATCAGCCCGACGTTGGCGCCTCCGTAGACCAGGGAGATTTGGCGGGAAAAGAGAAGCAGCGCAAGGTTCCGGGCGCTTTCAGCATAACCCGTGTTGCTTCCACGGCTGGAGCCGCAGAAAACGCAAAGTGTTTTAATCATTCGAAAAATCCTCGATAATACCGTGAAACATCCGGATGCCCGTTTCAATGATCTCATCCGGAAAATCGTAATAACAAGTGTGAAGATCGCAATGATTCTCCCCC
>Ga0209098_1004981_pt1 | contig 10123 bp, 2 predicted proteins | sample AD_JPNHW1_MetaG_FD_184429 | JGI IMG/M metagenome (GOLD analysis project Ga0209098, IMG submission 184429) | Active sludge microbial communities of municipal wastewater-treating anaerobic digesters from Japan - AD_JPNHW1_MetaG (SPAdes) (version 2) | ecosystem: Engineered > Bioreactor > Anaerobic >... | reverse complement strand
GAAGGCTGTACCCTTTCGGTGCAGGCGGTCAGTGCGTTGTTGTTTGTGCAGACTGCATCTCCGGTGGCTGCCGACATGACCGTGCACGCGGTGCGCTCCGACGGCAAGGTGTTGCCCGCGGCCAACTGCTGGATCTCCAAGACCAAGGCCGGCGACGAGTGGCAGTATGTGATCAACCTTTTCGACACCCAGAAGGCCGCCGGGCTCACCTACGCCCTGACGTTTTCCGAGCCCCTCATGCAGAACCGTGCACCGAGCCTGACCATCGTGGGAGGCCGCACCTTCCATGTGGCGCCCGCAGGTACGCTCTACATCGATGTATTCGCCCAGGACCCCGACGGCACGATTCCGCAGCTCTCCACTGCGCTGCTCCCCGACGGTGCCCGGTTCACCGACAACAAGAACGGGCGCGGATTCCTTGCCTGGACGCCGAAGGATGGGATGGCGGGCACCTATGCGATCCAGTTTAAGGCGACCGACGGGGCGTTGTCCGACATCGAGAGTGCCACCGTAGTCGTCGGAGCGCCTGCAGGCGACGGTTTCAGCGGATGGGCGGCGCAGTTCTGGCCGGGCATCACGGATCCGGCGATCATTGGTGCCGAGGCGGATCCAGACGGCGACGGAATGGTGAACATCATGGAGTATGCGTTGGGTTCCGATCCGACCTATTCCGATCAGTCGCTTCTACCGTGGCTGGGCATCGACACGGTGGACGGGAAACGCTACCTGACGCTGACCTACTGGCGCCGTACCACTGCGCTGGATCTGGAGTACAAGGTGCTCGCCTCCGAGACCCTCTATGCTCCGCTGGATAATTGGCAGCCGCAGACCGATCTCGCGGTGATCGATGCTGCCGACACCCTCCATGGCTACGAGTGCGTGAAGGTTCGCGACAGCGTCGCGATCGAGGATTCGCCGGGCCATCGTTATCTGCGGCTCTCCGTACGGCTTGTGAGCCAAGGAGGTACTCCGTGAAGCGGATCATAGGCGCTCTCTCCTGTATCCTCGTCGCTGCATGTGCCTGCGCCGAGACGATCCCCCTCGGCGTGGTCTTTGCCGACGAGAAGGTCCCTGGCACTCTGCCGCTCGCCAACCGCGGATCGCAGGAAGCGTTCTTGCTGGAGGCGACCAGCGACTGCCCCTGCCTGACAATCCAGGCCGAGCCCGCTCCGCTAGCTGCGGGGCAGCGTCGTGAGTTACCCTATGCGTATTTGTCGCAGAGCACCGGCCGTTTCGTTGTGCAGGTGGGCCTGCTCGGGCAGGACCGAAAGCTGATCGACTCCCATACCGTCACCGGCTTTGTCGCCCGGCGCAGCTGGGTCATTCGCGCCACCGAGTTGCTGGCCAAGCCCGAGGCGGTTGTTGTCGACATGCGCCTCCCGGTTCAGTTCGCCCAAGCGCGCTTGCCCCGTTCGCTTAACCTTCAGACTTTTGCGCTCAAGAGCCACAAGGAGTGGCAGAACCGCACGCTTATCCTCGTCGACGAGGGGCACGCCCCTGCCGAACTGATGGCGGAGGTGGCCGCGCTACGAGCGGCCGGTTTCGGGGATGTTCGCGCCCTTGAAGGCGGTGTCGCTGCCTGGGCGCGCCAAGGTGGACCGCTCGAGGGATCTGCGGATCTGCCTGTACAGATCGCGCAGATAACTCCGGCGCAGTTTGCCCGCAGCCAAGCCGCTGGTCGCTGGCGGGTGATTGAAGTCGCGCCCGATGCCGCGTTGCCCGGATCCGAGTGCGTTGCCAGCTGGAAGGAACTTGAGCCGCTGCTCGGGCGGCTGCCCACGCCGCCGGCTGGCGCCTTGCCGCAGCGCACCCTGCTGATTGCCCCCGATTTGGAGACCTACGCCCATATCGAGAAGCGCTTTGGCGCCCTCGACACCGCGGGACTCTTCTACCTCGAGGGCGGCGCCCGCGCCCTCCAGCAGTTCCGCGCCCTGCAGGCCGCCATCGTCTCCGGCCCCGCGCCGACGGCCACCACCCACACCCGCTCTACTGCTCCGGCCTCCCGCGCCGGCTGCGGCGTCTGTCCCCACTAAGTTCCCTTTCCCGTCACTTCCATGCGTCCGTCGTCTTTGCTGTCCCTGCACCGTTATCTCTGTTGCTTGGTGCTTCTGTTCGCCTTCGCGATCCATGCTTCTCTTGCGGCCCAAACCGCTCCGGAGCTTCCCCGCGAGGGCCTCCGGCTCTGGCTCCGCGCCGATCAGGGCGTGGTCACGGATGCCGACGGCAACGTCCAGCGCTGGGAGGACCAGTCCGGCCGCAACATGCACGCGACGCTGGGAAATATCAGTCGCTTACGCCTTGTCGCGGGCGCTGTGAATGGGCAGCCCGCGCTGCGCTTCGCCCCGCCCGAGACAGCCGGTGGCCAGTACCCTTGGCTGCAGCTCCCGAACTTCATGGAGGGCGCGACCGCCGGCGAGATGTTCGTCGTCCTGAAGTCGTCGGCCACTGCCGGTGCATCCAACGGAGCCTGGTGCCTCGGATCGGATTACAAGTCGACCTATAATGGAGCAACGAGCTACTACTCGACCGAATATCCCGACTCAAACGGCTCGGTTGGGGACTATTTCGTGGGCCAATCCAGATACTCTCCGGCAATCACGGAGCTAGGTTCCTTCCATATCTATAACGTCTCGCGTGACTCGAGTGCTGGAGAGATGATGGCGAACTTCCAATCCAAGGGAACGCTGTATGGAGCTACCTGCACTTTCACCACGACTCCGATAATCGGGAAAAACCTCAAAGGAACCCCATTCATCGGTGAGATCGCGGAGGTGATCATCTACGATCATCGCCTGTCTGCCTTGGATCGGGTCGCGGTGCATGCGGCTTTGGATGCCCGGTACGCGCTGCTGCCGACTCCGCTAGAGCCGACAGATCTTTCGGCCTCGAGTCCAATCGAGGGCGGAAAGATCGTTCTCCGGTGGAAGCGGCCGGAAGGTGTTCGGCCGGTCTTCTATCGGGTCGAGCGGAAAGCCGCTGGAGAGGCAGAGTTTTCGTCGATCGCCCTGAGCGTGGTTCCCGAATGGTATTGCGACGCTTCTGCGGTAAACGGCCAGCTCTACTCCTATCGTGTCATCGCGTGCGTGACTCCGACACGCCAAAGTCCGCCATCTGCCTCTGTGGCAGCCAAGGCGTCGGCGGTTGCTGCAGAAGTGCCGACCGCCGGTCTGCGGCTCTGGTTGCGCTCCGATACCGGGGTTGTACTGGACGAAAACGGCAAAGCCAAGAGATGGAGTGATCAATCGGGTTGGGCGGCCGACGGTGATTCGGCGGCCTACCCGCGGGAGTATTTCACGGATCCATCGGTCGGGTGCTCCGTATTGCATGATGCGTATTTTGACGTCGCAACCCGCCTTAGCGATGCGGTGGCTGGGGAGATGGTATTGGTCGGTCGTATTGACGACGATGAGAATTGCGGTTTCTATAATGCATTTAGTTCCGTGGGGGGTGTGTGGTACTCTTTGGGAGAGCGGTACTCGTACTGGTATGATAGCTTCGGTAGCAAGACGACTGTCACGCGCCGTCCTCCAATCCAAGATTGGCACCAGTATCATGTCTATAGCGCGACCGCGAAGGGTGGGTCGTGGGCCAATTCCTTTAATTTTGTCCCCAGTTTCAGCCGAGCTGTTAACGAAGTATCGTTCAAGGACGGCGGTACGGTTTCAAACGGCTATGGAACGATTGTTGAAGTGCTGGTGTATGATCACGAGTTGAGCACTGCGGAGCGGCTGCAAGTGGCACAGCACATCGACTCCATGACCAAGGTCTTCCGAGCGCCGCTGCCTCCGACCGATTTGACCGGGTTTGCGATATGGGATCAGAGTGGCGTACGGCTTTGCTGGGCAGCTGGTGACGCCATATCGAGCTATTATCAGGTGGAGCGAGCGGTTCATGGGGGCGTTTTCGAGGTGATCGCTGACCGGGTGTCATCCTTGTCGTATGTCGACAAGAATGCGGTTGCTGGTGTTCAGTATGACTACCGCGTCAGGTCCGAGAGTTTTACGGGTTCGCTGTCGGCACCGACTGAGCCGCTCGCTCTCACGAACTCGCGTAGGCCAGAGGATGTGCCGACGGACGGATTGGCGTTGTGGCTCCGGGCGGATTGTGGTGTGGAGCTTGGCGGGCGAAGAGAGGTGTGGGCGTGGCACCCATATGCCGGCACCGTCAGCGCCGCAGTGCCATCCGATGACTACGATGACCTTCTGCCAAAGCACAGCCAGGTAAGCATCGGTGGGCAGCCTGCTGTTTCGTTTACTCACAATAGCGGATACTATACCTCCTTGAGCTTGCCATCTTGCTATCGGGGTGCGGGTAGCGCCGAGGTGTTCGTGGTGATGAAGCCGCGGGAGCTGGCTAATTCCTCTCAATATCTCTATCTTGGTGATCTCGGTTATATTTCCATTCCCGCCAACCAAGGGGGTGGGGTGTATGCCTATATCGGGGGCTGGTCGGGGAGTGACTACACCCTTCCTCGGTTGATCGATCAACCCTTGCTTGTGCACGTGTCTGCGGAACCAGGCGCATGGGTGCTCCGCGTCAATGGCAAGGAGCTCGCCCGCTCGACGGATTTTACGGCGTTCAGTCCTTATTGGAGCTCTAGGTTGGGGGACTGGGTCTGCAATGCTGATCTATCGGAAGTCATCGCGTTCAATCGGACCCTGAGCGACAGCGAGCGGGTCGGGATTTACGGCTATCTCGATGAAAAGTATGACCTCATCAACGATCAGGTCGCGAATCTTGCTCCAGCGATCGATACCCTTGCCTATGTTCCGTATGTGCGAGTTCGCTGGAACGGGGCCGCGGCGGCGTTCTACAAGGTCGAGATCGAGCGTAGTGTGGGGACCTCCGGGGAGTTTATGCCTTGTGCGACGCTTGCGGGTGGAGCAGGAGTGTACGTCGAGCCCGATGTCGCGCCGGAGGTGAGTTATACCTATCGCCTGCGGACGGAGAGCCAGTTCGGTGTGCGTTCGGACTGGGTGACTTTGCCAACGGTGACGACCGGTGCGCGACCGGATTTCCTTGGTGCGAGCGGGCTCGCGCTATGGCTGCGTGCAGACACCGGAGTCGAGGTCGATCCCGATGGGTATATTCGGAGTTGGCGGGATCAGTCCGGTGCGGACCGCGACGCGAAGACTTCGGAGTTCGATGCGTACGATCACGCTACTGTGGTCCCAGGCGCGGCCAACGGGCATCCGGTCGTGAAGACGGTGAACGGCGAGGATCTAGCGCTTGCTCGTGGGCTCAGCGGGCAGGGTGAGTCATTTGTAGTCCTGCGACTCGCAAAGCGTGAGAGCGCAGACTATGAGATTCTCTGCGGATGTTCCTATTTAAGTCGGACTGGCAAGATCGCCGGGTCGTATTCGGTAGCTGGCTCGAACGGTACCCAGTATCGGAATTTTTCTCTCGTTCCGTCGGTAGCTCTCGAGAAGTTCCATCTGTTCAATGTCTCGGCTGGGGATGCTTTTGTCGTACGAACGAACGGGGCGGAACAGTTCCGGGATGGCGGCCCTGGCTGTTCCTTCGACTACAGTACTCTCAGCGCCAATCTCGACATCGAAATCGCGGAGGTTCTTGCATTCGATCATGCGTTGACGGACGTTGAACGGCGATCGGTCGAGAAGTATCTGTTCGAACGGTACTTGCAGGTGCTGCCGGCTCCTGCCTTCAGTCCGGCTCCCGGTGCGAAAGCCTCTGCCTATGATGTCTCACTGGCGTCGGAGACCGCAGGCGCGAAAATCTACTATACAACCGACGGGACCGACCCCGTCCCGGGGGTGTCGGCGCTCTATTCGACGCCGATCCATTGTGAAGCATCGACTAGGATCAGGGCCATCGCGGCGAAGGAGGGTGAGTTTAGTGCTATCGCCAACGGGCTGTATTCGATTGGTGTCGGACGTGCCCCTGGTGACGCGCGGAGTGGCTTTGTCGGCAGCTATTTCGAGAGATACGACAAGACGGGCACATGGTGGAGGCAGCTGGAGCGCAGTCTCTACTTTGGTCCGCGAATCGGGAGTGACTACTGCTGGAGTTATGATCCCTCACTGGTCAGTGGTTCGACCTATGTTGAGTGGGAGGGGTCACTCTTGGTTCCGTACACGGAGCGCTACACCTTTAAAGTGGACTCCTGGAACGGAGGGGCTGACCTCTGGCTAGATGGCAACCTTCTGATCGATGGATCCAGCGACTGGCAATCGGTGCGTACTGCGTCGATCGATCTCGTCGCCGGCCAGACCCTGCCGATTAAGATCACCTACCGCCGTTGGTCCAGTACCTACCGCTGTGAGAGACTTCGTTTCTTCTGGAGCAGTTTTTCTATTCCAGAGGAAATCGTCCCGAACGCTGACATTATCTCTGGGCTTGATCGGGACACGATTAGCCCAACACCGGAGCTATCGCTCGACGGAGGTGCTTACTTCTCGCCGCAGAAGGTGAGAGTCTATGGTTACGGGGGTGCCATCCGCTATACCCTCGACGGCACCGAGCCGACCCCCGCGTCGGCCCTCTACACCGAGCCGGTGACGATCTCCGAATCGTGCACCCTCAAAGCGAAGTTTTTCTCACCCGATCGCGAGGAGGGTGGGACGCGTGTCGCCACCTATACGATCGTCAACGACCCACCGACGCTTTCGAATCCGACGTTCAACGGAACGGCGATCCCTGAACTGCTTGTCGGGGCAGGCACTCTCGGCGTGACCGCGACCGATGAGACTTTTGGTATCGCGCGGGTCGAATTCCATCTCGATGGCAGGGAGCTCGGTGTCGACACTTGGATATACGACGGGGTCAGCACCTATTTCGATCCCGCGCTGGTCAGCGACGGTCCCCACACCCTCACCATCCAGGGATGGAACAGTCGCGAACAGGCTACTGAGGTTCTTTCGGTCCCGATCTCGGTCGTGATGAAGTCTCCTCCCGCGCCGGTGATCGAATCCCCATCCGACGGCGCGAAGCAGAGCCGATCCGAGCTGACGGTGCGAGGGCATGCGCAACCGCGCAGCCTCGTCCGCATCCATCGGGCGGGCACCGCGATCGGCCAAGCGGCCGCCGACGCCACCGGGGCGTTCGCGATCAACGTCGTGCTCGTACCCGGTGCGAACGCGCTGACCGCCTCGGCGCAGAATCGCAACCCTGTCCCGAGCGAGCCTTCCGCGCTGGTGACGTTGACCTACGACAACACCGTGCCGGCCCCGCCGCTCGCCCTTACGGCGCGCACGCGCAAAGCCGGCGCGATCGACCTGAGCTGGCAGGCTCCGGCCGGAGGTGTGTACACGGGCTTCTATGTGTTCCGTTCGTCCAGCCCGATCCCGGCCGACGCGGTCTTGGATTCGAAGAACGCGATCGGCGGCGGCATGATCCGCACGTTCAGCCTGAGCGACACGCCGGCCGAGGACGGACGCTACTACTACCGAGTGATCACCGGCTACCAAGTGGGACAGGACCTCGCGCTAAGCACGCCCTCCAACCAAGCCGACGTGGTCTCCGATCGCACCGGGCCCACGGCCAAGGTGCGCCTTGATCCGATCTCGGGTTCCTTCGATGCGACCCTGCGCCGCTTCGGCCGCGGGATGGCCAACGTGATCGTGACGACGAGCGAGCCGTTGTCGGCTCCGCCGTTCCTCAACATCGCCATAAGCGGTGGCACTCCGGTCTTTATCGACCTCAACGCTGCCGGCGCCGAGACCTATACCGGCGTCCTTCAAATCGGTGCGCAGACGGCCTCGGGCACGCTCACCCCGCTGTTCTCCGCCCTCGACAAGGCGGGCAACCGCGGCTCGCAGGCTACACTCACCGAGCCGGCCGCCATCGACGTGCAGGGCCCGGTCGTCACCGGCGTGATGCCGGTTCGCCCCGACCATGACGGCACCCTTGAGGAACTGCCGTTGTACACTGCGATCAAGAACGCGCCGCAACCGCTCACCGTCCACTGGCGCTTTACCCTCGATGAGGCACCGAAGCCCGGCGCGATGCCCACGGTCACCGCGACTCTCTCCAGCCAGCCTTCGATGCCGCTGTCGGCGACCGTGACCGACGCCGGCGATGCCGACCCGCTCACTTGGCTGGTATCGCTCGCGTTGCCCGCTACCGCCGGCACGACCACCGAGACGCTCAGCCTCTCTTTCTCGGCCACCGACGACTTGGACAACACCGGCACGAAGATCGTGCCGCCGCATGAATTCCAGGTCTACTTGGTCAACTTGCCGCCGTTGGCCGTCCCCTCCGGCTTCACTGCTGAGCCGCGCCCGGCCGGCGAGATTGCGCTCTCTTGGCAACCCGTAGCCGGTGCGGCCGGTTACGTGCTCCAGGTCAAGGGGCCGACCACTGCGGACTTCACCGACCTTGTGATGCCCGCCGGTACCGATACCTCGTATACATATACTCCCGCCACCGACGGCACCTACACATACCGCTTGGCCAGCGTGCGCTATGAAAACGGCGCCGATGCGACGAGCAGCTGGTGCACGGGTGTCTCCGCCCGCGCCGACCTGATCGCGCCCCATGCCCCCACCGCATTGGAGCCCACCGTGGTCGCCGAGGGTGTCGCCGTCACCTGGAAGGCGCCCTCCGTCGCCCCCGAGGATGTCGAAGGCTACGCCCTGTATCGCAGCGACACTGCAATCACCGCCGACACTATCGGCACCCTCGAGCCCATCGTGGTCTCGATTCCGAAGACTGCCTCCCTTGCGCTCGATGCGCATCCGGTGCCGACTCAGCCGCATTATGCCCTGGTTGCCTTTGACGACGCCGGCAACCGCTCGGCTCCAGCTATCGGCTATACCAACGTCAGTCTGCTACCCGTACGTACCATCGATGTGTCCGTTGTCGATGACCTCGCGCCGCTGCTCATGTGGGAGAAGGCTCCTGGTTCGGTCATCAAAGGCTATCGGCTCAGCGTCGAGGGCAAGCCCGTCGAGATCGACGGCGCGATGATCGAAGTTGATCACGTTCGGCTGATTGATCCGGCCATCCAGGCGTATACCGATGCCACCTACACCGGCGGCTCCCGCCGCTACACCGTCACCTGTGTCAGCGGCCCGCATTCCAAGGAGCGCTCGCTTACGTTGCCTGCCATCGAGATCGCCTTGGCCGAGGGCTCGCAGATCACCAAGGGATTGCCCGGCACGTTGCAGCTGCTTGTGCGCAACCTTTCCACCGAACCGCTCGCTCGCGCACAGCTGCAGGTCGTGCTCGATGGCAAGGCCCACCTCTCCAGCCGCTTCACGCTTGCCGCCGGCGAACAGCGCGCAGTACCGGTCGTGGTCGGCGGCTACGCGGCGTTGCCCTCGGATCAAGCGCCGTTCCAGGCCAAGCTGCTTTGCGAGCCCCAGTCCGGGGCCAGCATCGCGGTGGCCCGCAGCCTCTCGGCTCCGGTGAGTGCCGGCGCGGTCACCGTCGAGCTTCTGCCCGTCAGCTTCACTCGCGGCGGCAATGGCAAGATCCGCTTCCGTATCACCAATCCCTCGGATCTGGACATCGACATCAAGGTTGCCCGGGGCAATGGCGAAAAGGCTTCCGACCAAGTCCACCTGAGCCTGACCGGACTGGATGGGGCAGTGCTCTCGACCGCTGACGTTCGCATTCCCCTGGGTGATGGCGTCATCGGCATGCCCAACGGCGACACCATCCTGCGCGTTCCCCACAACGATTCCCTCACATCGCCGGAGCTGACCATCCCCGTGCCGTTGTCCGCGCCGCCCACAGTGAACCTGGGTCTGGCGATCGACTCGCTCTACTACGCCTATGGTGATGCCGCGCAGGTGCAGTTGCCCGGTCCCACCGCGCAGGCCGAGGTGAGCACTCGCGAGACTGCCTATACCGCGCAGATCGACTCGATCGCGCCTACCGTTGCGTACTCCCGGCAGCCCATCGCCATCCGCGGGCGTGCGCTCTGGCGTCCTGCCGCCGAAGGCTTGCCCGCCGCTGCTGCACCGACGGTGAAGGTCAATGTCGCCGAAGCGCATCCCGCGGGGAAGAACACGAAAGCAATGTCCTTTCCTCCGCTTTTGCCATAGCGGACGTAGACATAGGAGTGAAAATCGTTCTTCGTCTTCGCGGAGATCTTGATTCTCCCTGTGCCGGCGCCGGCATCTCCGATGAACTTGAGGATGAGGCTTTCAAAGTCAGG
>Ga0209098_1004977_pt1 | contig 10129 bp, 7 predicted proteins | sample AD_JPNHW1_MetaG_FD_184429 | JGI IMG/M metagenome (GOLD analysis project Ga0209098, IMG submission 184429) | Active sludge microbial communities of municipal wastewater-treating anaerobic digesters from Japan - AD_JPNHW1_MetaG (SPAdes) (version 2) | ecosystem: Engineered > Bioreactor > Anaerobic >... | reverse complement strand
CAGCACCCGTTTTATGGTGAAGTCGCCTAGGGCAAAAATCACTGTCGGGTCGGCCTGCAGCGGCATGCCAATCCTGATTCTGTTAAGATACACCCCTGCCACCCTCGGCATTTCGTCTTTTTTCTTGGTTTCCTGATACACTATGGACGACAGTATCACCACTTCGGCGGGACTTAAGCCCAGGGCAGCGGCCTTGTCCCTGCGGGCTTTGTTCCAAAACTTCCTGTATTCATCATACATACGGTTAAAAAACTTTTCGGCAGGATTGTCCCAGAAAATCTCATAGGTATTGGGGATAAAGATGCACATCACATTATCGGGGTCAAGGTTGTACTTTTTCAGAAAAGCCGTGTCGTTCAGCAGGCTGATCAGCGACAAGGAATCGGCTTCGATAATACGGGAAACCCTGGAAACAAATTGTTCTTTAGTCCTGATGTTGTTGAACGTAAGTTTTACCGGCTCCTGCTTTCCTGAGCGCAACAGATTGATAAGCTCGTTGTTGCTCATGTTTTCTTTCAACAGGTAGCGGCCCGGCTTTACTTTCATGGTGTAGGCCTTATGTTCGCAAAGCCACTCAAAAGAGTTGGTGTCGATAATAAGACCGGGTTGGTAGAGTATTTTTTTTACATCCTGAAAGTTGGCATTCGTAGGAATGTAAACAAACATTTCTTTTTTCCCGCCCAGGTCAACATTTTTCACATAAATCAGTTGGTAGTATCTGTATCCGATAAACATGCCTGCAATCAGACAAATAACTATCAGTACCAGTAATCCTCTGAAAAAATTTCTCCAGAATTTGCTTTTCTTCCGGCCGCTCTTGGTTTTCTTCGACAGTTGTTCTAAATCGCTCATAATCCCTTGTATCCTTAGCTGTTTATCAGTTGCAATAAATACTCATGCTTCCATGTTTTATTGTGATACCGCCAGTCTTTTTTCAGGCCGACCACTTTAAAGCCATGTTTTTCAAATAGTTTCATGCTGGCTGTATTTTCCTGCCCTATATTGCAAAACAACTGGTGCAAGCTGAGTTTTTGGAAACAGTATTCAATCATCATGCCAAGAGCCGCGGAGGCATAGCCTTTTTTTTGTTCGCCGGCAGTGATGTATATGCCGATGCCCGCCCTGCGATTGATGGCGTCGGCCTCGAACAGGTCGATACAGCCCACCGGACTGTTGCCGCCGGTGTCGTAAGCTTCGATAAGCAGCCGCAGTTGGCCTGTTTCAAAAAGTCCCCTGCCGATACCCAGCACATATTGCTCGATGGCATACCTCGAAACCAGTTCGGTGTTCTCTGAGGTATCCATGTTTTCAGTATCGTTTTCGAGGCGGTAAATAAAATCAATATCCTCAGGCTCAACGGCACGCAGTCTGATACTTGGGTGTTGCATACTTATAGTTTTATTTGTCCACTGAATACGCAGGCGGCAGGGCCTTCGAGCCACACATCCACAAATTTTTCCTTGTCTTTGTCAAAACTCACCTTTAGGATTCCGCCGCGTGTATTGATTTCGTATGATGATTGAGGCAGCGCGAAAGAGGCAGCAATAGCCGAGGCGGTAACCCCGGTGCCGCACGACAAGGTCTCGTCTTCCACGCCGCGTTCGTAGGTACGCACAAAAAGCTTCCCCTGCCTGATTTCAACAAAATCCACGTTGGTGCCATGAGGGAACAGCGGGCTGTAGCGAATCTCCTTTCCCAGAGTTGCAACATCCAGGATATCGGCATTTTCCACAAAGGCAACATAGTGCGGCGAGCCGGTATCAATAAAATAATACCCATCGCCCGGCTCAACGCGTTCCACATCGGCCATTTTCAGGCGAACCTGCGCCACGCCATCAGCGATGCAAAGGATTTCTGCCCTGTGCAGGCCATCCACGGCCATGAAAGTGATTTTTTCTTTTAAATTCATTTGCTGATACGCAAAAGCGGCTATGCACCTCCCGCCGTTGCCGCACATGGAACCTTCATGACCGTCGGCATTAAAATAGCGCATGGCAAAGTCGTGGGTTCCGGAGGTTTCGAGCAAGAGCAGGCCGTCGGCTCCTATGCCGAAACGCCGGTGACAAAGCCGGTTCACTAGTTCCGGTGCCGGAAAAAATGTGTTCAGCCTGTTGTCAATCACGACAAAATCGTTGCCTGCGCCGTGGTACTTATAAAAATTAACGGTCATAACGAGTTCAGTTCTTTAAGAAGCGATTCATTTTTCATAGGAAAAAATGATTTGAAATCATCCGTATATTCTATCAGATAATAAATATCGTTATATTTAACAAAAAGCTCGTTGTTGTACCCGCTGATAGAAACACTGTTTACTTCGTAGAGGCCAAAGATCACGAGTTTGTTTTCATCAAATTTGTATCCTTTGTAGTTGAGCGGCGATTTCCAGAATTCTGTTTTTATTATGCCTTTGGGTTTACGTTTTGTTTGGCGCTGGTCGGTAAGCAAGGAGTCAAGTTCGTAGCCCTTATCAATTTCGGGGACTTCGCCGGAAATCTTTATCAGGCGGGTAATGATAAGCTCGTCTTTGGAAACTACGATATCGTCGTACGAAGAGCCTGAGGAACGTTCGTTGCTGTCGGAGCCAGCATTGGCATACATAGCGAGCAGTTCGTCGAGAGAGGGATTGAGGCTGTCTTTTTTCAGGCTGTCGATATAGGTAAAAGGAATTTCGGTATTTCCCACGCGGAAATTATGAGAAGATTTTTTATCCTGCCTGATAGAACGGTCGTATTGGTTGGTATCAAGGGAGGTCTTGTCGTTTGTTTTCCTGAAAAAATCTGTAAAGTCATTGTCGTTTACCTGCCACCAAATGATGCCGCCGCCAACAAAAAAACCGAGCACGATGCCCAGCAGCATATAGATTATTTTGTTGACTTTTAAACTCATGGCGTGATTTTAGCTTAGGCTGCAAATTCACAACAAAAGTAATACTATTTCAGGGATAAAGGAATATTAACAATCAGCTTAGTGTAATATTTTTTTATGAAAAATCCTACTAAAACAATATTCACAAAGTTCTACCCTTGTGTTTGTTATTCTATGATTACTTTCCTCTGTACAACCCAATCAACTCCGGTTATTTTTATTAAATATATGTACCATTTGGCAAATTGCTAATATCAAAAATAGTATCGTGGCTCTCAATGTTTTATTTAATAATTACTAATTTGTCTTTTTTGACAACTTTGTTTTTATACAAAAATTTGCAAACATACACACCTTGCGCCAACGATTCAGAACTTACTGACGTATTTTGTCCGGGCTTTATTATTCTTTCAATCAGCTTTTTACCCATCAAATCATAAATTTCAAACAGTATTGTTCCTGTATTGTCTTCGGTATTTGTATAGTCAATATATAGCAGGTCCTTGGCGGGATTTGGGTATAAATTAATTCGTATTTTGTTACCGGTTAACAAATCATCAACTGATTCATCACAAACCTTTACAGTTACGGTAACAGTATCGGTTGTTGTGTCAGAACTAAAGTATGTCTGATACATTATGTACGTGGTGGTTTGCGTGGGCGATGCTATGGGGTTCTTTATGCACGAATCGCTTAACCCGCTGCCGGGCATCCAGTAAAATTCATATCCGTTCATGTTATCCGATGGCCCCAACATAATACTATCTCCCCTGCATATAATGCTATCCATACCAGCTTGCGCTTGTATGATATTACTATCACACTCTATTACAGATACCATATCAATATGATAAACAGATCCTGGACCATAAGAACTAACATCAGGCAGCCAAACATAATTAGTATTCGCGTCGGTTTTAAAATTTCCAACAGTTATAAACTGTTCTCCTCCATGGGCTATGAAAGTACCGGATATTCGTTGCCATTGATTTCTGATATTGAAATAGTAACCAGATGTACTCACAACTGGTGGATTTTGTAATAAATAACACGGCGGATTTCCATAAGGCGTGTGATTAATTAGCGAATCAATAGTAAAACAAGCGCCTATTTGGTCAATAGAAATATAGGATGTGTCAAGGATGGTAATAAAAAAACTCACACAATATACATGATCCTCGGTTAATGGACTTTTAAGTTTTACTTCAAGATAATTTCTTATGCCTTCATTTCCATTCAGGGTAAATGGACAAAATGAAGATTGCGCAATACCTTCATAAGGATAGGTATAACTCCATGGGTTTTGAGGTACACCATAAGCTGATATATTTCCACCTATCGTGTCAACATAATTCAATTTCGAGTTAAAATAATAACAAAATCCACAATCCACAGGTAGAAACCAGTTTGATGGATAGTAATAATATAAAACAATAATTGAATCATTATTATAAATCGGGATAGAATCATACTCTTCAAAGCTTGGGTTGGGCACGTAGTTATACTGGGCAACAGTTTCTTTGTTGCTAAGTAGCAAAATTATAAGTAGCAAAAATAAAAATACTTTTCTCATTTTTTTGAGTAAAAAAGCATCAATACCCAAGGATATTGATGCTTTCATCTTATTACTTTATTATAACCAACTTATCTTTTTTTACAATTTTGTTTTTATATAAAAACTTGTATAAGTAAATACCCTGCGAAAGCGCATCAGTGCTCACAATTGTGTTCTGATTTGGATTAACAATGCTTTCCCTCGGTATCATCATCACTGCTTTGTTGTGCTAAACTTTTGTTTTCACTTATAGATGTTTCGATATACCCCAATATAGCTCGTGCCACGTACACACCTCCGCCACCTATGCAGGGCGGGGTATCGGCAATTATTGATTGGATGTCTAATTGCATCATTGCATAATTTTTAAATGGTTACGCTCCCAAAATTACCGCACCAACGTAATGCTCCCCTTCCTCATCTCCTGTTTGCCACCTGCAAACCCTATTTCCGCCATATAATAAAACACGCCATCGGCGCAAGGCTTTCCGTTGTATGTGCCATCCCATGATGCCTGTGGCCCACTGCCCTCAAACACCTTGTTGCCCCAGCGATTATAAACAGTAAGGTGTAACGTTTCAAAATTTTCGCTTCTTACTCTGAACATATCGTTTTGCTCATCGCCGTTAGGCGAAAAAATATTGGGTATATACACCACAGGTTCCGCCTCTGCCGGCGGTATAGTATCTTCGCAGGGGCAGAGAGAAAAGTTGTCGAAGAAATAGTAAGAACGGTTTGTTGCCGGATTTCCGTAATAAATTTTATTTATTTCATTTTCTTGTTTAAAAGTACCAACGGTAAAGAACTTTTCCCCACCTATGGCAACGAATGTACCTGATATTTTTGTCCAGTTGTTTGTATCTGAAATTATACGTCCAGTTGGGTTGTTTATTTGCGCAGAATAGTACATTGCCATATCATCGAATTCAGTTTTTTGTGGAAGTGTATCTGAAAAAAACACACTTATCGCATCTATAGCAACAAAAGGTGATGAATTATTAAAGGTAAATAATTCTATCCAAAATTCGCAATAATAACATTGTCCTGCGAAAAGTGGCTCAGACAATGACCCTTGTATATATTCTCTATTTGCTGATGGAGGAAAATAATCGTAAATGCGTATCCCAGCATATCCGCGCCCAAAATATGCATGCTGAAAATAAGGTAATAATGAAGGCATTATTAATGAATCAACACCACAAGTATTTAGATATTCTGAAGTACTGCCATCAACACCAACAATTGGTTGTGTCCATTCATTGGCACAATATATCATAGCTGCGTTGTTAGGACAGCAGGTATATTCTTCTAAATTAGGATTTTTTACTATATTTATGGTTATACATTGGCTTCTGATTATATAATCAGAAGCCAATGTTAAAACAATTAACAATATCAGTTTTTTATAAAACATCTTATTTACAAATGACTATCCGACCTTTATAAATTGATTCCCCTGAAATTTCATATACAGCATCATAAATATAAATGCCTTCTTTCAATTTGCGAGTATCAATTTTATGGATAGTGTTTACTCTATTAAGTGTTTTATCAAAAACTTTAATTCCTAAGTAATTTATTAAAATAAATTTAATTGATTTATCATTATTCCCAATTATTTCAAGGGTAATATACTCATTTGCGGGATTCGGATATACCTTAATTTCAATTTTTTCAGGATATGTTGCATTAGTATCGGGTATAATTTCACGGCTTTTATTATTAATTTCTGGCTCATCTTCAGTATATTCCACAATTGCTCTGGCAGAATACACAGCATCGCCATTAACAAAAGGCGAAGAAGATGCAAGAGTTTCCAGATCTTCAATAATATGCTGTGGCATTTCTTTTTTCGGCACAATGTAATCCAAATACACGGCATTTGCCCATTTGCGGTACTGTTCAATGGTATTTACAGGTTCAATCTGATTATTTAATAAAGAGGCATTATAAATATCACCGGTTTCTATCTTCCTATAAACATTATCAAACCTGCCGATATTGCTGTTTTTTAAATTGTAATAATATTGACCGGTTTGGGCATTTAAAGATTCAGTATTTTCATCGAGCTTGTGATAGGCATATTGTTTTTCAAAGTACTTGAATGATTCATCCAACTCGCTATAATTGTTCGATTCTTCAATAATACTTTCAATTTCATCTAAATTTATTATGTTTACGGAAGGAGAATTTATGCCTGGCATAAACACACCACCGCATGTTGTACATGAAGTTTGGATAGGGTTTCCTTTAGGTGTAGGTCCAATATAGCTTATTAACCATGTAGGTTCTGTTACCACGTATTGTGAGGGAGTAGTTCGGTAATACCATTTCTTTTTTGGCGATTGAGTGAATGAACTATTTGCATCAATGCCGTAATATGTCGCTGGAATAGAATACCATTTATTATCATTAGGGATAGTATCAGTGCCTTGAATATTATATTGCGGTGAAATTACGGTTTGCACAGCACCATACAATGCATCAAAATAAAACCCGTAATAACTGACATCTGAGGTATTGCACTTAAATTGAGTACCCAGCAACGAACCGGCCCCTTTAACACTAAGCCCGAGCCGCTCAGAGGTGTTATCATGTATCAGCGCATTGGCGCATTGTTCTATCTGAATTCCTCTGATCAATAAACGGTACGCGGTTGCAGGGATAGCCGCTCGGGTAATCTTATTACAGTATGCTTCCACATAATCGCATTTTTCTAAACGTATTCCATAAACCGAGCTGTTTTTAACATTGGTAATATAATTATTACTTACAGTTGTTTTCAAAGCAGGATTGGTAGGCTGTGAAGTTATATTCGACAAATAAATACCCATGGTTGGATCCAGAATACTGTCATTTTTAATAGTTATTTTTTTTAATAAAGGTAAAATATTAATAAACTCAACCCCTATTGAAATATTGTTTTTAAAAGTACTATTTATTACATAACTTGAGGTTGTTGCTTCGCGGCAATACACTCCGATATTGGTGTTCTTTACTTTATTATTATTAACCTTAGTCCACGTTTTATAAGAATAAATTGCAGTACTGCATGTATCAAATGTATTGCGGCTGTTAGCTCCTGCTCCGCTTATCAGTTGCGACGGGTTGTAATGTAACAGATCGTTACTTGTTGATACGCTGTGTATGGCCGTTTCGCAATAAAGGCCTGTATAATCGCCTGTTGGACCTCCCTGACATGCAACCGGAATTTTAATATTTCTGAAATCATTTTTAAACACGTTAGCTATTGAATTATAGCTTGCAATACCGCAAAAAATATTTCTGAATATATTGGCTGCCTGAGCACTGTCGCCTATGGTAATATTATAAACATTATCTAAATAAACTCCATGCCGGGGTTTGGCATTTAGGTAAGGAGCTATCATGCCAGTTCCGTTTTTTGCAAAAGTACATCCATAAATTTTACCTTTGTGTGCCCCCAATGACTGAAAGAGTGGCTTATAATATTTCCTCACTAATACGGAAGTATAATTGTTATAGAACTTAATATTTTTCAATCTGAATTTGCCACCATTTTCAGACACGACAGCATTAATAGCATTTTTAATAGTACCACTAGCACTATCTGCAAAAACCGCGTTGCTGTCTTTTATATAAATCCCGTCCCACATATAATTACATCCATTTTTTATGTGTGAGTTGTACACTTTAAAAGTATAAGGAGGATTAACAATAATTCGCGCCTCTGGTCCCATACGAATAGTATCTGTAGCTGCAAATGTCATTGTTTGATTTATCGTTATTGTACCGTTAAAAACAGCATTAGTATAAAATATTCCAGCACCAGTAACCACAGTATCATTTACTGGTGGATAGTCACTATATCTGCAGCATTTCCAGATTTTAATAGAATCAATTGCTGTGCAGCCTGTTTGGGTATTTGTAATTTCAGCAATAAGCCAGGTATAGTATGCGGTATTTTGTTGATTAAAAGATGGATTCCAGTGTACTGTAATTGTTGAGCCGATAGCTGGTTGAATAATATTACCATATGAAGGATCTTTTATTAACCATGAGTACGTATAGTTTGGATTCGAGTTGCTTATTGTATATGATACTGTATCATCACAATTATTGTTATTACCAATAATAATTGGCTTTGCTTGCTGAACAGGAACAACATTAAAGGTATCACTAATAGAACATGCGCCTTCGTTGGCAGTTTCTGTCGCAGTACAAATATATGTTGTATTTTGGGTTGGAGAAACCGTAATGCTGTTAGAATGTAAACTGCCGGGTTGCCATTCATATTCCCAGGCATATAAATTTTGATCAGGGACAATGGATGATGTTAATGTAATAGAATTTCCGATACATATTGTATCATTATTGTTTTGTCCTTCATGGTACATTGTAATAAAAACAGAATCAACATAATAGTAAGCATCATATTCATCATGCCCTGGATAATGAATGATATAACTCGAACCATAATCATACATATTTTGGCTTGTTAAATAATTGTCCGAAAAATTTCCAATTGTTATGGTGTTTTCATTATTTCCAATAATAGTATCGCTTATTAACACCCAATCGGTTTTATTATCGATAATATTGCCGGCCTTAACCTGTGGTTGTAATGGAGCACAGTTTGTTGAACCATTTTCTCCAGAAGTGTATCTAAAATGGTCTGTCAGGGAACAACATTGATAGCAAGTGTTCGTCAAGGCAATACCTATATCTTTAATAGCATACCTTGAGTTATCACTTAGACTTACATACATCCCTACTATGTATTTTTGTCCAGCAACCAACATGTCAGGGTATAGGTCTTGTTGAATATATTCTCTATAGCCATCTGCGTCTCTATATGCAAGAAAGCCGGCATAAGAAATACTATTGTTAGATAATGGTGTTTGACTACCAAATAAATTTGTTGGAATATCTACATTAGGGTTATTCGAAAACTTATTAAACAAATCAGGGCATCCATGTGAAAGACAATCTGTTGCATACCACCAATCGCAGGATACAGCACCCAAATTTCCTAAAAGCCAACCATGAGTGCTTTTATAAGTTTCATTATATAATTCAAAATTATTATTGCAAATTAAATTACATGCGTTTTGAATTGTATTTTGAGAACACGCACAAGCATTTTTGCTTATTATTATTGGTTTAGTTCGTGTTGCTATTAATGCTCCACTATTACTATCTATACAAAAAAGTGTCACATTGAAGTTGTAGGGATATAAGAAGAATTTTGAAATTTGATTGCTTAAATGCCTTGCTGTATCATATTCATCAGCATATGTAGGTGGATGAGTATTCAAAATTTTGCTGTTTTCAAATTTCCATACAAACATAGCATTAGTAATCACACTGTCAGATTTATTTGTAAATGTAACGACAGATCCTACTGAAGCACTATCAGGGCTAAATGTAAAGTCAACATTTTGCCCCTTCACAATATGAGCCACTATAAAAAGCACAAGTAATACTAATATTTTTTGTAAACATTTCCGATTTTTCATAATCTTAAATTTTAATTATTAATATCAAATTACCTTTCACTTTCGCCGTCCGGCTTTGCTACTTTGGCGCATAATTTATTTCATAAATACCGTGGCGGGGTTCATGAAATAATGTGTTGTTATTATGCTGTTTTGTATCTTTGCCAAGTGCTTCCTCATGTTTGGTTAAAATTTGTTTTTCATTACCGTGATAATATTTTTTGCCTGCACG
>Ga0209098_1004974_pt1 | contig 10131 bp, 8 predicted proteins | sample AD_JPNHW1_MetaG_FD_184429 | JGI IMG/M metagenome (GOLD analysis project Ga0209098, IMG submission 184429) | Active sludge microbial communities of municipal wastewater-treating anaerobic digesters from Japan - AD_JPNHW1_MetaG (SPAdes) (version 2) | ecosystem: Engineered > Bioreactor > Anaerobic >... | reverse complement strand
CGAAGATTCCCGCCATTGAATTGGGCAAGGGCGCGGCGGTCAAATTCATGGACCGCAGCATGATCGCTACCCCCGTGGTGCGCGACGCGCTTATTTCCGCGGCGGAAAAAGCCAAGGTTCCCTTCCAGCGCGAGGTGCTGCCCTTCGGCGGCACGGACGGCGGCGCCATTCAGCATACCCGGGGCGGCGTGCCGGCGGGCACCCTGTCCATCCCCTGCCGCAACGTCCATTCCCCCTGCGAAGTCATCGACATGCGGGACATGGAAAGCGCGCTGGAGATCCTGAAGGTATTCGTCAACATGGACTTCTGAGAATCCGCAAAAAAGGCGAAGGGAAAATTTCCCTTCGCCTTTTTAATATGCGCGCCGCAGCTTAGGCAATGGCGCGCATGGCCTTTTTGAACTGAACGGAAAAGAGAACCGCCGTAAAACTCACGGCCAGCGCGTCCGCGATAGGCTCGGCCAGATAAACCGCGGTGGTCTGATTGCCCGTGAGGATGGCGGGCATGATGAAGATGAGCGGGATCAGCAGCACAAACTTGCGCATCACGGCCACGATGATGGACTCCCGCGCCTTGCCGAGGGACGTAAACGTCATTTGGCACGCTATCTGAATGCCGAACAGACCCATGCTGGCCATATAAATGCGCAGCGCGTTCTGGGTGAAATCAAGGAGCGCCGCGTCGGGCGTAAACAGAGACGCGAAAAGCCGGGGAAACAGCATCACCAGCGCCCACAAAAGAAGCGAAAAGCCCAGTCCGGCCTTGAGCAGCAGATGGTAGGTCTCCCGGACCCGGCCGGCGTTTTTCGCGCCGTAATTGTAGCTGATGATGGGCTGGGCGCCCTGTCCGAGTCCCTGCAGGGGAAGCATGGCGAACTGCATGACGCTGGTCAGAATGGTCATGGCGCCCACGGCGATATCCCCGCCGTAGCGCAGAAGCGAGGAGTTAAAGCATATCGAAACCACGCTTTCGCTGGATTGCATGACGAAGGTGGAAAGCCCCAGCGCCAGACAGGGGAAAAGAATTTTTTTGTCAAAGCGCAGGTTTTTGCGCCGGATGCGAAGCGCGGTCTTTTTGCCGAAAAGAAAGCAAAGCACCCACGCGCAGGAAGCGGCCTGAGATATAACCGTGGCCAGCGCCGCGCCGCGCACGCCCATATTGAGCGCGAAAATGAAAATCGGGTCGAGAATGATATTGCTCACCGCGCCCAGCAGCACGGAATACATGCCGACCTTGGCAAAGCCCTGCGCGGTGATAAAAGCGTTCATGCCCAGAGTCAGTTCCACAAAAATCGTGCCGATGGCGTAAATGTTCATGTAGCCGACGCTGTAATCGATGGTGTTGGCGCTGGCGCCGAAGGCCAGCAGAAAATCCCTGTTCCAGATCAGCAGCGCCGCCGTGAGCACCGCGGAAATCAGGATCTGCGCCATGAGGCAGTTTCCCAGCGTTTTTTCCGCCCGGGCGTTATCGCCCTGTCCCATAAAGATCGACGCCCGCGGCGCGCCGCCGCTGCCCACCAGCGCCGCGAAAGCCGACACGATCATGATCAGCGGCATGCAGACGCCCACGCCCGTAAGCGCCAGCGACCCTACGCCCTGCCCGATGTAGATGCGGTCCACAATGTTGTAAAGCATGTTGATGATCTGAGCCGCCACCGTGGGGATCGCCAGACGCAAAAGCAGCTTGCCCACCGGTTCGGTCGAAAGAAAGCTTCTGTCCTCGTTCATTCCATTTTCCTCTTCTCCAGCGCGTTTTTCACATTCAGCGATATTTTCTCCAGTACTTTTTCCATAAGAAGCGCCTCCTCCGGGGTAACGCCGCGCAATATCTCCTCCCGGAAAGCCGAATTGGCCCGGGCCGCCGCCTGCGCGGCCTCCCGAGCGCCCGGCAGAATCATCAGGTGCATCACCCGCTTATCCCGCGCGTCCCGGACGCACCCCAGCATTCCTTTCCCCACAAGCTTATCCACCGCCTGCGATACGTTGCCCTTGGACATGCCCCGCAATTCCACGATGTCCGCCGCGGTATCCCGATCCGGATTGTTTTCAAGAAAGCTGATCACGTTATCCTCCACCAGCGAAAGTCCTTCGCCGCAGCTTTCCCGAAGCATTCCGTCATGCAGGCGCTTAATCTGGCTGAGCATGCTTAAAATGCGCGTCGTCTGGGTCATGATCCGATCTCCTTCCCCGCATCCCGCGTGAATAGTTCTTTTTAGAACATTATGATTATACAGGTTTCCCGGATTTTGTCAATAGAAAAACCGCTTCTTTGTAAGAAAGAAGCGGCTGAATCCCTGAATCGCGTCAGGCGGCCTTGTCCTCCAGCGCGTCGGACTGCTCCAGCATCCATTCGATGTACACGCCGTAGGGCAGTAAACTGCGTGCGGAATCCCAGTTTATCGGACAGATTCCAGCGTCCATCCATCCGATGGGCGCTTTTCTTATGCTCTGAAAGCGAGGTGACCCCTAATGATTTGCGTCTACGCTCCGTCCTGCACGGACTTCTCCACGAACGGTTCCGGCCCGGTCTACCCGCAGTCCGCAACCGTTTCTGAAACTCTGAACAGCGAATGGGAGCTGACGCTTACGCACCCCTTGGATGAAGCGGGCAAGTGGCGCAGGCTCGTGGAGGGCTGTATCCTCCGCGCACCCGTGCCCGCCAGCATCACACCCCGCGTCAGCATGAGCATTCAGGGCGAGGACACCCGCACCCAGATCTATCGGGTCAATACCGATGTAGCGGCGGCTTCTGTTCGCGGGGGCACGCTGCGTCTGCGCTCCGGGCCGGGCAACGGATATAAGGTGCTCAAGCAGTACAAGAACGGCACCGAAATGCAGCTCGCCGCAAAGACCAATTCCTCCTGGTATGAGGTGATCCTTCCGGACGGTAAGCGCGGGTATATGTCCACGACCTTTATCGAGTATGTGCGCACGGAAGGTTCCCTGACCGCCGCCGCCCAAAGCGTGAGCGAAGCGCGGCAGCTTCGGGATCAGCCGTTTCGTATTTATCGGGTCGTGCCCGAGCTTGACAAGATCACCGTCTATGCCCGGCATGTGTTCTATGACCTGCTGGACAACATGATCAAAAAGTATGAGCCATCGTCCTCCCAGACAGGAGCGGCGGTGGCTCTTGGCATCTCCGGCCAGTGTCTGTCCGCGCACGACTTTTCCTTCTATTCCGACCTCACCACGACCGCCGAAGACGTTTCCTTTGAGAACGTCAATCCCGTGGACGCGCTCCTGGGCGAGGGCGGGCTGACGGAAAAGTACGGCGCGGAGCTGGCGCGAGACTGGTTCGACGTGTTTCTGGTCAAGCGCGTAGGAACTGACACCGACGTGCAGATTCGGCAGGGCAAGAACCTGCTGGGCGTTTCTTACGACGTGGATTTAACCGACGTGGTCACGCGCATTATGCCCACCGGTGAAACCAAGGACGGCGAAGTGTTGTACCTGCCGGAGCTGTATGTGGACAGCCCGAATATCGGCAGTTACCCGCATCCAAAATGGATTCACCTGCCCGTGGACGACGCGAAGGAAGTCACAGAGGGGGATGAGCCCAAGAGCAAGGCGCAGTGCTATGTGGATATGCGAAACGCCGCGCAGGCGGAGTACGACAAGGGCTGCGACCTGCCGACCGTCACGCTCAAGGTGGATTTCATCAACTGCGCGAGCACCGAGGAATACAAGGACTACAAGCCCCTGCAGGATATTTTTCTCGGGGACGCCGTGCGGGTCATCGCGCCGCGCATTGGAGTATCCGTGTCCATGCGCATGACGCAGTACACCTACGATTGCCTGACGAAAAAGTACACCGCCATGACTCTCGGGACGGTTGCCGATACGCTGGAAACCAATATGATCACCGCGCGGCAGCTGGCAAGCGGCGTTATCACCGGCAGCAAGCTGGCCATCAACTCGGTAGGCGCGGGACAGCTCATCAATGGTTCCGTGGGCAGTTTGCAAATAGGCATGGCAGCCATCCAGACCGCGCACATTCAGGACGCGGCGATTACGCACGCACTGATTGCCGAAGCCGCTATCCAGACCGCGAATATCGACGACGCGGCGGTGACCAAGGCGAAGATCGCGCAGGCCGCTATCGACGAAGCCAAGATCGGCGCTTTGGCTGTGACGGAAGCGAAGATCGCGGACGCGGCCATCACAAGCGCCAAGATCAAGGACGCTTCCATTCGCACGGCGCATATCGAGGACTTGGCCGTGGATGGGGCCAAGATCAAAGACGCTGCCATCACGACGGCCAAGATCGCCGACCTTGCCGTGACGCGGGCGAAGATCGTCCGCGCGGCGATTGGCTCCGCCCAGATCGACGACGCGGCCATCACCACGGCGAAGATACAGGACGCCTCCATTACCCGGGCGAAGATCGCCGACCTGACCGTGGACACCGCCATGATCAATGATCTGGCCGTCACGACCGCAAAGATCGCGCAGGCCGCCATTACAAACGCGCAGATTGCCAACGCCACCATTGAAACGGCCAAGATTGCCTTGGGCGCGATTACCTCCGCGCTTATTGAGACCGGCGCGGTAGGCACGGCGCAGATCGCGGACGCCAGCATTACCGACGCGAAGATCGTCGAACTGACGGCCAGCAAAATCACGGCGGGTATCCTTTCCGTGGAGCGGCTCATTATCCGGGGCAGCGAACAGTCCATCATCTACGCTATCAACAACATGGGTGAGCTGGTTTCCACGCAGGTGAACACCATTGACGGCTATGTGCTGACCGAGCGCACGATCACCGCCGACAAGATCGTGGCCAACGCCATCACAGCGAACGAGATCGCGGCAAAAACCATCACCGCCAATGAGATTCTGGCGGGTACGATCACCGGCGCGGAGATTGCCGCAGAAGCCATTACTGCTTCTCATATTAAAGCGGGCGCTATCACCACCGACCTCATTTCCTCCGACTTTGGCGAAAAGCTGGTGCTGACGGGCAACGCGGGCATTCAGCTGATCGCCACTGCCGCGCAGAACGCGAAAACCGCTGCGGGCAACGCTCAGACAGCGGCTGCAAACGCGCAGGAGACCGCGCAGGAGGCCAGTGAGAAAGCCGCCGCGCAGGAGGAAACGGTGCAGGCCACGGCGGGCAGCGTCATGACCTTGCAGGACACCGTTTCCTCCCAACAGCAGGCGCTTTCTTCCCAGCAGGAAACACTGGGCAATCAGCAGTCCGCGCTGGATACGCAGGCGCAGACGCTGGACGGTCAGGCCGCGTCCTTGGCCGCGCTGGAAACCCGCATGTCGCTCACCGAGGACGGGCTGTCCCTTGTCCACACGACCGCCGAGAACGTCAATCACTACATGAGCTTTTCGGACGGTCTGGTGATCGGGCGCAGCGACGAGGACACTTACAGCCGGTATGATTCGGACGGTATGACCGTCATCCACAAGAACGTGGAGGTGGCCGCCTTCGGCAGCGACGGCGCGTCCGTGCCCAACCTGACGGTCGAAAAGAGCCTGACCTTCGGTGGGTTTGTGGCGACGCTGTCGGATACGGACGGGCTGCTGGTGGACTGGAACGACGAAACGTAAGGAGAACGAGCATGGCGACGCTTACCTATTCCTTTTATAAAACAGGTTCTTATGGCGCGAGCGCGGGCAGCGACGACCCGTATTTCGGCTATAACACCGCCTCCTACAGCGGCGATATTGGGCAGTCCACCGTCAGCGCGATCACGGCCTGCAAGTTCACCAACGCCAACACCAACGGCTCCTCCACCAACGGTTATGAAATGCAGGTGCGGGTTCAGCTGAACGGCCAGTGGTGCGTGCTGGGTTATATCACGGCGAGCTTTTACGCCAGCCACACCTCGTGGAGCAATTTCACGCAGACCGCCTCCGCCGCGACGCTCAGCCTGATGGGCAAGTATCCGCCCACGGATGCAGAACTGAAGGTAACCAAGGGGTATTTCCACTTTAACGCGGGCAGCACGCTTTCTGTCACCGCGACCATGGACTTGGACTACCTCACATCCTCGCTCACGCTGAACAAAAGCAGCTGCGACGCGGGCACAGCGATTACCGCGAATATTTCCATGAACAGCAGTGATCTGTCGCATACCTTCACATGGAAGTTCGGCGGCGCTTCCTTCACCAGCAGCGCGGCAGCAGGAGCGACCAGCCACAGTGTGACGATCCCCGCCGAATGGATGAACCAGATTCCGAACGCCGTATCAGGAACCGCGACCGTCACTATGCAGACCTACGCGAGCGCAACGCTCATCGGTACGACCACGGCCAGCTTTACCGTTGCTGTACCCAGCAGTATCGTACCGACGCTGGCCACGCTTTCCGTTGCCGCCGTCAACCCGTATAACAGCCTGACGCTTCAAAACGTGTCCTCCGCGAAGGCCACCTTGAGCGGAGCGTCCGGACAGTATGGCGCGACGGTCTCCCGCGTGCAGATCACGGGCAATGGCGAGACTGCCGCCGCCTATTCCCTGACCACAGGCGTTCTGAAAACGGCGGGCAATATCACCTTTACCGCACAGGTGTGGGACTCAAGGGGCCGGACGGCCAGCAAGACCGCGACCCTTTATGTCACCTGCTATGCCGCGCCCCGGATCACCGGTACGACTGAATATCGCTGCGACGCTTCCGGTGCAGCCCTCAGAAACGGCACCTATGCCAGCTGCAAGGCAAGCTGGGTGATCTCCACGCTTACGGGCGCGACGGCGACGCTGACCATTGGCTACAAGCGCTCCAGCGGCACATGGTCGCCGGACACCGGATACACCGGTCAGCCGGACAGCGGAAGCATTCACATTATCGGCGACGGCACGCTGGATATCCAGTACGGCTGGACCATCGTCTATACCGTGACGGACGGCGTCATGACCACGACGGTCACAGGGCGTGTGCCGTCCATTGACCGATTCCTGCACTTCCGTCCGGGCGGACAGGGGCTTGGAATCGGCACCATGTGCGAAGCCGATCAGCGGGTGCAGATCAACGCGGACTGGGGCCTGTATATCGGCGATCAGAACCTGATGACGCTGATCGCGGCGGCGGGCAGTTCAGGGGCTTCCGTCCCGATTGTCACGACGCAGACAGACTGCGACGCTGTGAAAAACACAGGGATCTATGTCAACGCAAGCTGGACGAATCGGCCTGCCGCCAACGGCGATGCGCAGGGAATCCTGCTTGTGATAGATTACAACGGCGGCTGGGGCGATCAGTTCTTTCTATCGCCCCACAACAGCAGCCTTTGGCATCGGGTGTATGTGAATTCCAGTTTCAGCGGTTGGCTGCTTTTTCGTGACAACAACGGACTTACTCCTATTGAATCGGGCGGCACGGGCGCGGCTACGGCAGCAGCGGCGCGATCCAATCTGGGCGTTACGCTGGCGAACCTTGGCGCTGCGGCCAGCAGTCATAACCATGCGGCGGGAAACATCACCTCGGGCACGCTGGCGGCGGCACGGCTCCCATTCAAGTTCGCTTATGGGAGCACGAACATCAGCGGCAGTTCGTCCGTCAGCATCAGCTATTCGTCGGCAGGATTTACAGCGGTACCCAAGGTGTTCGTGACCTATTCTACCACGGGCAGCAACTGGTCGGGTGATAACGGCGCGATCAAGGTGCACAGCAAAACGACCACAGGCTGCTCCATTGTCGTGGGCGGCAGCTTCAGCACCAGCCGCGCCGTGGACTGGTTCGCAATCGGAACGTAACAGTCCTACTATGGGATTGACCGCTCTCCATCGAGGGCGGTTTTTCAATACACATTTTTAGGAGGGTTCAAACATGCGAGACTTCTCTGTTGATCTCATCTGGGCAAAAATCCAGCTGGCTTTCACCGCTTTGGGCGGGTGGCTCGGCTACTTCTTAGGAGGAGCGGACGGTATGCTGATCGCGCTCATTGTGTTCGTGGCGCTGGACTACGTGACGGGGGTGATGTGCGCCATTGTGGACAAGAAGCTCTCCAGCGCCGTAGGCTTCAAGGGCATCTTCAAAAAGGTGTTGATCTTCGCGCTGGTGGGCGTTGGGCACATCCTCGATACGCACGTGATCGGTTCCGGCAGCGCGATGCGCACGGCGGTCATCTGCTTTTATCTGTCCAACGAGGGCCTGAGCCTGCTGGAAAACGCGGCGCACATTGGTCTGCCCATTCCTGAAAAACTCAAGGAAATTTTGGCGCAGCTGCACAATCGGGGCGACAAGGAAACGCTTCCGGATGAAGCGGACAAAAACGACGAGGGCGACGGCGAGTAACCGCCGCCTTCCTTTAGGGAGGAAGAAAATGGCAGAAAGAATCGACACTCCGTTTACCAATGAGCACTTCATCGCTTTCTGCGAGAAGTTGCTCGGTCAGCCCTATTGGTTTGGAACGTGCCTGTACAAGTGCCGCTCGTCCCTGCTGGCAAGCAAGAGCCGTCAATATCCTGACGCTTATGCGTCTTCCCGGCAAAGCCGATACCAGCAGGATATTGCGCAAAAGAAGGTCGCGGCGGACTGCATCGGCGCTTGTAAGGGTTATGCGTGGACAGGCGGCGGGATTGGGGTGCTGGAAAGCATCGGCACGGACAAGACCTATGCAAGCAAATGCGGTTCCAACGGATGTCCCGACAAGGGCGCGACCGGCATGTTCACCTACGCCAAGGCCAAGGGGATGGATTGGGGCGCGATCGACACCCTGCCTGAAATCGTCGGGCTGGCGCTGTATAAGGCCGGGCATGCCGGTTACTACGCCGGTAACGGCTACGCCATCGAATGGAAAGGATTCTCCTACGGCTGTGTGAAAACGAAGGTCGCAGGACGCGGCTGGACGCACTGGTACAAACTTCCTTTTATTGATTATGGGGACTGCAACGTGACCGTTCCCGCGCCTGTGGAGAATACCGTTTCCTATGCACTGGGCGATAGGCTGCTCAAAAAGGGGTGTTCCGGCACGGATGTGATGGCTCAGCAGGAGACGCTGCTCAAGCTGGGCTACGTGCTGCCCAAGTACGGCGCTGACGGCAAGTACGGCGCGGAAACCGAAGCTGCAGTGCTTGCCTTCCAGAAAGCTACCAGCCTTAAGCAGGACGGCAAGTACGGCAGTCAAAGCCATTCCGCGCTCATGGCGGTGCTGGAAAAGTTGACAGCCAGTGAGCCTGAGCAGAAGTATACCCTTCAGCTTGGCGTGTTTGACACCAAGGCAGAAGCGGAGCTTGTTCGCACGAAGCTGGAAGCAGCAGGGTTCACCGCTGTATTGACTGACTATCAGGAATAGAAGATAACCCGTCGAGAGATTTCTTGGCGAGTTGCTTTTCGCCGTTTTTTCCGGTTGGGAAAGAAGGAAATAGCGCCATTGTTTTTTCAGTATTCGGAGAACGCATGCAATTCCACTACGGATTTGTATATGTCCCTGTCCTCCTGATAGTGAAGGGAATGATCGCCCTTCGGACTGGAGGAGATCGCAATGAGCAGCAAGTCCGTGACCGAGATGTGCGTAGGCAATGTTACCTACATCGTTACGTCTGAGTGCTTGCCAACCGCCACAGAGACTTTGGAAAAGAAGCTGGAACGCCTGATTTTACGGCACGTTTCAGAAAAGAAATGTTCTCCGTTTTGTATCAATAAACCGCTTGCTATGTGTGAAAATAAGAGCGAATATGGTACCTACCATTAAGAAGGAGGTATCTGCTCTATGGGAATAACACAGACCGAGCAAGGCAAAATCACCGCGCTGTACTGCCGCTTGAGCAAAGAGGATTTTGACTCCGGCGAGTCAAACTCAATCGTCCATCAGAAAGAAATACTCACGAAATACGCCAAAGACCACGGTTTTGGAAACACACGCTTTTTTGTCGATGACGGCGTAAGCGGCACACTGTTTTCGAGACCGGGTCTTGACGCGCTTCTCGCCGAGGTCAGGACGGGCGGCGTGGCTACGGTCATCATAAAAGACCAGAGCCGCATCGGGCGTGACGTTATCGAGGTCGGGCTGCTCAAACGCACTTTCGACGAGTTCGACGTTCGCCTCATCGCCGCCAACGACAACCTCGACACCGCCAACGGTTTTGACATCATGTCCATCTTCCGAGACGTGTTCAACGAGTGGTTCGTCGCCGACACATCAAAAAAGATACGCGCCGTGTTCAAGGCAAAAGCACAAAATGG
>Ga0209098_1004973_pt1 | contig 10134 bp, 8 predicted proteins | sample AD_JPNHW1_MetaG_FD_184429 | JGI IMG/M metagenome (GOLD analysis project Ga0209098, IMG submission 184429) | Active sludge microbial communities of municipal wastewater-treating anaerobic digesters from Japan - AD_JPNHW1_MetaG (SPAdes) (version 2) | ecosystem: Engineered > Bioreactor > Anaerobic >... | reverse complement strand
TTTCGAAATACCGGTGCTGCTTGGAGTGAAAGTGCCTATCAGCCGGAATTTTCAATGGTTTGCTAAGGGAGGACCTACATTAGGAATTATACTTAACAATTATCAACCGCAAGGTTCTGATAGCTGGGAGAATGATTATCTCGGGGATTCCGCACCATCAGTCGGTGGCGAGCTCTACAGCGGATTTCAACTGGGAAGAAATTTTCAGTTGAGTGCCGGTCATCGCTGGAATATAGGATATTACAATTATGACTATACGAAAATATCACTCAGTTATTTATTCTGAGTAGAAAGGGTGCATCCGCCGGTAGTCGGACACAGTGCTCTTCGTCTCTGCAAAACCAAAATCCAACACCAGAGTACGTCGCAACTTTTACCAATGTTCACAACGGCACAGGCATACCCGGTTCTTGTAGCTCAACCAAAATAAAGGGGATCATTCCGCGATATACAGAAGAATATCAGATACCTGAGTTTTACAGGTACGATTGAAAATAGTTTTTTTTTAGTGTTTGTTTATATATTTGCGAAGGAAGAAGCAGGATAATTTTATCTCTGCTTTTTCTGTTTATAGGGGATGATATGTTTTCAAGCGGGTAGGAAAGTGCTTGTCGAAGTCAATTCAGAAGTATCTGCAAGCTACGATGAACACTTGTGAACAATAATAGACACACTATGAGGAACGAGGAATTCGGTTCAACGAAAAACAATATGCGTATGTTGCGGGATTTCAGGGCACTATCGTTTCAAGTTTGCATAAATATTTCTTTCTTGCACAAAGTTTCAACCTACCACAAAAGCCCGCAATTATCGCATATTGTATGTTAGCGGTTTTGTCATTCGTTAATTAATTAGTTATCGATATAAAATATTTATCACTAATCAATCTCATCAGTTTCTATCATACTATTTAGTTTTATTATTTCGTAATATTCAACAGTATTATCGCTACTTTCCAATTTTTTTGATGACGCAATATCTACTTTATATATTTGTGTCATTGGTTTTAATTGTGACGGCATAATTTTTTTTGATGACCATAAGCCATAATTTAATCGTGAAATAACATAAACAATGTTCTGTTTATCGTTTTTCATAAATAAATGGAATTCATCATTTGTATTTTTGCCCGTAATATTACCGTCATCGGTTGCTGTTCCATTGTAAGAAACATAAATGACAGAATTATTTGTATTAATTGATTTATCATCAACTTGTTTGTTAGTTACTATTGCGGTATCATTTATTGATGTTGTTTGGGCTTGTGAAGTCTGTTTTTGTCCACAACTCAGCAAAAAATTAACACTAAAAAATACGAAACAAATTATTATTCCCTTTTTCATTTTTACTTTGTTTAATAGTTTAACCAATTTTAAATTATTTATCTCTTACACATCTGATTGAATAACTCCAAGCTGGGTCTCCTGCATCAAGGATTATGTTATCTCGCATAAATCCTAAATTAACAGTATAAAAACTGTTTAGAATTTTAGGATTTGGGGTTGATGTCCAGAAAAACGTGTATTTGCCTAAATTTGAAAAGGAAGGTTTACTATCTCTACTTCCAGCCGGCAAAATTGTAAATCCACTGTTATTGGTTCGTGTATTATTACTGGTTCTCCAATATAAATCAGATTTTTCTTTGAGTGATGAACCTGCTGTTTTTATACCGCCAAATGCGTTTATTAACTCAGTCCACTCCTGTTGAGTTGGGATATGCCAACCTTCGGGGCAAATATCATTAGGATTTGTAGTTAACGATTGTCCTAAATATAATTTTCCGTAAATTTTATTGGTTTCGGAAGTATTGTGATACCATGAATTATTTGGCAAATCATAATCAAGGTTTTGAACAAACCATTCTTTATTACCGACTGTCATTGTCCAATAGACTTTGTAATCTCTTAAATCGACAAACGATTTGTAATCAACTGTCGAGTTGAGAGTTATGGGCAATGTTGAAAAAGTGAAAATTTTAGATGTTCTGATTACTTTTCCTTCTTTTTTCTCTACAATCTTCCAATAATATTTTTTATTTAGTTCCAATATTATCGGTTTTAGTTCCATTGTATCTATATCAGATTTAAAAAGTTCAGGAGCTGTTGATAGTCCAAAATATAAATCATATTTCAAACCAATCTGGGCAGACCATTTTAAAATTCCAATATTTACATTACTTGCTCCGTCAGGTGGAAATACGGCTGTAATCTCCTTTTGAGCAAATATTTGATTGTTTGAAAATATTGCAAAAGTTAATACAACCCAAAATTGAAACCATTTCGCTTTTTTATCCATATTTATTTTTGTTTAAATTATTTCTATAATTCGTTTATCGTTACTCTTGATAACCGCTAACGACCGAGTTTATGGGCACGGGCGCTTAGCGGGCGTATTCCTTGTCACTTGGCTCTCGCAGACTTGTAGTCTGTGAGTTGTTCGAAAGAACATGAAAAAATAATTGCCTTTCAGGCAATTCACAAGTTACAAACTTGCGCCAGCAGGGTGGTCTACTCTAATACCTACTGATGTATATTATTCGATTAGTCTTTTAATTTCGTTTCTAATTTGTTCAATAACTTCAATGTTGGCAATTTCACCGGCGAGACTAAATACAATAAAAACATTTCCACCAAAATCCTTTTTAAAGTTAGCAAAACTAGCTTTCATTCTTTCTGATACAGAATAATTACCAAAGTTGGATTTCGCTGTTACTGGCTTTATTTGAATTCCAAATGCTTTTTCTTCAGTTACATATCCCAAATAATCAATATCTCCTGCATGGTCAAGTTCTGAAGGACTTTCTTCAAAAGTTACTTCTTTGAAATGGTGAGCTAAACCATCATTAATTACTGATTTTTCTCTGATAAAACCATCAAATGTCCTGTTGATAGTTAAGTTGTAAATGTAATTCTCACAATCTTCTTTTGTAAGTCCATTGAATGCTTCTTGCCATTCTGGAATTACAACTCCTGTGATTTTTTCGTAAAGTCGTTCTCCAAGTTCAATTAAGCTTTCTTTGGTGATTTTAAAAGGATTTTTTCCATCTGTTTGTGCATTCTCAAAATACCATTTTTCCCATTCTTCAATAGTTTTTGGTTGACATTCTCTAATCAATGCCATAACAGGACCGACTTTATTTGGTCGCGAGAGTTGATAAGTTTGACAAGCATAATTAAGAACTTTCTCTTTTTTGCCAAATTCCATTGAATACTTTTGATTTTCCTTTTTCGCCATTAGATTATTGTGTAATTGGGGTTTAATATATTCCATGTATTTTTAAGTTCTTCACTTCTTCTATATGTGTCGTCAGCTCTTGATTTAAGTGATTGAATGTATGTTTCAATTTCTATTTTACTTTGAGAAACCCAATAACCGACTCTTGTAATACTTAAAATTATATGACCGTTCTGTATAGCATATCTGATAAGTCCCCTTGTTTCAACTTCATTTCCACCAGTTGGATAATTTAATCTTCTTGCAATATCAATTGCATAAATCGCATTTTGTTTCCCACCTGGGATTACCCTAATTAACAGATTAATATCCTATTGAGTATAATTCATAATTAAATATTTGTTGAAAAGTTTAGAAACTTATTTTTATATTTAAAATCAATTGTTTGGTCAACCATTACCAATCCTTCTTTTAGCAAGTGAGCGTTTATAAATGTCTTATTTTCTAAATACAAATAAGCCATCAAATTTTTGTCTTTATCATGTTTAATTTCATCAAATTTCAAGAAAACTTTTTTCCCTCTTAGTTTACTAATTAAAAAATCCCTCGCTTTTCCATTAATTGCTGGATTCTGTTTAATGCCAATTAGTCGAATAATCAAATCATTGTTTAATCTAACTAATTCGGGACTTATAACTTCTTTTACAGAGAAATACTCTTCTCGTTTTCCAGTGCTGTCTGCATCTAATTTTGAACCAAATTGAAGTTTCTTAACATCAATTTTCTTGTCTAATTTGAGCGAGTCAACGAATTTATACGGTAAATCTTCAATTTTTTCATCAAAAGAATCTGTTATCTCCGGTTGCTTAATTATTTTTACTTCAACTTGTGAAAATGCGTCATTTATACCAATTCGTTCTTTTATAATTGGCACAAAGTCAGGATTAATTTCATATCCAACTGAATTTCTGTCTAATTTTTTCGCAACTAATGAAGTTGTTCCACTTCCCATAAATGGGTCGAGTACAGTTTCATTCGGAAACGAAAACATTTTTATCAGTCGATTTGGAAGTTCTTCTGGAAACATAGCCAAATGTTTGTCTTGTTTTGCTCCTGAGAAATACCAATGTCCATTAAAGTAGGTATTCCACTCTTCATTTGTCATTACGGAATTTTCTTTTTGAGCTAATGTTGGTTTCGGAGCAGTTCCTGGTTTCTTGAAAAGTAATATGTATTCAAAATCTAACTTTACAATCCCGTTTCTTGGGTGAGGAAAACTTCCCATAATACTTGCGCCTCCTGAGGTATTCATTGTTGTTGCTTTTTGCCAAATAATTGAACCCATAAAATCAAATCCGATAATTTCACAAAATTTAATTATTTCTGTATGAATAGGTATGATTTTGTATCGACCATAATAAATTGAACGGGCAAATTGGTCTCCAATATTTATACACAAGCGACAACCATCATGAAGAACCCTGAAACATTCTTTCCATGTCAAGTTCAAATGATTAATATAAGTTTCATAATCGTCATGAAAACCAATTTGATTTTCAGTTCCATAGTCTTTTAATTGCCAATATGGTGGTGAAGTAACTATTAAATGAACGCTTTTATCTTTCAATTCACTCATCTGTCTGCTGTCACCATTAATAATAGTATGTGTAGTTTTAGCTGTCATATTTTCTTATTTTTCCACAAAGATAATCAATTTTGCAGACTTGTCTTTTCTCTCTCTTTTTTTATTTTTTTACACTTGCAGGTAACGTCCCGGCGCTTGGCGAGGTTGCGAACTTCGGAACCGATTGTTTTCTATCAAAGATAAAATTTCTTGCGAGAAATAAACGTGTATTTACCACAAAATTCGCAATCTTGCCAAACGCCTGTTACCTGCTGCCCTTATTCTTGCTTAATTAATTTCACATTTGTTGTTTTCAATTTTTGGTTTAACCAATTTCTGATTTTTTCTGTATCTACATTTTCCTTTTTATTGTCAATTTGATAAAGAACAACTGTTAGAACTTTTGTACTATCAGTATTTTGATTTATTGAATGTCTTCCAAACGATACATTTTTAAGTTCTGGAAATAATATTTTTAATTCTTTATGAATATCAGAATTGTCAAATTTATATTCTCCAAGTTCATTTTGAAGATTATTTATTAAAACATCTTTTTCAGATAAATTTTTATTTTGATTATTTAATTCATTTAAAATTTCACTTTTTAAATCTTTTGCATCTTGTTTTATTTCTAATTTTGTATTGCTAATATCGTATTGAATTAACCTTTGATTTAACACTTTTATTTCTTCAGCATTAAATTTTTTGGTCAAAAATGCGACTTCAATTTTTTTAGGATTTGAATTAAATTTTGTGTTCTTATAAATAATTGTGTAACCTTTATTTGTAAACTCGTTTGAGATAAATTGTTCTACTTTTTGAGCGTATTTTTTTTCATTGAGTAGATTATATGCTAAATAAAAACTTGGAATTATCATAATCAAAATTAAAGAAGTGATACCGTATCTAATTTGTTTTTCAAATTTAGGATTCAAACTTCTTACAGGTTCATATTTTAGATATTTAATTATCAAAAAAGTAGAAATACATATAAAAAAACAATTAATCGTGTATAAATAAAAAGCACCAAAAAAATAAGAAAAATTTCCTATCGCTAAACCATAACCTGCTGTACAAAGAGGAGGCATTAAAGCCGTGGCGATAGCCACGCCTGGAATTGGATTTCCTTTTTCTACTCTTGTTAGAGCAATAACACCTACTAAACCACCAAAAAAAGCGATAAGAACGTCATAAATATTTGGAGATGTTCTTGCTAATAGTTCTGATTGAGCTTCTTTAAATGGACTTATGTAAAAATAGATTGAAGCAACTGCTAAACTTACAATTGTTGCTATTAATAAATTTTTCCCTGACTTTTTTAGTAGATCAAAATCATAAATTGCCAAGGCTAAACCTGCTCCAACGATAGGACTCATTAATGGAGAAATAAGCATTGCGCCAATTATTACTGCTGTTGAATTTACATTTAAACCAACCGATGCAATTACAATAGCACAAGCTAAAATCCATAAATTAGAACCACGAAAAGAGATATTAGATTTTATATTTTCTAAAACTTTTTTTTGTTCTTCTTCGCCTTTATGAAGACTAATAAAATCAAAAATTTTATTGCTCATCGTCTATATATGTTTTGTTTAAAATTCCATTCAGAACAAAAAAGCCTAAAAGCCCTGCAATTAATGAGGAAATTAAAATTATTAATTTTGAGTTATTTATTATTGTTTCGTTGTCAAATGCAAGCAAGGTTACAAAAATTGACATTGTAAATCCTATTCCTGCCAAAAGGCCAACGCCAAAAATTGATTTCCAATTTAGATCTGTTGGTAATTTGCAAAGACCAAACGTCACGGCTAAAAAAGTAAAAATAAATATACCTAATGGTTTGCCTACGATTAGTCCAAGTGCAATGCCTAAACTATTGTTTTCTGTCAATGTTTGTGATATGTCGCCACTAAAAACGATTGCTGTGTTTGCCAAGGCAAAAATTGGCAAAATGATAAACGCAACTGGTTTATGTAAAAAATGTTGTAAGATAAAGGAAGTTGATTTTTCGCCTCCATTTCCAAATGGAATAGCAAAAGCCAACAGAACGCCTGTAATAGTGGCGTGAACACCTGAATGAAGCATAAAATACCACATTGCAACTCCACCTATTAAATACGGAAATAAATTTCTTACTTTTAGTTTTCCAATGATAAATAACAAAAGCCAAATACCTAATGCAATAAATAAGTTTGTCCAAAGTAAGGTTTTTGTATAAAAAATTGCAATGATAATTATTGCACCCAAGTCGTCAATAACGGCTAATGCGGTCAAAAATATTTTAAGTGAAGTTGGTACCCGATTTCCTAACAATGATAATATTCCCAATGCAAAAGCAATGTCAGTTGCCATTGGAATTCCTGCTCCTGATTGTGTTGCAGTTCCAAAATTGAATAGCAAAAAAATTCCTGCTGGAATTAACATTCCACCCAATGCTCCAAAAATTGGCAATAAAGCATCTTTTATGTTTGAAAGTTCGCCTTGATAAATTTCTCTTTCTAATTCCAAACCAATGAGCAAAAAGAAAATTGTCATTAGTCCGTCATTTATCCAATGCTCAAAACTATGCCCTGCAAATTGAGTTTGAAAAAAGTCGTGATAACTTGTGCCATAATTTGAGTTAGCAAGTAAAAGCGATAAAATAGTACAAGCAATTAACACAAGTCCTCCTGCTTTTTCGCTGTTGAAAAAATCTTTAAATAATGTAGTTGCTTTCATTTGTTATATAACGCTATAAATTAACCAAGTTCCAATTAAAAAAGCGAATGGCGAAATTAACTGAAAATAAATTGGCTTTAAAATATCTGCTGCTTTTAATGAAAAATTATGGTGCAGTTGTCTTGGAACAAAATACAAAACCAAAGAAGTTAGCAACATAAACCAACCAAATATTTTAAAAATGTCTGGATATTTTGAATTGTCTGCCGACAAAATAAGTCCAACGGCAGGAATTATTCTGGTAGTGATTTCGGCATAGTTAATAAAATTGGTACTTCCTGCTTTTCTCAAAATGTCATTTGCTTTTTTAGGATTGAAAAGCATCAAAAGTCCAACGCAAATAAAAAATATTCCGAAAAGTATAATTGTCCATTTTGATAATATGTCTATCATTTTTATCTGTCTGTTAGTTGTTTGTAAGGTCGCTCGTAGGGTTGCAGGTAACGGTCGCGTGTATGAAACGTTTGGCATTTCGAAGCGATTTCCTATCAAGTTACAACTACTTTTGATACGAGCTGAAACGCTCGATAAACCACTGACTGCCAAATGTTTTATACACGATGTGTGTGCCCTGCATGAGCAGTGCACCCACCACCGTAGGTCAGTTAAAATGTCAAAAATACAAATTTTCTTTAAAATTCCTATTGTGCGTGGGTATATTTTTTTTCCAGAGGATGCAAATCCCTTATGCGTCCCGATATATCGGGAAAGCATTAGTAAGTCGCAAGCTGGTTGTTGGTGACGACAGCAGTGAAGGAAGCGAGACTGCAAACTCCGGTACTGACGAACAGGAACGGTATATGAGGCATATCTGTTTGGGGTAAGCAAGCACACCATTGTGACGCCCTAAAAGGTTCTTCGCAAACAGATATGTAGATACTGCAGTGATTGGATGAAGGAATTGGAGCGAAGCGGAAATCACGAATACTCGAAAAAATAAACATTGTATGAGTAAAAAGCTCTTACCGGGGGAGGTCTTGAGGGCTACGGGTTAGCTGTCAAGAAGTCAGCAGAGGTCATAGTAGTTACAGGCAACGAGCCGACAGTAAGGAATAAGATAGTCGGAGGTCTCACGATGTAGCGAAGGACTGAACGTCAAGATGTTTCAAATGCAGTATGGATTTTGGTAACAGATAGCCATTCAGTAAGCGAAACAGAGTGAAAAGAAAGTAAACAAACAAGTAAACAAAGCAAAAGACCACAAGATGATTGAAGAAGTATTAAACCGCCAAAACATGATGCGTGCCTATTACCAGGTCAAGCGTAACAAAGGCGCTGCCGGAGTCGACGGCATGATGGTAGGGGAACTATATACTTATCTGACTAATAACAGAGAAAGCATAGAAACCGCATTGCGTAATGGCACATATCTACCGCAATCTATCCGTGGGGTAGAGATACCCAAGAGTAATGGGAAAGTACGCTTATTAGGCATTCCCACGGTTGTCGACCGTCTGCTTCAACAAGCCGTTGGGCAGGTGTTGGCAAATCGGTTTGAAATGGAATTTGAGGATTACAGTTACGGTTTCCGCCCGAACAGGAACGCCCAACAAGCGGTACTCAAAGCACAGCAGTATGTTAACTCCGGATTACAACATATCGTTGACATGGATTTGAAATCATTCTTCGACGAAGTTGACCACTGTATTCTGTTGCAATTACTGTATCGCAGAGTTAAATGCCCGCTCATGCTACGCCTTATCCGCAAATGGTTACGTGCTCCCATCTTAATAAATGGAAAACTAACCAAACGTCGGAAAGGAGTTCCGCAGGGTAGTCCGTTAAGTCCGTTGCTGTCCAACATCATGCTCAACGAACTGGACAGGGAAATGGAAAGACGTGGACTAAAATACGTTCGCTATGCCGATGATTTTAGCGTTTACTGTAAAAGTAATTACGAAGCCCGTAAGACAGGCAACGAGTTGTATCTTTTTCTGAGAGACAAACTCCATCTGCCCATCAATCGGGAGAAAAGCGGTATCCGGCGACCTGTTAACTTTACTTTACTTGGATACGGTTTCGCACCCACGTATGTAAAAGGTGAACGAGGCAAATACCAGTTGGTGGTATCCGACAAGAGTTGGAAGAACCTGAAAGAAAAGCTCAAAACCATTACAAAGAAAACTACGCCTGCTACTTTCGACGAACGCATCTACAAGCTCAAAGAAGTTCAACGAGGTTGGCTACAATACTTCCGTTTTGCAAGTATGCAGACCAAACTAACGGCTTTGGATGGCTGGGTGCGTAATCGGCTAAGGTATTGTATTTGGAAGAACTGGAAGAAACCCGAACGGAAACGGAAAAACCTTATTCGACTGGGTGTCAGTGAAAACGATGCATACAGCTGGAGCAGGACAAGGATGGGAGGCTGGGCGGTTGCCCAAAGCCCTATTCTGACGACTACCATTACTCTTGACCGCTTGCGAAAGCGAGGCTACGAGGCTTTGCTTACTTATTATCGAAACTTTACTCCATATCTTGGCGAACCGCTGTATACTGCCTGTCCCGATTTGTCGGGATGAACCGCTTGGTTTACCCTGAGCCTGTCGAAGGGTACAGTGGTGTGAGAGGCTCTCCCTGTCGGCTAACTACCGGCAGGGCAGTCTACTCGATTA
>Ga0209098_1004972_pt1 | contig 10134 bp, 5 predicted proteins | sample AD_JPNHW1_MetaG_FD_184429 | JGI IMG/M metagenome (GOLD analysis project Ga0209098, IMG submission 184429) | Active sludge microbial communities of municipal wastewater-treating anaerobic digesters from Japan - AD_JPNHW1_MetaG (SPAdes) (version 2) | ecosystem: Engineered > Bioreactor > Anaerobic >... | reverse complement strand
GAACCAGCCTCAACTGTCGAGACTTCCTCGGGAATGATGGCAAGCGCCTCAGCCTCTGCCATGGAGGTGAGAATGCCAGAGCCCTGTGGCCCCGTGAGCACGGCGTGCAGGGTTCCATCCTGCTCATGCAGGCGCACCCGGACAAAGTGCGTCCGCCCTGTGTCGGCCCCCTTCGCATACGCTCCATCCAGCATGGCGCGGCGCACCGGCCGGTGCAGCAACGGAAATCCCATCATGTGGCGCACCATGGGACGCACATATTCCTCTGTGCACACCATGCATGAGACAGGATTCCCTGGCAAACCGACTACGTATTTCGAACCAAGAGTCCAGAAGGCCATGGGTTTCCCAGGCTTCTGCCTCACGCTCCAGAACACCAGGCGAGCCCCCAGGTCCTCCAGGACCTCCTTGACAAAGTCATAGTCGCCCACGGAAACGCCTCCGTTCGTGAGAACAACATCTGCCTCCGTCAGCGCTTGCGCCACAGCGGTCCTGACTGCTTCACGGGTGTCCGGAACGAGGGGAAAGACGACCGGTTCCGCGCCAATTGTCCGGACCTGCGCCCGCAGCGAGTGTGCGTTGGCGTCCCGGATCTGCCCGGGGCCAGGGACGGCGGATACGTCGACCAGCTCGGCTCCTGTGGTCAGGATGGCAACGCGCACGCGGGGATACACAGAAACGACCGGGTGACCCGCGGCGGCGCACACGCCGACCTCACCGGGACGGAGGAACGTGCCTCTCTGCAGTACGGTGGCGCCGTCCTTCATGTCCTCGCCAGCCAGGCGCACATTGGCCCCCGGCTTGAGACTCTTCAGAACAAGTACCTCCGCCTCCTCTGGACGCGTGAGCTCCACCTGCACGACGGTGTCTGCCCCGACGGGAAGAGGAGCACCAGTCATGATGCGCATGGCAGTTCCTGGAGCAACAGTGCCGGCAGCAACTGTGCCTGCTGGCACGTCCTCGAGGACACGCAGACGAACAGGATGCTCGGCCGTGGCAGACGCTATGTCCGCAGCCTGCACTGCGAACCCATCCATCGCTGAATTGGTAAACGGAGGAACATCTCCGCGCGCCACGATGTCGTCCGCCAGTATCAGGCCCGCGGCCTCATCCAGGGAAACCTCGACAGGCTGCAACCGTTCGACACATGCCAACATGGCCGTCAGCGCTTCTTCTGTACTCAGCATTGCTTCCTCTCCCTTCTACACCAGCAGCTCGCCTGAGACAAATCTTCGTGTCCACTCGTCGCGGGGCCGATCAAAGAACTCATCGCGTGGCGATTGCTCGACAATGCGCCCCTCATGAAGGAATGCGACCTGGTCCGCGACGCGGCGCGCCTCGAAGATGTCCTGCGTGACCACAACCACCGTCATGCCGAGGTCGTCCCGCATGTGCAGCAACAGGTCCTCCAGCAGTTTGGTTCCATACGGGTCGAGACTTGCGGAGGGCTCATCCAGCAGCAGAAGACGAGGTTGCAGTGCCAGGGCCCGGGCAATGGACAGGCGAGCTGCCTCTCCACCCGACAGCGAAGATGCATGCTGCCGCGCCCTGTCGGCGATGCCCGCCTCCCTGAGCGCAGCGAGTCCGCGAGCCTCCGCCTCGGCACGGTCCACTCCGCGCAGCAGCAGCCCGTACGTCACGTTGCGCAGCACCGAGGCGCTGAAGACTGCCGGCTGCTGGAACGCCAGCATGATTTCTCTGCGGAGGGGCAGGTACCGCTTGTCAGTGGATGGTGCGGCGCCACCTCCGTCATACACAACCGTCGATACGCTGTCGGAGCAGCCGTCGTAGGTCACGGTCCCATGGTCTGCCGTCTCAAGCAGACCCAGGATGCGCAGGAGCGTCGTCTTACCCGCGCCGTTTGTCCCGAGGATGACGGTAATGCGGTGGGCTGCAACGCTGAGGTCGATGCCCTCCAGCACGGAGCGCGCGCCGAACTTCTTCTGAACGTCCTGAACCAGGACCAGGTCAGTCGATGCGCCGGACATTGCCCCTCTCCGAAATCCCCTCTCCGAGCCGCGAAAGCACAACGTTGACCAGGAACGAGACGAGCAGCAGGATGATGCCCAGAGCAATTGCCCTGTCAAAACTCCCTTGGCGCGTTTCCAGCATCAGCGCGGTCGTAAGCGTGCGAGTCGAGCCCTGAATGTTACCTCCCACGAGCATGGCGGAGCCTACCTCGCTGATGGCGTTGCCGAATGCCGTGATGACGGCGCCCAGAATGGAGAGCCGCGCCTCCCGAAGAAGTGCAACGGACGCCTGCGGGCGTGTCGCACCGAGGGTAAGCGCAAGGTCAAACACTCCCTTGTCGGCTGCCCGCAGCCCGAGCACCGACAGCCCCACGATGACTGGCAGCGCAAGCGCTATCTGCGCGACAATCATGGCCGTCTGCGTGTACAACAGCTCCAGTGCGCCAAACGGCCCGCTGCGCGAGAACAGCAGATACACGAGCAGACCAGCGACAACCGGAGGAAATCCCATGAGCGTATAGACAACATTCATCACCGCCTGCTTTCCCCGGAAGCGAGCAAATGCAAGCAGGATGCCAAGAGGAAAACCGAACAGTGCTGACCACAGCAGGGCTGTCAGCGTGACACGGAGGGACGTTCCAAGAGCCTCGTAGGTTCCGGGGTCCAGGGAAACGATGAGGTGAACGGCCTGAACAAATCCATGGCCGATGTCACCCATCGCTATCCCTCCGTGGATATGGCATGCTACTTGCTGACCTCGAGCCGGTACACGTACTTGAGGTTGTTCACAAGGAAGGCACCCCTTGTGGTCATGAGCGCCATGAAGCCTTCCTCGGTGGACAGTGTGGCCCCGTTCTTGAGGTAGACCACCGTTATCTTGGTTCCCGTGCGTGGATTGAAGATGTCGTCATAGTCCAGCGTGACGTGACTGCCATCGGTCGCGTACGCAACGACCGTCAGGCGCTTCGCGCTGGCAAGGTCAGGCGAGATGACCCTCAGAATGTCGATGAGCTGAACGCCACCGTAGGGTACGGGGGCAAGGGCCTGGTTGTTCTGTGGATAGACCTGTACTGTTGTCACCGGGAACTTGCGCACGTCGCCAAGGTGATAGGTCACACTCTTTCCAGTCGGCAGCACGATATCCAGGCTGCGCGTCGCCTTCCAGTCCGTCGAGTCCGGGAAGAACAGCGTCTGTCCGTAGTCGGCGATGCCAAAGCTCTTGATGAGCTCCTGTCCTGGAAGCCCTGTCATGAAGTCGCAGAAGCGGACAGCCAGGTCAACCTTCACCTGGGGATACTTGGCAGGGTTGACAGGCATCAGACCGTACGGGTTGAGCAGGCCCTGCGAACCTTCGACAAGAATCGGCAGGTTGATTTTGCCGCCCTTCTGATAGGCGAGGTACGTGGCGCGGTCGCTGAGCGTGTATGCCTGTTTCTGGTCCGTCATCATGAGCACTTCGCCCATGCCCTGTCCTGCGCTGAGGTACCACGGCTTGCCCGTCGGGTCGATGCCCGTCGTCTTCCAGATATCAAGTTCCTTTGTGTTCGTACCCGACTTGTCGCCGCGGCTGATGAATGTCGAGCCGGAGGCAGCGAGTTTCTTGAACGCCGCCGTGGCATCCGTCATGCCCTTGATGCCCGCAGGGTCGGACGCAGGGCCCACGATAATGAAGTCGTTGTACATGACGTCCTTGCGGAACAGGCCGAAACCATCTGCCATGAACTGGTCTTCCTGGGCGCGCGCATGCACCAGCAGAACATCGGCGTCACCCTTCCGTCCCGTTGCAATGGCCTGCCCGGTGCCGACAGAGATAATCTTCACCTTGACGTGGTTAGCCTTCTCGAAGATGGGGACTAGGAAGTTCAGCAGACCCGAGTCGTACGTGGACGTGGTTGTTGCCAGCACCATCGACTGGGTTTCCGGCTCCTTGTAGTCCATCATGCGAGGGAAGTATGCTGCAGCCTTGGCACGATTGATGGCTGTCGTGGGCTTGGTGACATCGCTCGCCATCCCTTCCTGGATGCATGCCGCCGCCGCTGTTCGTGCCCATTGCGACAACTCGTCTGCACCCGCCAGCTTGTCGAGAATGGTATGCGTTGCCATGCCACGGATCTCGAAGCCCATGCGCCCGGCCACCATTGCCATCGACTCTTCGCGCGTAATGTTGCCATTCGGGCGGAAGGTGCCGTCCGGATAACCGGAAACCCAGCCCTTCGCCACTGCCGCGTACACAAGAGGAGCCGCCCAGTTGCCTGTCGGGAGGTCCTTGAATGTCCTCGCAGGAGAGCTGACCGGGTCAAGACCCGCTGAGCGCGCCAGCGACACGGCAAACTCGGCGCGTGTGACGGGTTCCTCCGGACGGAATGTGCCGTCCGGGTAGCCCTTCATGTACCCTGCGGCAATGACACGTTCCAGGACGGCCTGGTCCGGCCGGCCGGCGATGTCAGAAACAGATGCGCCACGAACGGGAACAACCATGATACCGGATACCAGCACAAGGATGAGTACCGCCGCAAGCGCCCGGCGGCCCAGCAGACTCGCAAGACCTCGTTTCATCGTTTCTCCTTTCCACACTGGGAGGCACGGCCGTTTCCCGCCGCACCCTTCCGACTGCTCACCATGGCCCTCGCCGCAGGTGAGTCAGTTCGAAGAACCTTTCTCTGCAGTAGCAACGCAGAGCACACATTCGTAGTATAGACGGTGGCAGAACTGCGACAAGAACAGGCAGGATATGCGCAAGGGGCCGGGGCACATCAGTGCCTCAGCCCCATCAATGTGAAAGCGGAACCGCCTCAGGTCAGTTTCTCGATCGTCGTCTGTATCTGCTCGTGAGCATACAGGGGTAGATAGTACACGCCGCCCGAGTTCTTGCCACTGCTGCCGGAACCCTTCCATCCACCAAACGGCTGGAATCCCGGCCATGCACCCGTCGTGGCACCCTGGGGACGGTTGGCGTACACGACTCCCGCCTGGATGTGGTCGAAGAACCACTGCACTTCCTCTTCGCTGCCATAGAAACCAGCTGTCAGTCCGTACTGCACACTATTGGCAATCTCCATCGCTTCATCCAGGGAAGACACCCGGCCGACCATCGTAATGGGCAGGAACATCTCCTGCTTCCAGAGCCGGTGATCGAACGGGACGTCCGTCACTACCGTGGGCATACAGAACCACCCGCGGTCGAATGGAGGGTCGCTGCGTACTGTTCCACCGCACAGAATGCGTCCTGCGGCAGCAAGCTCCTTGCAATAGGCTACATAGTCCTGCTGCGCCTTGCGGTTGATGACAGGTCCACAGTCGACGGATGCCTCAACCGGGTCCCCAACAACGAGTTGAGCCGTCTTGCTAGCAATCAGCTCGAGCAGCTGGTCATACACGTCCGTCTCAACCAGCACGCGGGAGCATGCAGAGCACTTCTGCCCCTGAAGGCCGAAGGCGCTGCGCACGATACCGGTTGCAGCCTCCTCGAGGTCCGCGTGGCGTGAAACAATTGCCGCGTTCTTCCCGCCCATCTCCAGCAGCAGGGGCCTTGGCCATCTGCCATGTGCGAACGAATGGTAGATGCCCATGCCTACGTCATAGGAGCCAGTGAACGTCAGCCCATCCACCTCAGGACTATCAATCAGGGACTGGCCCAGCGTCGAGCCGGGACCCGTCACGAAGTTCACCACGCCTGCGGGAACGCCAGCATCCAGAAGGGTGCGTGCAATAAACCATGGCCCCCATGGCGTCTCCGTGGCAGGCTTGATGACAACAGTGTTGCCAGCAACAAGTGCGACGCCAGTCGGCCCACCCGTCAGAGACGACGGGAAGTTGAACGGGCTGATGACCACCCACACGCCATACGGTCGCAGTACCGAAACGTTCGTGCTCTTGTAGCCACGCAGCGGGTCAGACCCCATGGCCGTCACCAGACCGTTCGTCCGCTCCATGTGATTGCACGCGTAGCGGATCATCTCCACTGCCTCAGCTGCGTCGCCAAGACTCTCGTCCCGGTTCTTGCCTACCTCCAGCGAAAGGATGGCGCCCAGCGTGAAGACGCGCTCCTCAAGGAGGTCAGCGGCGGCGCGCATGATGCGCACGCGCTCCTGCCAGGGTGTAGCGGCCCACCCCGGCGCAGCGGCACGGGCGGCGGCAAGAGCATCTGCCGCATCACGTTCCGTGCCCCGAGGGAAGTAGCCAAGTACCGTTCCATCTGTCGGAGAACGGTCCTCAAAGACTTCCGCGCTCTCATGGTCCTGCCCGCCCCACATCATGGGATACCGTTTGCCCAGGGATGGTTTGAGCTCCGCCAACGCGTGTTCATACCCTTGATGGAGTTCCGGGGGCGAGTCGAACATGGTGGCATACGTCAGTTTGAAGCTGCTGCCTGATGACGACTGCTTCATATCATCAGTCCCTGCAGTGCCATGCGCTGGTACTTTCGAGCATTCGTTCATCTGTTCTCCTTTCCACATTGGGAGGCACGGCCGTTTCCCGCCGTACCCTTCCGGCTGCCCGCCATGAGTTGCCCCGAAGGTCGGACAGCTCGAAGAAAGCGTCTCTGCATACGCAGGCATCATCAGTATAGAACGTGCCTGCACTGCAACAAGGCCAGAGCTCCCGTGCGCGTGCCATGCTTGACCTCCTCCGTGTTTGGCGGTATACCCGACGTACCGGGGTTGTCCCCGGCTGTCGTCTGCCCGGTTCGGTGTACAGGAGGAACATGATGATGAAACGGTCGCTTCGGTGTATAGCCACGCTGGTCGCCGCGGTTCTGCTGGCCGGATGTCTGCTGCCAGTGCAATTGGCCCAGGGCGGCATGAACATGCCTGGTATCGACGCCGAGTTTCTGGCTCGCGCGGGCTCATCGAAGGAACCATGTGATGTCATTCTCCGCATGAAGACTCCGCCGCTCGTCGTCCAGGTGCCCGGTGCCGGCAGCGAGGGATGGCTGGAAACAGATACCGCACAGGCATGCGAGCGCGCCATTTTGGATAAGCAGGACGCGCTGCTTGCCGCACTCCGTGGACAGGGCATCTCCTGCACGCTGAAGAGGCGCTTCTCGGTCACGTTCAACGGGCTCGCCCTCACGGTTGCAGGATGCGACCTGCAGGCGGTCGCAGGCAGCGCCAACGTGTCGTACGTGTATGAATCACATACGCAGCAGCTGCTCGACGATGATGCCAATGCGGCCATGGGCGTTGACCAGACGTTGTGGAATCGGACGTCAGGCACGGGGACCAGGCTGGATGGCACTGGAACAACCATTGGAATCATTGACACCGGCATCGACTACACGCACCCGGACCTGGGGGGTGGGCGTTTCCCCAACAGCAAGGTCATCGGGGGATATGACTTCGCCGATGAGGATTCAAATCCCATGGATACACAGGGCCATGGAACGCATGTGGCTGGCATCGCGGCTGCTGACGGCAAGGTCAAGGGAGTCGCCCCGAAAGCACGCCTCTACGCTTACAAGGTCTTCAGTGACTACGGGGGAGGCGCCGCCGATAGCGCCATTATTGAGGCAATCGACCGGGCAGTACGCGACCGCTGCACTGTCATCAACATGTCATTCGGTCTCACTGGAGGAACTGCCGACACACCCGAGACAGAAGCCATCAACAATGCCGTCAAGGCCGGCGTCGTGGTCGTGGCGGCCACCGGAAACTCCGGACCCCGGAACCCCGAAACCAACTGGCCGCTCGGCGCTCCTGCGACGGCCCTCGGCGCCATTGCAGTAGCGGCGTCCAACGATGGCCCCTATCCCGTGGTCGAGGTCGTCCAGCCATCAGGCACCGGACTCACCAACATCATGGGCAGCTACGCTGATGTCGCCCCCGAGTTCGGCCAGGGTGGAACATACACCGTTGTCGACGCAGGGTACGGTTCCACAGCTGATTTTGCAGCAGTGAATGTCAAGGGGAAGGTGGCACTGGTTGAACGAGGCCCCATCGGAAGCGGCGGCATTTACTTCCGCGACAAGGTCCTCAATGCCAGGGCTGCCGGAGCGGTTGGCGTTATCATCTACAACCACAGCCCGGGTGTTGTGGGCATGACCCTGAGAGTGGCAGCTGGTGACGAAAGCAGGCAGTACATCCCATGCATTGGCATCACGCAGGACGACGGACTCGCGTTGAAGGCGTTGACCACGCGCGGCTTGACGGTGCGTATCGCAACCAGGACCAACCTCGGAACCGTGGCCGATTTTACTTCCATGGGGCCCACGGAGGACTTTCACTTCAAGCCGGAGGTTTCTGCCCCCGGCGTCACCATCAATTCCACCTTTCCTGACGGCCAGTATGCCAAGCTGGATGGGACGTCGATGGCATCCCCGTGCGTAGCCGGCGCAGCTGCGCTTCTCAAGTCTGCACACCCGGACTGGACGCCCGAAACGGTCAAGCTGGCGCTCATGAACACTGCAACGGTTCTCAGCAACTGGCAGAACAACGCGCCCATCACCTGGACGCTGCAGGGTGCCGGTCGCGTCAATGTGCCCGCGGCTGTTTCGGCACCAGCAGTGGCGAGCGTCGCCACGTCCGACGGAACTTCGACCTATCAGACGGGTGCGCTCCTCCTAAAGGATACCTCGGCGAGTCCCACGGTCGTCAGCCTGCGCAGTCTCTCACGGGCGACTGTAACGTATGCCTCCTCCTTCGCGTGGACAGATGCTGCGCCTGCCGGCATCCGGGTCGATGTCACACCATCTTCTGTAACGCTTGCTGCCGGCGGCACCACCACGTTGACGGTCACCACCAACGTCGACGCCGACACCGCCACCCCCGGGCCCCACGAGGGGACGCTGACGCTACAGTCATCGGCTGGAACACTTCACCTGCCGTATATCTACTGGCAGGGCGCCGTCAACGTGCCCGAGCAGCTCAGCGGCCTCGCAGTAACAAGCAGTACACTGGCTCTGCCGCAGAGCTCTGCCGACGTCCAGTTTGCCATCGGGTACGGTGGTGTGCGCCCCGCCGTGGACCTTGGCGACGAACCACAAGGCTCCAGTTTCGCCTCCCAGGTCGTGATGACCGTCACGGACGCCGATGGCAGGAACCTGGGAACCATCTACCGGCGCTCCCTTCTTCTTGTCGGCATGCACAGATTCTCCTGGAACGGACGGGACGTGCACGGCAACCTGTTTCTGGAAGACGGAGCATATAACCTCCGAACATCCATTCTGGAAAGCAATGATGACCCGACTGACCTCAAGGTCACAGAAGCTGCGTATCAGTCAGTCCCCATACAGATTACCGGCATGGCAGGACGACCCAGGCTGAGCCTGTCGATAGCGGGAGGGCTCCTCCGTGAGGGGAGCGACGTCACCATCCGGCTCGTGGCGACTTCGGCGGAGGCAACTTCGCACATAGCCTGCAGCCTGCAGTTTGAGCCGTATTATCTTCAACTGAAATCTGTGGACGAGGGAAACTTTCTCAACCAGGGCGGCAGCACGCCGCCCACGTTCACGTGGACGGCAGACCGGGGGACCGGCTCGGTCGCCATAGAAGGAACATCAGGAGCAGGCTCGCAAGAGCATGGCACTGTCTGCGCCCTGACATTCACCGTTCTGCATACAGGTTCTACAGAACTCTGGTTGTCCAAGCCCTCGATTGTCGGTCCAGGCGGACCCGTTGAAGCAATTGCACCGTCTCTTCCTCTCGCGCTGCGTTCCGGCGACAGCCTCTGGGACATTGACGGCAACAAGCGGGTCGACCTGTTCGACCTGGTTGTCCTTGCGCGCGCTTACGGCTCGACTTCCGGCGAAACGAGCTATGACAATGCTGCAGACCTCAACGGAGACGGTCGTGTTGATGAGGCAGACCTTGCCATCTTCCGACCGCACTTTGGCGATGTCTACCCCTAGGGAGCAGCCATGAAACGCTTCCTTCGGATTCTCTGCAGTGCAGTGCTCTTTCTGTCCCTTGTGTGCCCTCCGACAGCAAGCAGGACGGAGGCAGTCTCACTCGCAGAGGTGGACACGATTGGTGTCATGTCGTCCGACTACATTGGCACCATGACCATCGAGAGCGTCAACACCGTCGAGGACGACTATCCTTCGGCATTTGCGTTCCCCGAACAGGGCATCGCAGTACTGGCCGATGGCACAGTGGCCGTCTGCGACACCGCGTACGGACGTCTCCACATCCTCTCGGCCGACCTGGTCCCTCTGCGCGTCATCGGC
>Ga0209098_1004970_pt1 | contig 10135 bp, 7 predicted proteins | sample AD_JPNHW1_MetaG_FD_184429 | JGI IMG/M metagenome (GOLD analysis project Ga0209098, IMG submission 184429) | Active sludge microbial communities of municipal wastewater-treating anaerobic digesters from Japan - AD_JPNHW1_MetaG (SPAdes) (version 2) | ecosystem: Engineered > Bioreactor > Anaerobic >... | reverse complement strand
TTGGTATTGAGCTAAAAGTAAATTGCGGAAATGGGCTGCTAATCCTGCTATAAAGTTCTGAGCATCAAAGCCTTTCGCAAGAATCTCATCAAACAGAAGAAGTGCTTTGGTACTATCATCGTCGAACAGGTAATCGACCATTTTAAAATAATTATCGACATCTAAGACATTTAAGTTGCTGATAGTAGCTTGGTAAGTAATATTTTTCCCTGTAAAACTGACTAATTGGTCAAAGATGGAGAGGGCATCGCGGAGTGCACCATCGGCTTTAGCAGCGACGATTCGCAGTGCTTCTTCTTCCGCCAAAATATTTTCGCTGTGAGCAACATATTGCAGGTGTTTAACGATGTCAATATCTTTAATTCGCTTAAAATCATATACTTGACATCGAGATAAGATGGTAGGGATAATTTTATGTTTTTCGGTAGTGGCTAAAATAAATTTAGCATAAGCGGGGGGTTCTTCCAATGTTTTCAAGAAAGCGTTGAAAGCTTGTGTAGAGAGCATGTGAACCTCATCGATGATATAGACTTTGTATTTTGCGCCGAGGGGACTAATACGCACTTGGTCCACCAACGCACGGATGTCGTCCACCGAATTATTAGACGCAGCATCCAATTCATAGACGTTAAAGGAGGCGGATTCATTGAAAGCACGGCAGGATTGGCATTCGTTGCAAGGTTCAAAGTTTTCCGTCAGATGCTCGCAATTCAGTGCCTTGGCAAAGATTCTGGCACACGTGGTTTTCCCCACACCGCGGGGACCACAAAAAAGAAATGCCTGCGCAACTTGTTGTGTTTTAATAGCATTTTTTAAAGTAGCCGTAATGTGTTCTTGCCCGACCACTGAATTAAAAGTAGAGGGACGATATTTACGAGCTGAGACGATAAAATTATCCATAAACAAATATTATTCGATTTTAAACGATAGATTTACAATAGTTTATATTAGAAATAAATTTGCGACAAATGTACATGATTTTTTGGAATTAGCAATAGATAAAAAACAGTTTTCGTCACTTATAACTTATTACATAATACTTCATCCCCAAAAGCTATACCCACGCCGCGAGCCGTTCGCACCAAGTCGCTGGTTGCCGGTTTCACGAGATTGGCGACTTCCAATACTTTTTCCAATGGAACGTAGGAAATATCGGGGTGATTATAGACGACCATATTTCCAAACTTCCCCTCTTTCACCAACTCGAAGGCTTTCACGCCAAATTCGGTAGCCAAGATGCGGTCGTAAGCGATGGGAGTGCCGCCACGTTGCAGGTGTCCTAACACGGTAACGCGTATATCATGCTCTACCCCAAGAGCTTGCAGCTCAAGTTTTAACTTATCGCCCACCCCGCCCAATTTGATATGGCAGTCACCAATTGCAGTTGGGTCGGTACCGGTTACTTTTCCATCCAATGCCTTGGCACCTTCGGCAATAACAATATTACAGAAACCATACTCTTTTTGATAACGAGAAGCAATTCTTTGGGCAATCAAGCGCGGGTCGTAAGGAATTTCGGGAATAATACAGACCTCCGCACCACCGGCAATTGCCGTATTCAGGGCTATCCAACCGGCATCGCGTCCCATTACTTCCATAATAAAAATCCTGCTGTGACTGGAGGCGGTTGTAACCAATTTATCCAAACATTCAGTCGCGATTTCTACAGCCGTTTGAAATCCGAAAGTATAATCGGTAGCGGATAAATCGTTATCAATTGTTTTGGGAACACCCACCACATTAATTCCTAACTTACTCAATTCCAATGAAATACGCTGTGAACCGTCGCCTCCGATATTAATAACGGAATGAAAGCCCATATTTTCCAATCTTTTTTTCATCAAAGCGGAACGGTCTTCTATCTTCCAGCTTCCGTCATCTTGTTTAACAGGAAAGTGAAATGGACCGCCACGATTGGTAGTTTTGATGATGGTACCGCCTTTCACGTGGATTCCGGCAACGTCTTCATCGGTCAGCAAGCAAATATCCACATCATCTCTTAGAATCCCGTTAAAGGATTCTTTACAGCCATACACTTCCCAATCTTGCTCCTGGGAGGCTCTTTTAACAATAGCGCGAATGACGGCATTTAAGCCCGGGCAGTCGCCCCCCCCGGTCGCAACTAATATTTTTTTTGTCATAACTTATTGTTTTATATGAACTTGCAATTGATCGAATGGTATTTCGACATTGTTTTCGCTCAATTTTTCATAAATACCCTGATTCATGGAAGTAAAAATTACCCCATAATCGGCGGTTTTTACCCAAACGTGAAGTTGCAGATTGATGGCACTGGGTCCTAAGTTAGTAACCACCACTTCCGGTGCATTTTCGCCCTGCAAAATCTCCGGACGCGAATGGGCTAATTCCAACATAATATCACGTGCCTTTTCAATGGATTCGCCATACGCGATTCCCACCGATACATCAACGCGGCGTTTATCACTTTGAGTATAATTGATGAGAGAACCTGTTGCCAACTGCGTGTTTGGGATAATAATCACTTTATTATCCGGCGTACACAAAATGGTGTTGAAAATCTGAATACTTTTTACAGTTCCACAATAACTGCCTTGTTCAATGACATCACCAACTTTATAAGGTTTTAATAATAAAATAATTACACCACCGGCAAAATTCTGTAAAGTCCCTTGCAATGCCATACCGATTGCCAAGCCTGCGGCACCTAAGATGGCAATAAAAGAAGTCATCTGTATGCCCATCATTCCGGCTACCGTGATGATCAAGAGCGTTTTTAAAGTGATATTAATCAGAGAATTTAAAAAAGACTGTAAAGATTCGTCATATTTACGCTTGTTATAAACTCGTTTGAGAAGATTGGTAAACCATTTAATGAGTTTCCAGCCTATCCACAAAACGACGAGGGCAATGAGAATACGGGGAACATTCTCAAATAATACATTCGTAAAAAATGCTTTTAATTGGGTGATGAAATCAATTTCTTTCATAGTGTTGATTTTTTAATGAATAGTGATTAATTTATTATAAATTGATGCTTTTCATTACTTAGCAAAAGCATTCAGCTCCATAAAAATATCTTTAAACTGATAAACACCGTGATGATTGATAAGCCACATGGCAGCTTTAACGGCACCGGAGGCTAAGGCAGAGCGTTGGTAAATCTTATGTGTTATCTCAATGCAATCGTTTTCAGACGTATAGCGGACCACGTGTGTACCGGGTTCTTCGCCCAAACGATGTGCCAGTACATGAATGGTGTCTGACTGACTATTGTCATTTAATTTCCAATTTGTTTTTCTATCTAATTGATTAATAATAAGATTCGCAGTAGTAATGGCAGTGCCGCTGGGAGCATCTTTTTTGGTAACGTGGTGGGTTTCCTCAATAGTCACATCGTATTCAGGTTGTTGATTCATCATTTGCGCCAGCAATTCGTTCATTTTAAAAAACAGGTTGGCACCGATGCAAAAGTTAGAGCCATAGACCAACGAACCGGATTTTTGTTTACAATAATCTATAACGGCTTGGGTTTCATTGTTCCAGCCCGTAGTTCCGCAAACGATGGGAACGTTTGCGTCAAAGCAGCGATAGAGGTTATTGATGACCGATTGGGGAGTGGAAAACTCAATGGCAACATCACATTCACAAAACTGCGAATAATGGTTTGTCCAATCATCTTCATTATCAATAATGATGATGATATGCCCGTATTGGAGGAGGATTTTTTCAATTTCCTTACCCATTTTGCCGTATCCGAGAATTGCTATTTTTGCCATAATTGATTATTTTTTAATAAGAAGCACTACATTTTCAACGTGTTGCGTATGTGGAAACATATCTACGGGTTGAATTTTGGCAACCGTGTAATGTTCAGCTAAGAGTGTAATATCTCGCGCTTGCGTAGCCGGATTACAACTAACATAGACGATTTTATGAGGGGCAGTTTCGATAAGTTGCTCAATAACAGCAGGGTGCATACCGGCGCGGGGCGGATCGGTAATCACAACTTGCGGACGACCGTTGGCTCTGACAAAATCTTGCGTCAGCACTTTTGCCATATCACCGGCGTAAAATGCAGTATTAGCAATGCCATTAATCTTTGAATTTTCCTTGGCATCTTCAATGGCAGCATCCACATACTCGATACCGACGACTTTTTGTGCGTTACGCGCCACAAAATTGGCAATAGTTCCCGTCCCTGTATATAAATCGTAAACAATATCGGTAGGATGAATATCGGCAAAATTTTTAGCAACCTGATACAACCGCACTGCTTGGTCGGTATTGGTTTGATAAAAAGAAGTGGGACCAATTTTGAATTGCAAATCGCCCATTTTTTCCATAATAAATGGTTTTCCTTTAAAAACCTCAATGGGTAAATCGGTTATTGTATCGTTAAATTTTTGATTTACAACGTATTGCAATGATGTAATTTGTGGGAATGTATCGGCAATAAATTGAAGAAGCGCAGTCGTAGCCTCATTTTTTTCCGTAAAAGATAAAATGACCATCACTTCGTGAGCAGAAGATGTCCGAACAATTAGATTTCTAAGGATTCCTTCGTGTAATCGAAGATTATAGAAAGCGATGTCATGAGTGATGGCAAATTGCTTGACGGCTTGGCGGATAGCATTGCTGGGGTCGGCTTGCAGGTAGCAATGAGCGATGTCGAGGACTTTATCAAATTTAGCCGGAATATGAAATCCCATACCTCTGGTTTCTATAGTATTTCCCATGTTTTGTTGCTCCATATCATCGTCCGACAGCCAACGCTGGTGAGTAAAGGTGAACTCCAACTTATTTCTGTAATAATATTGATTTTCGGACGCAAGAATTTCGGCAGGTTGTGGGTAAGGAAAATGTCCGAGGTGTTCAAAATTGTCGGTAATCTGTTTTTGTTTGAAGAAGAGTTGCTGTTCGTAGCGAAGCATTTGCCACTTACACCCGCCGCACAATCCAAAATGGCTGCAAGACGGTTCTACGCGCAAAGGCGAGGATTTTATTAATTTCACCGGACGAGCTTCGGCATACGTTTTCTTTTTTTTGAAGACCATAACATCAGCCACGTCGCCCGGCACCAAACCGGAGACAAAAACAGTCAATCCATCGCATTTTCCGACAGCTTTTCCTTCGGTGGCAGCATCGAGAATTTCCAAATTTTCAATAATATATTGTTTTTTCCTCATTCTAATGAGAGTTTAAATTAAAGTTTGCAAAGGTATAGAAAAATAACATATATCGGAAGTCCCATCTGACATTTTCACAGCAAACATTAAAAAATTCTAACAGGGTTTCATTGGGGATCTATTAATAGCTCATTTGCGTAGCAGATTCGTTTTCTTTGTAGAATACGTCAAAAAATATCTACAAACATGAAAGAGATTTAATTGAGATTAAAAAAAGAAGATAAAAATGTAGGGGATAAGAATCCAAATAGTTGTAATACAATAACAAAAGAGATAAAAATCATGATATATCGAATCCATTGTGCGCCTTTTTTGACACTTAGCAACGAAGCAAGTTGCGCACCCACAATATTTCCGCAGCCGTGAATAAGTCCGTATTTCCAATTGACATAGCCGGATAGTGCAAAGATAATCAAAGAAAAAGGAATATATGCAAGAATCAGTACATTTTTCATAGCATTGGCTCTCACCAAATCGTGACCGACGGTCAGGACGATGACAGCAAGAATAAAATAACCGATTCCCACGTGGATCAGTCCTCCATAGATTCCGATCAAGAAGAAAACGATATATTGCCAAAAGTGAAGTGGTTTTGACAATAAATCTTCGTGTTCTTTCAGCCAACGTTTGGGCTGGAAAATAAGTGCCAAGGCGATGACGATGGCAATTACGCCGAAGAGATAGCTAAAAACTTGGTTGGGAATATAGCGTGCGAAAAATGCGCCGGCGATTGCACCCAAAACAATGGGAAACGACAGGCGCAAGGATCGTTTCCAATCAATGAGTTTTTTTCGTTCAAAATTAATGACTGCCGTAATATTCTGTAGGAGTATCGCAATACGGTTGGTGCCGTTAGCAACCAAGGGAGGTAATCCCAAGAACATAAAGATGGACAGTGAAATGATGGTTCCACCGCCGGCTAACGTATTGATGAAGCCAACTAAAAGTCCTGAACAGATGAGAATAACCAGCTCCATTATCATATCATTAAAGACCTGACGACTTCATCAACGAACAGAATCGTCATTGGTTTGGTCTGCTATTGTTCAGGTAATGTATTTTTCTTTTCGGGGCGCATTTGCGGGAAGAAAAGCACATCTTGGATAGAAGGTGAATTGGTCATTATCATCGCCAAACGGTCGATACCGATACCTAATCCGGCGGTTGGCGGCATTCCGAACTCCAATGCACGCAAAAAATCTTCGTCTAAAACCATTGATTCTGTGTCACCTCGTTTCCCGAGTTCTAATTGTTCTTCAAAACGGCGGCGTTGGTCAATCGGGTCATTCAATTCGGAGTAAGCATTACAAATTTCTTTTCCGTTGCAAACGGCTTCAAATCTTTCAGTTAAGCCCGGTTTGGAACGATGTTTTTTAGTAAGTGGAGAAGTTTCAATCGGGTAATCATAAATAAATGTAGGTTGAATTAATTGTGCTTCGCAAGTTTCGCCAAAAATTTCGTCTATCAACTTACCTTTTCCCATCGTGTTATCCACTTCAACGCCAACTTTTTTGGCAAAAGCAACCATTTCTTCCTCACTCATAACGGAAATATCGACACCGGTAAAATGCTCAATAGCTTCGTACATGGTATATCGTTTCCACGGACGTTTGAAATCGATGATATTCTCGCCTACCTGTATCTTGGTGGTTCTGTGCAAGGCATAAGCAACGGTTTCAACCATTTCTTCTACCAGATTCATCATCCACTCATAATCTTTATAGGCAACATAAAGTTCCATTTGTGTAAATTCCGGGTTATGGAAACGATCCATTCCTTCGTTGCGAAAATCTTTGGAAAATTCATACACACCGTCAAAGCCGCCAACGATTAATTTCTTCAAATACAATTCATTAGCAATACGAAGATATAATGTCATATCCAATTTATTGTGGTGTGTTTTGAACGGACGAGCAGCTGCGCCACCATACAAAGGTTGCAAAATTGGAGTTTCAACTTCCAAGTATCCTTTCTCGTTCAAATAGTTACGCATTGTATTAACCAATTGCGTGCGTTTAATGAATGTATCTTTAACTTGCGGATTGACAATTAAATCCAAGTATCTTTGACGATACCTTTGTTCGGGGTCGGTGAAAGCGTCGTAAGTTTTGTCATTTTTTTCTTTAACAATGGGAAGCGGACGAATAGATTTGCACAATAATGTAAATTCTTTAACATGAATACTGATTTCGCCTTTTTGAGTAATAAAGACAAATCCTTTCACGCCGATGATATCGCCAATGTCCAATTTTTTGAATACGGAATTGTACATGGATTTATCTTCTCCGGGGCAGATGTCGTCTCTTTTGACATAAATTTGAATTCTACCAACCGCATCTTGCAGTTCATAAAACGAAACTGCGCCCATAATTCGTTGATTCATAATTCTACCTGCAACACTCACTTCTTGAAAAAGTGAATTATCCAAAGGATATTGTTCATGAATTTCTTTAGTGGTTGCGTTAACATCGTATAAATCGGCGGGGTAAGCATTAACCCCTAAGTTATTGAAATCGTCTAACTTCTTTCTTCTAATAATCTCTTGTTCTGATAATTCTATCGCCATAATTCAGTTAATAATAAATTTGCGGCAAAATTACTATTTTTTTTCGATTACCCCAATTTTGAACGGAAAAAAAACGAACTAATAAATTTTGAGCATTTTTTCGCTTTCCAGCAACAAGTCACGAATTTCGGCGGCTTTCAGAAAATCCAAATTTTTGACAGCAATTTCCAAATCTTTGCGAAGATTCTTAACACGAACTTGGAGTTGGTCTTTGTTAAGCATTTTAGCGATAGGAGCTTCGGCAGCAATGGTCTCCTTTGTTTTAATCATTGGATAATCGGCTTGATAAGCAGCTCCGGGACGGAGGGCGTGGTGTTCGCCTTTCTGAATACTTTGCGGCGTGATATGGTGTAACTTATTATATTCCATTTGTTTGGCACGACGGCGGGCAGTTTCGTCCATCGTTGCCTGCATCGATTTTGTAATTTTGTTAGCATAAAAGATAACATGACCGTTGAGGTGACGCGCGGCACGACCCGCCGTTTGAGTAAGTGACCTTTCACAACGCAAAAAGCCCTCCTTGTCGGCATCCATAATTGCCACCAACGATACTTCGGGTAAATCCAATCCTTCGCGCAACAAATTGACACCCACCAAAACGTCAATGGCACCGGCTCTCAAATCTTGCAAAATCTCAACTCGTTCAAAAGTCTCAACATCAGAATGAATATATTGAGTTTTAATCCCAATACGAATTAAATAGGAGGTGAGTTCTTCTGCCATTTTTTTGGTCAACGTGGTTACCAAAACACGTTCTCCTTTCTGAATGGTATTTTCCACTTCATCCAATAAATCATCTACTTGGTTATTAGCCGGGCGTACCTCAATAATCGGATCCAATAATCCAGTCGGTCTCACAACTTGCTCTACTACAACTCCACCTGATTTTTCGAGTTCATAAGCTGCCGGCGTAGCACTCATATAAATCGTCTGCCCTGTAAGCGCTTCAAATTCATTAAAACGTAACGGGCGATTGTCCAACGCTGCGGGCAAACGGAATCCATAATCCACCAAGTTTTGCTTTCTGGAACGGTCGCCGCCATACATTGCCCCAATTTGAGATACAGTAACGTGGCTTTCATCAATGACCATCACAAAGTCATCGGGGAAAAAATCCAAAATGCAAAACGGTCTGTCACCGGGCTGTCGCCGGTCAAAATAGCGGGAATAGTTTTCAATACCCGAACAGTAGCCAATCTCCTTCATCATCTCCACATCATACGTAACTCTATCTTCTAATCTCTTCGCTTCCAAATGTTTACCAATAGATTTAAAATAATCTACTTGTTTTCCCAAGTCCAATTGAATTTGATGAATGGCACTATTCATTGAATCTTGTGAAGTTACAAAAAGATTGGCGGGGTAAATAGTTAGTTTTTCTAATTGATTAATTTTGCTGCCACTCACGGGTTCTATTTCAAAAATATCTTCTATCTCATTGTCCCAGAAAATGATACGAAAAGCATTATCATTGTATGGAGGAAAAATATCGACAGTATCACCCTTCACACGGAATTTGGCAGGTTCCAAGTCCATCTCTGTACGAGAATAGAGACTATTAACAAAAGCAAGGAGTAATTGATTTCTGTCGATCATCATATTTTGATGCACGTGCACCACATTTTTGGCAAAATCATCGGGGTTACCAATACCGTATATACAAGATACTGAAGCAACTACGACGATATCGCGCCGCCCTGACAATAAAGCGGAGGTAGTGCGAAGGCGCAATTTTTCTATTTCGTCATTTATCGCCAAATCTTTTTCAATATACGTATTACTAACCGGCAAATAAGCTTCAGGCTGATAATAATCGTAATATGAAACATAATATTCGACGGCATTTTCGGGGAAAAACTGCTTAAATTCGCTGTATAATTGCGCTGCCAACGTTTTATTATGACTGAGAATCAGTGTCGGACGATTCGTTTGAGCAATGACGTTGGCAATGGTAAAAGTCTTACCGGAACCCGTAACTCCCAAAAGCGTTTGCCCTTGGTCGCCGCGGTCTAATCCTTCCACCAATTGCTGAATGGCAGTCGGCTGGTCACCGGAAGGAGTAAAAGAAGAAACAAGTTTAAATTCCATGTTCTGTTTTTTAGTTTTAGTGGTTAGTAATTAGAGATATTTGAAAGTTTCACATTTTCAACTTTCTACTTTCAGTTTTTCATACATTTTAAATAGTTCCGCCACAATTTCGCTTTCGGTCATGTTTTGGTCAAAACCATAGGCAGACATCACGGCTTGGTCGTTCCCTTCGTGCGCACGGCGTAGCTCGGGCGGCATGGTAGTTTCATCATACAAATCGGCAAGAGAGCTGTCGGGATACAATGCACGCGCATCGAAGATGGATTGCGCGGTTTGCTCTATTTTGGACTTTTGCGAATCTGTCGGAGTTGTC
>Ga0209098_1004968_pt1 | contig 10137 bp, 5 predicted proteins | sample AD_JPNHW1_MetaG_FD_184429 | JGI IMG/M metagenome (GOLD analysis project Ga0209098, IMG submission 184429) | Active sludge microbial communities of municipal wastewater-treating anaerobic digesters from Japan - AD_JPNHW1_MetaG (SPAdes) (version 2) | ecosystem: Engineered > Bioreactor > Anaerobic >... | reverse complement strand
CCTGAAAGGTAAGAACCCATACTGGCTGCTGGGTGCAACCTTATTGCTTTTCTTCCTGACGTTTGTACTGCTGGGCATCGAAAAGCCGAAGGTTCTGTTTTTTCCTGATAATCAGCCAAACAGTGTATATGTATATATCAAAATGCCTGTTGGTACCGACCAAAAGGTGACTGACTCAGTTACCAGGGTTGTGGAAGAAAGAGTATATTCAGTGCTGGGCAAAAACAATCCTGATGTTGAATCAGTGATCAGCAATGTAGCACTGGGTGCCGGCGAAGGACTTTTCGACAGGTCAACATCGTCAGAGAAGGGAAAGGTCACCATCAACTTTGTTGAATACAAGAATCGCTCAAAGCACGCAAATACTTCGCAATACCTTGATGATATACGCAAAGCTGTGAGGGGTATTCCGGGCTCCGAAATAGTGGTGGCCAAAAACCGTATGGGGCCTCCAACCGGCAAACCTATCAACATTGAGGTCTCGGGTGAAGATTTGAACGATCTTATTACCGATGCCGGGATGTTCAAACATTTGCTGGACTCAATCCAGGTACCGGGAGTTGAAGAGCTTAAGTCCGATTTTCAGACATCAAAACCTGAAATTGTGATCAATATAGACCGCACCAGGGCAAATATTGAAGGCATCTCAACCGGGCAAATTGCATTGGAAATCCGCACGGCTGTTCTTGGAAAGGAAATATCCAAGTATAAGGAAGGAGAAGACGAATTCCCAATTCAACTGCGATATTCAAAAGAAACCCGCGAAAACATCAACAACCTGTTGAATCTCAAAATCACTTACCGTGATATGAATTCGGGACTGCTGAGGCAAATACCTCTTTCATCGGTTGCCCGCATTGACTATGTAGATACCTACGGTGGGATCAACCGCAAAAACCTGAAAAGGGTAATTACCATTTCGAGTGAAGTGCTCACCGGTTATACTGCCAATGAAATTGTGCCGCAGATTCAAAAATATGCTGACGCTTTTCCTAAGCATGAAGGAGTTGAAATAAAACTTACCGGAGAGCAGGAAGACCAGGCTGAAGCAGCCGGATTCCTTGGCAAAGCTATGCTTATCGCCATTGGGCTTATCTTCTTTATACTCATCTCTCAGTTCAATTCGGTGAGCAAATCATTACTCATCCTGAGCGAGGTTTTCTTCAGCATTATTGGAGTATTCCTCGGAATTGTGATCTTCAATATGAGTATTTCGATCATTATGACCGGGCTTGGAATTGTTGCCCTTGGAGGTATTGTGGTACGAAACGGTATTTTGATCGTTGAATTTATCGATACACTGAAAGAAAGAGGATATAAAACCCGCGAAGCCATTATTCAGGCCGGAAAGATCCGTATTACCCCGGTTATTCTTACGGCAACGGCAACTATCCTGGGTCTCGTACCTCTGGCCCTGGGTTTCAACATGAATTTCATCACAATGTTTACCCACCTCAATCCGCATATTCACCTGGGCGGTGACAATGTGATGTTTTTCGGTTCGCTGGCCTGGACAATCATCTTCGGCCTGAGTTTTGCCACATTCCTTACCCTGATTTTCGTTCCTGCCATGTATCTGATTACCTATGAAATTGGCATCAGGATGGCTCGCCGTAAATCCAGCAAGGTTGAGAAATAATATATATCCTGATTTTATCAGAAAAGGCTTCCCTTATGCCGGGGGAGCCTTTTCCGGTTTAAAAACGCATTGTGTTTTCATCTATTTCTTTTATAATTTCGCCTTTTTCTGTGACACCTTTATGATTTAGATCATTTCTGCATTCAGTATTAGTTCCTTACCTGCAACACAACCATGAGATATTCCATTGATAAACCATACATTTCGCTGGCTACTGAAAAGCCTGAAGCCATGTTTGGATTTTCTGCCCTGGCGTCGGCGTATTTTATGACGGTAAATAACTGGGAAGAAAAACTTGGTGAAATACTCAAAAAGCTTAAGCTCGTCACTTCAGCACACCGGGTCAGCCTGTTTTCCGCCGGAAATGACAGAGAACTGCCTGGTCGCAGCAGGTTAGAACTTTTAATCAGTTCTGCAAGTGAACAAACCACCGGTGACACCTCTGCTTCCGAATCAATAAGTGCCTTGCTCACCCGTTGGATACCTGAACTGAGCGCCAACAGAACAGTAAGAATCAGCGAGAAGCGCGGAAGACTTTTGGCTGACCAAACTGAGGGGCTACATTCAATGGTGGTTATTCCGGTTTTCTCGGCCAATAACCTTTATGGCGCCCTGGCATTAGAATTTCTCGAACAAAAGCGATGGAGGCGCATGGAATACAGGCTTATCAGGCATTTTACACAAATGCTCGGAGCAGCCATACACCGGCAGCGTTTACTTGAAGCCATCAAAGTTGACAAACGCTACTTTGAAGAACTCTTTCACAGCTCGCCATTCGGTATTGCTATTTTAGATACCGAAGGGATTGTGCAGCATATCAATCGTGGTTTTACTGAAATCTTTGGTTACTCAGAGGAAGATCTCGCTCACAAGAAACTCGATGACATTTTGCCGGCTCCCGAAGACCAGGAAGATGCCAGGCAATTGACAAAAAAATCTCTCTCCGGTGAAGAAATTGAGTTCGAAGCCGTGAGGTACAGGAAAGATGGCGCTCCGGTCAACGTCTCGATACTGGGACGATTCCTCCACCCTACACCCAATGAATCTGCTGTATTCAGTATTTATATCGACATCACCGAAAGAGTAAAGGCACTCAGGCTTTCAGCCGAGAACCGGCAAAAGTACCAGGGCCTGTTCGAAATGTCGAACGACGGCATTTGTATCATGGAAAAGGGTGTTTTCATAGAGGTCAATGGGAAAATGCCTGCATTGTTTGGTTGTATATCGGAAGATCTCATAGGTAACTCCATATTTGATTATTCACCGGAATTTCAGCCTGACGGAGAGCTGTCATTTACTAAAGGAGTTGCCTTGTATACGAAAGCACTTTCCGGCACACCTGTGACATTTGAATGGCTTCACCAGCGAATTGACGGGAGCAGGTTTTACGGTGAAATTAGCCTGAGCCGTTTCGAGCTTGGCGGAAAACTTTATGCACAAGGCATCCTGCGCGACATTTCGGAGCGAAAAGCCACTGAAGTGTCACTGAAAAAACGATTTGAATTTATCAATTTCCTCAGCAGGGCATCATCCGACCTTATCAACCTTCATCCCGAAAACATTAACAATGCCATTGTTGAAACCCTGAAACAGGGGGCAATCTTCGCAAATTGCGAGTACGCACAGGTTTTCCTCATGAATGCAAAAGGTGACGCCTGCGAATTATACTCAAGCTGGCATAACGACGAATCAGCTAATATCGACCAGGCCATTCAGGCACTTGTAATCTCAAAATTCAACGGCATCTATACCTATCTTTTATCCGGTAATCTTCTGCAGACTGGTATCAGTAATTTTCCGGATTATTTCAGCGAAGATGTTATAAAATCCTTTATCGAACCGCTTAATATCAAATCAATGGTTGTTATTCCATTGATTGTAAATAACGCATACATAGGCCATATTGGATTTCATTCCACAACAACAGAAGAATGCTGGTCAAACGAAGATCTGAATACGCTCAAACTCTGCAGCCAGATAATTGCTAATGCGATAGAAAGGAAACAGGTTATACGGGAACTCGAAGAAGCAAAGCAAAAAGCCGAGGAATCGGACCAGCTTAAGACCGCATTTCTCGCCAGTATGTCGCATGAGATAAGAACTCCCATGAACCATATAATTGGCTTCATTGAATTACTGAAAGATCCAAATCTGTCGGAACAGGAAAAAAATGAGTTCTTTTCAATTATCAGGAACAGCGGAAACCACTTGCTTAAACTCATCGACGACATAATTGATATTGCCAAAATAGAAGCCAACCAGCTTGAGATCCATTCTGTAGAAACATCGCTTAATGACTTTCTGAAAGAGCAATACAGCGCCTTCAGGGAACAACTTAACAATGGCCCGAAGAACAAAATCAATTTTTCTCTGAGCATCCCCGGCAAAAAGGTTTCTGATTTCGTTAAAATAGACACATTGCGATTGCAGCAGGTTTTGACCAACCTTTTAGCCAATTCAATAAAATTTACCCGCGAAGGCAGTATCCGTTTCGGATATGAAATGCAGGATGAGAACACGCTCAGGTTTTTCGTGGAAGATACAGGAATTGGCATACCCGCTGAAAATCAGCAACTTATTTTTGATCGATTCAGGCAACTGGATTATAGCTATTCACGTGAGTTTAGTGGTACCGGACTTGGGCTGGCCATTTCCAAAGGACTTGTTGAGCTGCTTGGCGGAACAATTTGGGTTAAATCAAAACCTGGCGAAGGCTCAACTTTCTTCTTTACTATTCCATACAATCCCCTGTCACCTGTTCAGCAGCAGGCTGCCATGATCGCCAAAACCAGCGGGGAATATAATTTTGAAGGAAAAACTATCCTTGTTGTCGAGGATGACGAAATCAATTACAGGTTTCTCGAAATAACACTCTCAAAGACCAGGGCCCATATCCTTCATGCCGACAACGGACAGACTGCTGTGGAGATATCACTCACTGAAAACGTTGACCTGGTATTGATGGATATACAGATACCGGTTATTGATGGTTATACAGCTACCAGGATGGTTAAAGAGGCAAAGCCAAACCTTCCGGTCATTGCTCAGACTGCACATGCCCTTGACGATGAGAGAAATCAATGTATTGAAGCCGGAGCTGATGCCTACGTTGCCAAACCCATCAACCGAAAACAACTGCTGCTCAAGATATCAGGTTTCCTGCTCAAAGAATAACACTAACTACATGTGTTGATTCAGAATAAGTTGCATATTATGGCTTGATTGATTGAATGCAAATTTTTACTACCTTTGCATTCCTTTTCAAGAGTCAGGCAACCTATGGAGAAAACCAAGGTATTATTCGTTTCGCAGGACATCACACCTTATCTCAAAGATAGCCCTATGGGCCATATTTCCAGGCACTTACCCCAGGGAATTCAGGAGCGTGGCCGCGAAATCCGCACTTTCATGCCCAAATTTGGCAATATCAACGAGCGAAGGAATCAGCTTCATGAAGTTATTCGCCTTTCAGGTATGAATCTTATTATCGACGACACTGATAACCCGCTCATTATCAAGGTCGCCTCGATACAGTCGGCCAGGATGCAAATCTATTTTATCGACAACGAAGACTTTTTCCAGCGAAAGTACGTTTTCAGAGATAAAAACAACCAGTTTTATGAAGACAATGACGAGCGGGCGATCTTTTTCTCGCGCGGCGTTCTCGAAACCGTAAAAAAACTGGGCTGGGCTCCTGATATTGTTCATTGCCATGGATGGATGACCTCTTTCATGCCGCTTTACATCAAAAAAGCCTACCATGAAAACCCCCTGCTCAGCAATGCCAAAGTTGTTCTGTCAGTTTATGATGACCATTTTGAAGAACTGCTGAACCAGAATATTGCCAACAAAATAAAACACGAAGGTATCACAGCCAAGGACCTTAAGCATTACAAAAAGCCCAGCTACGCCAACATCATGAAAGCAGGCATCGATTTTGCCGATGGCATCATCGCAGCAAGCCCCGAAATTAATGCTGAAGTTCATGAATACGCCAGGCAATCAGGTAAACCCATGCTGGAATTTCAGCCCGAGGATACATACATCGATACCTACAACGAATTTTACGACCAGGTTCTCACTGCCTGATTACCAATTAAATCATACTCCTTTTTTCACTGCAATAAACGCTCTCTCCTTGAAACTACTTCGCAACGCTTTTGTTTATCTCATGCTTGCCCTTCCGGCGCTGATCTTTACGACCTGCACCAAGGAACCAGACCTTGTCGGATTGAACCTTGTTTCGGAATCAGAACTGCTCAAACTTGGATATACTGATACTGCTTCCATCATAGCCTATTCCGTAAAAGCAGATTCGGTGAATACTGTAAAGTTGAGTTATGCCCTGATTGGCAGCATGAACGACCCCGTTTTCGGGCAAACCAATGCTACCTATTATTCGCAGCTACGACTTGTGGACGAAGGCTCTGATTATGGCACAAGCCCGGTTTTTGATTCGGCTTATCTTGCTCTTCCATACTATAGCGCTTATGGCGATACCATGTCGAATATGACACTGCGTGTATATGAACTCACTCAGCAAATCGATCAGTCTGATACCATGTATTCGTTTAATACAGCCACTTACGACGAATCGAAACTGCTGGGGTCAGTCACTTTTGTACCGCGCCCCCACGACAGCGTTATGGTGAACGGAAGCAAAGCCGCACCACAAATAAGGATACCCCTCAATAATATTTTCGGGCAACGGATGTTGTCAGTACCCGTTGATTCACTGGCTGATAACGAAAGTTTTCTGAATACTTTCTACGGCTTATGTATAGTTGCCGAAAAACAGGAAACACCCGGAAAAGGAGCTATTTTGTATCTGAAAGCCCCATCCACTAGCAGCCTGGTTACAATGTATTACCATAACACGGAGGACACCACAACTGCTTATTATATTATCAGCAGCTACAGCGCCCGTTTTGGCAATTATGATCATGCGGGATATACAACCGCCTCACCCTTGCTGCAGCAGCAGCTTGCCGGTAATACCAGCAGCGGCGGTCAGTATGTGTTCCTTCAAAGCATGGGCGGCGTCAGGGCACGGTTACGTTTCCCTTCCCTCTCGCAGTGGCAGAACAATAAAAAATATATTGTAAACGACGCTCAGCTCATTCTTACCGAATCATCTCCCGGGTCGCAGTACAAAGCCCCGGCAAACCTCACACTTCGCCTGGTTGATGATGATAACGTCAGCATTGGCGGATACACGCCTGACGAATCTCTTGAGGCCACTTCTTACTTTGATGGTTACTATAACAGCGACGATCACACTTACAGGTTCAGGCTGAGCAGGTATGTTCAGCAGATCCTTACAGGCGAAATCGACAACAACGGCCTGTATCTGATCATCTCAGGCGGAGCAATAAACGCTAACCGGCTTGTTCTTAACGGCCCCGGTAACCCATACGGAAAGCTGAAGTTGTTTATAAAAGCAACCGAGGTTGATTAAACTCCCGGCGACTATTTGTTTTTATTAACTACCTCATCCCTGATCAAAAGATTTTCTAATTTTACCGGAACTTACATCACATTGTGATGATAAGTAAATTAATACTTGTATTAAGAGGCTGTTTTAATAATCTCAATATACCAGGAAGAATCCAGAATCCAGAATCCGGGAGTCAGAATAGTTGAAAATGCGACCATTATGCTAATTAATATTCTGCGTTCTGACTCCTGACTCCTGATCCCGATAGCTATCGGGACTGACTCCTGACTCCTGAATTCGTAAAAAACTATAAACCACTAAGTCTAATCAATATATAATTTCATGTGCGGAATTGTAGGATATATTGGTAACCGCAAAGCCAGCGATATACTCATACCAGGCCTTAAACGGCTCGAATACCGCGGATACGACAGCGCAGGCATAGCCATACTAAACGGCAATCTGTCGATATTTAAAACTGCCGGTAAAGTGGCTGACCTTGAAGCATTGATCGGGCAGTACGAACTCGAAGGCACTCTGGGAATAGCCCATACCCGCTGGGCAACACATGGCGAGCCCACTGACCGGAATGCGCACCCGCATACCTCGCAATCAGGTAAACTGGCCATTATTCACAACGGCATTATTGAGAATTTTGCTGTTCTCAAGGAAGAACTCATCAACCGCAACTATAAGTTTACAAGTGAGACTGATACCGAAGTGCTGGCTTACCTTATAGAAGATATCCGCCTGAACGAAAAATGCGACCTGGTGGAAGCGGTACGTCTTGCATTGGGGCAGGTAACCGGAGCCTATGCTATTGCTGTGGTTTCGGAGGAAGAACCCGATCTGCTTATTGCCGCGCGCAAAGGCAGCCCGCTGGTTTTGGGCATCGGAGAGGGAGAATATTTCCTGGCATCCGATGCTGCTCCCATCGTGGAATATACGCGCCAGGTTGTTTACCTCAACGATTATGAGATCGCCATTATCAGTCGTAACAACGGCTACAGGATAATTACCGTTTCCAATACCGAAAAAACGCCTTATATCCAAACCCTTGAACTTAATCTGACCACACTCGAAAAAGGCGGATTCCCTCACTTTATGCTCAAGGAGATTTTTGAACAGCCCCGCACAGTGCGTGATAGTATGCGTGGCCGCCTCAATATGGAGCAGGGCTCCGTGATACTCGGGGGAATTGAAGAATACACGCGCAAACTGCTTAATGCCCGCCGTATCATCATGATCGGCTGCGGCACATCGTGGCATGCCGCTCTGGTTGGGGAATACCTTATTGAAGAACTGGCCCGCATACCGGTTGAGGTTGAATATGCATCGGAATTCAGGTATCGCAACCCGCTTATCAGTGAGGACGATATGGTGATTGCCATTTCGCAGTCGGGTGAGACTGCTGATACACTGGCAGCCATCGAACTGGCAAAATCAAAAGGGGCAACCATTCTCGGTATCTGCAATGTTGTCGGTTCATCCATTGCACGTGCCACCCACGCAGGCTCCTACACACATGCCGGGCCCGAAATCGGGGTGGCATCAACCAAAGCTTTTACCTCTCAGGTTACCATACTCACACTCATGGCGCTTATGCTTGCCGAGCGCAAAGGAACCATCGCCGCTTCACGTTACTACCGGCTGCTTCATGAACTCAACTCAGTTCCCGAAAAAATTGAAAAAGTGCTGTTGTCCGACCCGCTTATCAGCGAAATCGCATCACACTTCAACGCTAAGCGCAATGCCATTTATTTGGGAAGGGGCATTAACTTTCCGGTAGCCCTCGAAGGAGCCTTGAAACTCAAGGAAATATCGTATGTTCATGCCGAAGGCTACCCTGCTGCCGAAATGAAACACGGCCCCATTGCCCTTATTGACGAAGAAATGCCTGTACTTGTAATTGCCACACGCAAAGGCAGTTACGACAAGGTGATAAGCAATATACAGGAAGTTAAAGCACGTAAAGGTAAGGTGATAGCGATAATCTCAGAAGGCGATGAAACGGTGAACCACATGGCTGATTATTGCATACCTGTTCCCGAAACCGACGAAATGCTTGTTCCTTTGATTGCCACTGTGCCGCTTCAATTGCTTGCTTATCATATAGCTGTTATGCGCGGATGCAATGTTGACCAGCCCCGCAACCTGGCAAAATCGGTAACGGTGGAATAACTATTGGGGCTTACATTAAATCAATCCAAACCGGCGCTCTTGACAGCCCGGTTTTTTTATTTTAATTGTAAAATTTTTATATTGATTAATGTATCTATTATTTCGTATTTTCCTTTCTAAAGCCCTGTTAATAAAGATATTTTTGCGCTGATTGTTTATTGAATAACAAAAATAAATACTTTTGCACCAAAATAATGATCCATGAATATTTCGCACATCGAACACATAGGCATAGCCGTTAAAAACCTGGAAGAAAGCATTCAATACTGGGAAAAAGTCTTTGGTTTGAAATGCTATGCAGTGGAAGAAGTAAAAGATCAGAAAGTTAAAACGGCATTTTTCATGGTGGGCCAAACCAAGATCGAACTGCTTGAAAGCACCGATCCCGAAGGCTCTATCGGAAAATTCATCGAAAAGAAAGGCGAAGGCATTCATCACATGGCATTTGCCGTGAAAGACCTTGAAAATGCACTGGCCGAAACCGAAGCCAACGGCATCCAGCTTATTGACAAGCAGCCACGCAAAGGCGCTGAGGGCCTCCACATCGGCTTTCTGCATCCAAAATCAACATTCGGCGTCCTTACCGAATTGTGCGAAGATAAAAACCAGAAATAGCTCATTGCCTTGTTACCCGGCTTCCTGATACAGCCAGCTAACACCGGGTAACCTATTAACTCATAACTTCTTACAACATGGCCATAGAAGACAAAATAAAGGTGCTGCTCGACAAACGGGAAGAGGCAAAACTCGGCGGCGGACAGAAACGTATTGATTCACAGCATAAAAAAGGCAAACTGACTGCCCGTGAACGCATCGATCTGCTCCTCGACGAAGGCAGCTTCGAAGAGTTTGATATGTTTGTTTCGCATCGTTGTCACGA
>Ga0209098_1004966_pt1 | contig 10140 bp, 9 predicted proteins | sample AD_JPNHW1_MetaG_FD_184429 | JGI IMG/M metagenome (GOLD analysis project Ga0209098, IMG submission 184429) | Active sludge microbial communities of municipal wastewater-treating anaerobic digesters from Japan - AD_JPNHW1_MetaG (SPAdes) (version 2) | ecosystem: Engineered > Bioreactor > Anaerobic >... | reverse complement strand
GGGACCGACGGCACGGGCGTGGATCTTGTGCGAAACCAAGTGGTTCAGCTTCAGCATGTAGATGTAGCCAACGACCACATCCTGATCGACCTTCTCGCCGGTGCGCCCGTCGTAGACTGTCGCCTTGCCATGGACACCGACATTCGGGGCCTTCCACGTGTCGCCACGCTTGGCGGCCGAGTCGCGCTCATTGTCGGAGACGACCTTGAGGTACTCGCGGATCTTCTTCTCGGGGATGCCGTCGAAGACCGGAGTGGCGACCTTGATGCCGAGCTTTTTGCAGGCCCAGCCCAAGTGGGTCTCGAGAACCTGTCCGACGTTCATGCGCGAAGGCACGCCCAACGGATTGAGGCAGATCTCGATCGGAGTGCCGTCCGGAAGGAACGGCATGTCCTCTTCGGCGACGATCTTGGCGACGACGCCCTTGTTACCGTGGCGGCCGGCCATCTTGTCACCGACCTGGAGCTTCTCCTTGGTGGCGACGTAGACCTTCACCTGCTTGATCACGCCGGACGAGATGTCGTCGCCGGCCTCGATGGAGTTGACCTTGCGCTCGCGGTCGCCCTCGAGCTCGTCGAACTTCGACTGGAAGGAGCCGATGATCTCCATGATCTTGATGCGAACCGGGGACGGATCGATCTCGATGTGCTTGGAGACGGCGGCCAGCTTGCGCAGGAGGGTCTTGGTGATCTTGCGGTTGGCGGGGATGATGATCTCACCGGTCTCGCCGTTGATGACGTCGAGCGGGATCTTCTCGCCGAGGAGGATGTTGGACAGCGACTCGGTCAGCCCCTCGCGGAGCTTGTCGATCTGAGTCTTGTATTCCTCGTTGATCTGCTTGCTCTGGCGGCGGCGATCGGAGGGGCTGAGCTTATCCTTCTCGAAGTCGACGCGGCTGGAGACCTTGACGTCCATGATGATGCCATAGACGCCTGAGGGGACGACGAGCGAGGTGTCCTTAACGTCGGCGGCCTTCTCGCCGAAGATCGCGCGGAGGAGCTTCTCCTCGGGAGCGAGCTCGGTCTCGGACTTCGGGGTGATCTTGCCGACGAGGATGTCGCCGGGCTTCACCTCGGCGCCGATGCGGATGATGCCGTTGTGATCGAGGTTCTTGAGTGCCTCCTCACCGACGTTCGGAATATCGCGGGTGATTTCCTCCGGCCCGAGCTTGGTGTCGCGGGCGGTGACCTCGAATTCCTGGATATGGATCGATGTGAAGATGTCCTGTTTGAGGACCTTCTCGGAGATCAGGATGGCGTCCTCGAAGTTGTAGCCGTTCCACGGCATGAACCCGACGAGGATGTTGCGGCCGAGGGCCATCTCGCCGTGGTCCGTGGAGGGGCCGTCGGCGAGGATGTCGCCCGCCTTGACCTTCTGGCCCTTCTTGACGACGGGCTTCTGGTTGAAGCAGGTGCCGGCGTTCGAGCGCATGAACTTGCGGAGTTCATACACCCAGACGTGGTTCTTCGCGTCGGTCTTCGGGCTGCGGTCGAAGTTGCGCGGGAGCTCGCCGTCCTTGGTGACGACGATGCGCTTGGCATCGACAGAGGCGACAGCGCCGGCCTCGTCGGCGACGATGACGGTCTTGGAGTCGCGGGCGACTCGCTCCTCGATGCCGGTGCCAACGACGGGGGCCTCGGACTGAAGGAGCGGCACGCCCTGGCGCTGCATGTTCGAACCCATGAGCGCGCGATTGGCGTCGTCGTGCTCGAGGAACGGGATGAGGCCGGCGGCGATGGAGACGAGCTGCTTGGGCGAGACGTCCATGAGGTCGACCGTCTTGGGGTCGACTTCGAGGAAGTTGCCACGGTCGCGGACGGTGACCTTGCCGACGAAGTGATTCTTGTCGTCGAGCTCGGAGTTGGCCTGGGCGATGATCTTGCCCTCCTCCTGGTCGGCGGTGAAGTACTCGATCTTGTCGGTCACGCGACCGTCCTTGCAGACGCGGTACGGCGTCTCAATGAAGCCGAACTCGTTAACGCGGGAATAGAGCGAGAGGGAGTTGATGAGGCCGATGTTCGGACCTTCGGGGGTCTCGATCGGGCAGATGCGGCCGTAGTGCGAGGGGTGCACGTCGCGCACCTCGAAACCGGCGCGGTCGCGGTTCAAGCCGCCAGGCCCGAGGGCGGAGAGACGACGCTTGTGCGTGAGCTCCGCGAGCGGGTTGATCTGGTCCATGAACTGCGAGAGCTGGCTACGCGCGAAGAAGTCGCGGATCACCGTCGTCAGAGCCTTCGGGTTGATAAGCTTCTGCGGGGTGATCGAGTCGACGCTCTGGTCATAGAGAGTCATGCGCTCGCGCACCAATCGCTCGGTGCGGGAGAGGCCCACGCGGCACTGGTTGGCGAGGAGTTCGCCCACGGTGCGGACGCGGCGGGAGCCGAGGTGATCGATGTCGTCGACGATGCCGTCTCCCTTGCGAAGGCGGACAAGGTACTTGGTGGACTGGACGACGTCCTCGGAATTCAGGATACGGGTGTCGAGGTCGGTCTTGAGGCCGAGCTTCTGGTTGACCTTGTAGCGGCCGACGCGGCCGAGGTCGTAGCGCTTCGGGTCGAAGAAGAGGCGCTTGAGGAGGGCCTTGGCGTTGGCGGTGGTCGGCGGCTCGCCGGGACGGAGGCGCTTGTAGATTTCCTTGAGCGCTTCCTCCTCGTTGCGAGTCGGGTCCTTCTTGAGCGAGCGGATGATCACGCCTTCGTCGTTGGCGGTGTCGATCACGCGCATGGTCGTGATCTCGTGCTTCTCGAAGGTGCGGACGATGGCCTTGGTGAGGGGCTCGAAGGCGCGGGCGAGGACGACGCCCTGCTGCGCGTCGATGACGTCCTCGACGAGGACGAGGGTGGAGACGTTCTCGATGTCGAGGGCCTTGGAGACCTTGAGGTCCTTGATCTCGTAGAAGAGGCTGAGGATGTCGATGTCGCTGGAGTAGCCGATGGCGCGGAGCAACGTCGTGATGAGGAACTTGCGGCGACGACGGCGGCGATCGAGGTAGACGTAGAGGAGATCGTTGTTGTCGAACTGGACCTCGAGCCAGGTTCCGCGGTCGGGGATGATGCGGAAGGAGTGAAGGAGCTTGCCGTTCGGGTGCGTGGCGACCTCGAAGCAGAGGCCGGGGGAGCGGTGAAGCTGGGAAACCACGACGCGCTCGGCGCCGTTGATGATGAAGGAGCCGCGCTCGGTCACCATCGGGATCTCACCCATGTAGATCTCCTCGTCCTTGATGTAGTCCTCCTCGCGGAGGCGCAGCTTCACGTAGAGCGGCACCGAATAGGTGATGCCTTCGCGAAGGCACTCGATCTCGGTGTTTTTCGGATCACCGATGGTGTAGGAAACGTACTCGAGAACGAGGCGCTCGTCGTAGGACGTGATGGGGAAAACTTCGCGGAAGACAGCCTCCAAGCCCTGCGGCTTACGTTGGGTCTGCGGAACGTCTTTCTGCAGATAATCCAGGTAGGAATTGATCTGAATCTCGATGAGATTCGGCGGCTGGATGACTTCGCGTAGCTTGCCGAAATTTTGGCGTTCTTGAGTGGCGGCCATATGGATTCCCGAGTGTTAGGTAACGAGCTGGCGTGTTTTCGCCGAGCCCTCACGGCTGAGCACCGTCAGTAGGATGCGCAGGCGTGAGAGAACGGAGTTTCAGAAAACGCCGAAGGACAGGCCGGGGCGAACCCGACCTGTCCATTGGCAAAAGCGTTGTAGGAGATGAAGTCCCGCAACTTACTTGAGTTCGACTTTGGCGCCGGCGGCCTCGAGCTTCTTCTTGATCTCTTCGGCGTCGGCCTTGGAAGCGCCTTCCTTGACGGCCTTCGGAGCGCCTTCGACGAGGTCCTTGGCTTCCTTGAGGCCGAGGCCGGTGATGGCGCGGACTTCCTTGATGACGCCGATCTTGTTGGCGCCAGCTTCAGCGAGGATGACGTTGAACTCGGTCTTCTCCTCGGCGGGAGCAGCAGCGGCACCGGCGGCCGGGGCGGCAGCGACGGCGACCGGAGCGGCGGCGGAAACGCCCCACTTGGTCTCGAGATCCTTCACAAGGGCAGCGATCTCGATAACGGACTGGCTGGAGAGCCACTCAATGACTTGGTCTTTGGTGATGTCGGACATGGTATCAGTGAAACGACTAGCGCCCGGACGATTGGGGTCGGGCATTTAAGGGACGTATCCCCTAGCCTGCATTCAGTTGATTGTTGCGGTTGATTATTCCGTTGGGCCGAAGGCTTACAGGAAAGGGTTGGAAAGGCAGGAACGCGTGCCTTAGGCGGCGGCGCGAACCTTGGCCTGAAGAACGTTGACGAGGGCCTGCGGCACGCCGTTGATGACGCGGACGAGGCTGGTGGCCGGCTGGTTGAGCAGCCCGAGCAGCTGGGCGCGGAGCACCTCTAGGGAGGGCAGCTCGGAGAGCTTGGCGATCTGGCCGGCATCGAAGAGCTTGCCGCCCACAATACCGCCCTTGATCTCGAGCTTCTGCTTCTCGTCGAAGAACTTCTTGACGATCTTCGCTGCACCGGAGGGATTGCGGCCGCCAACAACGATCGCCGTCTGACCGGCGAGCATGTTTTCGAAACCGGGGAGCCCGGCATCCTTAGCGGCGACGCGCAGGGAGCTGTTCTTGACGACGTGGAACTCGGCCTGCTCGGGAGCGAGCTTGGCGCGAAGAGCCGCGACATCGGCCACAGTCACCTTCTGGTAATTTGTGATGAGTAGGTAGTCCGACTTCTTGAGATGGCGGGCGACTTCCTCGATGAGATACTTTTTCTCGGTACGCATGGCGGTACGGCGTTAGAACTTGGAGTATTCGCTGGTGGCGAGGGCGACGCCGGGGCTCATCGAGGCCGAGAGCGTGGCGCTGAGGATGAAGCGGCCCTTGAGCGAGGCCGGCTTCGATTTGCCGATGGCATGGATCACCGCGGCGACGTTCTCAAGGATCTGCTCGTTGGTGAAGGAGCGCTTGCCGACGGGGACGCCGAGATTGGCGGCCTTGTCCATCTTGAACTCGACGCGACCGGCCTTCACTTCCTTGATCGCCTGGGCGATGTTGTCGGTGACGGTGCCGGACTTCGGGTTCGGCATGAGGCCCTTCGGACCGAGGACGCGGGCCGCGGCGCGAACTTCCTTCATCGCGGCGGTGGTGGCGACGGCGACATCGAAGTCGAGCCAGCCTTCGTTGATCTTGGCGAGGATGTCCTTCAGGCCGGCGACATCGGCACCGGCGGCGAGTGCCGCGGCGGGATCGTCGGTGAAGACGAGGACGCGCACCTTCTTACCGCTGCCGTTGGGCAGGGGGGTGGTGCCACGGACCATCTGGTCGCCCTGGGTCGGGTCGACGCCGAGACGGAACGCGAGCTCGACGGTCTCGTCGAACTTAGTCTTCGGGAAACGGGAGAGAACCTCGACCGCTTCCTTCAGGGGATATTCCTTGGTGAGATCCGCAACCTTCAGCGCGTTGCGGAACCGTTTGCTCTGCTTCTTGGGCATGTTGTGTGTGTTGCGGTACGAACGTCTCGCGCTGCGAGACTCCCGCGGTTGATGTGACGGAAAACTTAGTCGGCGACGTCGATGCCCATGCTGCGGGCCGTGCCGGCGATGACCTTGATCATGGCGGCTTCGCTGGTCGCGTTGATGTCCTTCTGCTTCATCTTGGCGATCTCGAGCAGCTGCTTCTTGGTCACCTTGCCGACCTTCTCCTTGTTCGGACGGCCGGAGCCGGAGGCGATGTTGCAGGCCTTCTTGAGAAGGACGGACGCCGGGGGCGACTTGAGGATGTAGGTGAACGACTTGTCGCTATAGACCGTGATGACGACGGGCAGGATCAGGCCGTTCTGGTCCTTGGTCTTCGCATTGAAGTCCTTGCAGAACGCCATGATGTTGACGCCCTGAGCGCCAAGCGCGGGACCGACCGGGGGCGCGGGATTCGCGGCGCCGGCAGGCAGTTGGAGACGGATGATGCCTTGAACTTTCTTGGCCATGGGAGAAAACGGTTAGCGGGTGATGGGAGATTAGGTGGCAGTGCGTTCGACCTGCCAGTACTCGAGCTCGACCGGCGTGAAACGGCCGAAAATGGAAACGGAAATCTTGAGCTTGCCGCGCTCGGGATCGATCTCGTCGATGCGGCCGATGAGATTGAGGAAGGGTCCGTCGTTGATCTTGACCTCTTCGCCCACCTCGTAGCTGACCTTCGGTACTTCCTTGCCGGAAGCGGCCTCGACGCGGGTGCGGATGTCGTCGATCTCGGACTGGCGCAGGGGCGCTGGGCGATCGCCGCCGACAAACCCGATCACGCCCGGCGATTCGCGGACGAAGTACCACGGCTTGTTCATCACCTTGCCGTTTTCGTCGTACAGCTTCATCTGCACGAACACGTAACCAGGGATGAGCTTGCGCTCCTGGCTGGTCTTCTTGCCGCGTTTGACCTCGGAGACCTGCTCGGTCGGGAGGAGCACCTCGAAGATGTTCTCACCGAGTTCCTCGATGGGAGCGAACTTCTCGATGTACTTCTTCACCTTGCCCTCCTGGCCGGAGAGCGTGTGCACGGCGAACCACTGGGTAGCTGCGGGGACGGTCTTGTCGGCGGGCATGGGAGTATTGGCTCAGCGGACCCAGCCGGAGACCAAGTCGACGACCTGGTACAGCGAGAAGTCGGAGAGACTGGTGAACAGACCCATCAGCAGCGAAGCGAAGATGACCAAGAGCGTGGACTCACGCAGTTCCTGGAAAGTCGGCCACGAGGCCTTCTTGAGGACCTCGGTGAGCATCTCGCCGGTGAAGACACGGATTTTGCCGAATGGGTTTTGCATTTGCGAAGGTGGCAGGGCAGGAGGGAATCGAACCCCCAACCAACGGTTTTGGAGACCGCTACTCTACCAATTGAGCTACTGCCCTGTGAAAATGGTTTCTTGAGACAGTACAGCCGAGGCCCCGCAGCGAGACCTCGGCGTACGCGGGAAACCGTTAAGGTTGAACTTACTCGACGATCTCGGTGATACGACCGGCACCGATGGTGCGGCCACCTTCACGGATGGCGAAGCGTTGGAACTTCTCCATGGCGATCGGGGTGAGCAGCTCGATATCGATGGTGGTGTTGTCACCGGGCATGATCATCTCGACACCCTTCGGGAGGATGATCGAGCCGGTCACGTCGGTCGTGCGGAAGTAGAACTGCGGACGATAGCCGTCAAAGAACGGCGTGTGGCGGCCACCCTCATCCTTGGTGAGGACCAAGATCTCGGCCTTGGCCTTCTTGTGCGGGGTGACGCTCTTCGGGGCCGCGATGACCTGACCGCGCTCGATGCCGTCCTTGTCGATACCACGGAGGAGGATACCGACGTTGTCGCCGGCCTGACCCTGGTCGAGCAGCTTGCGGAACATCTCGATGCCGGTAACGACGGTGGTCGTCGTGTCCTTGAGGCCGACGATCTCGACGTTCTCGTTGAGCTTGACGATGCCGCGCTCGATACGACCGGTGGCGACGGTGCCACGGCCGGTGATCGAGAAGACGTCCTCGACGGACATCAGGAAGGGCTTGTCGATCTCGCGGGTCGGCTCCGGGATCTCGGAGTCGATGGCTTCCATGAGCTCCTGGATGGCCTTGAGGCCTTCCGGCTTGCCCTCGAGGGCCGCCGTGGCGGAGCCGCGGATGATCTTGGCGTTGTCGCCGTCGAAGTTGTACTTGCTGAGCAGCTCGCGGATCTCCATCTCGACGAGGTCGAGGAGCTCGGCGTCGTCGATCAGGTCGACCTTATTGAGGAAGACGACGATCTTCGGCACGCCGACTTGACGGGCGAGGAGGATGTGCTCACGGGTCTGGGGCATCGGGCCGTCAGCCGCGGAGACCACGAGGATGGCGCCGTCCATCTGGGCCGCGCCGGTGATCATGTTCTTGACGAAGTCGGCGTGTCCGGGGCAGTCGACGTGCGCATAGTGGCGCTTGTCGGACTCGTACTCGACGTGGGCAACCGCGATCGTGACGATCTTGGAGGCATCGCGCACGGTACCGCCCTTGGCGATGTCCGCGTAGGACTTGAGCTCGGCCAGACCCTTCCCGGCCTGGACGGCGAGGATGGAGGTGGTGAGGGTGGTTTTGCCGTGGTCAACGTGGCCGATCGTGCCGACGTTCACGTGCGGTTTCTTGCGTTCGAATGTACCTTTAGCCATGTGGACGTTGAGTTAGATGTAAGAGACAGGGATTTGGAAGGGCGGCCCCGTTTTAACGTCGGGAGCCTGCCGACGATTGGCCTGGAGCCCTTGACCAGACTTGAACCGGTGACCTCGCCCTTACCAAGGGCGTGCTCTACCAACTGAGCTACAAGGGCGGACTAGGACAAAAGACCAAAACCGAAAAAGAGGGCGGACTTTGGTAAGCGGCTTTTCGACCGTCAACTGCTTTTTCGAAAATTTCTTTGCCTACCGTTCAGCGAACGATGCACACCCGGTAAAACCCGGGGGGCAGCCTTTCGCCAAGCCTAAACTCACGGGCGAGATAGCCCCCGAAAAACGCATCCACAACTTCGACGCCCGAGCCGACCGTGAGCGTGGGGACCCCGAGCAGCCCCTCCGGGGCCACCGTCACCGAGTATTCCACCGGAGGCCAGTCGTGCGCCGAGACCGCTGCGGGCAACCCCTGCAATGGCTCGCGCAATACCACCTGCGCCTGCCCATCCGAGAAGCGCCGTACCTCGACAGCCGCATCCCGCGCCACCAACTGCGGCACCGGCCGGTCCACCCGCCCGAGCCCGTCCCAGCCGCCGGCCATGGCGCCGATCGTGCGCAAGCCGTCGCGACCGCTGGCGGGCGCGACTCCGCTCGGCGCGAACACCGGCTCTAGCCGCTCGGGCGCATAGGCCAGATGCGGCTCGTACATCCCAAATACCTCGCCGGGCTGGCGCCGCAGCTCCGCCGGTAGCCCCACGCTCCCGGCGTTCCAGGACGTCGGCATCGAAAGCGGCTGCTGGTCGAAAAGCTCCATCTGCTCCTTCACCAACGGGCCGCCGCCCCTCCCGTTCTCGGCCACCACCGTCACCCGCGGCCGCGTGTGCGAAGGCGGAGGAGGCACCGCGGGCGCCTCGCGTCCCCAGAAGATGAAGGCAACACGCACAGCGACCGCCGCGCCGGCCGCCAGCCAGACCCACTGCGCCCAATGCCGTTGTTTTGGCGCCGCCATGGCCGTCAACCGCCGCCCCCGGGCGCCTCTGCGGCGATCTGCACGTCGCACCCGGCCGCGATCGCGACCGCCGTGAACGTCACCAGCGCCTGCGACGACGCCTGCTTGTCGACCCGCAGCAACAGCCGCTGCGGCCCCTTTGCCGCCACGAGCTCGCCGAGCCGCCGCTTGAAGCCGTCCATCGAATACCGGCCACCCTCGAACAGGATCAGGTTGTCGCGCTGGAGGTTGACGACCAGTCCGGCGATCTGCGCCATCCCGGTGGCATTGTCCACCACCGGCACCGAGATCGGCACCCCGGGCTCGAGGACGAACTTCGTCGTGAATAGAGACAGGAACAGCGCCAGCAGCCCCACGTTGGCGTAGAAGAACACGTCGAAACTGCGCGGCGGGGGGCGCAGGTGCTTGTCGAGCTCGAGTGGCTGGGTGATCACGATCAGGCCTTCTCCTTGGCCGGCGCCGCACCGGTACCCGGACGGACTTCCGTCACGGGCGCGGCCGCGTCGGCCGCAGCCGGTGCACTCCCCTGCCCCTGCAACTCGTGGATGACGAACCGGATCATCTCGTTGGCCGCCCACTCCATGTCGTGGGTGAGCACGCGCACGCGTCCGCGGAGAAAGTGATGTGCCAGATGCGTGGGCACGGCCACCGCCAGGCCGAACGCCGTTGCCAGCAGCGCCTCCCACATGCCGCCCGCCAGCGCCGCGGGCGTGGCGAAGTTGCCGCCCAGTGTCACGAACGCATGGAAAGCCCGCAGCATGCCCAGCACCGTGCCCAGCAGTCCGAGCAGCGGCGCCACCTGCGCGATCGCAGCCAGCGCGCCCATCCGGCGCTCGAGGGTCGGCAGCTCGATCAGCGCCGCCTCCTGCACCGCCAGCCGCAGCTTCGACTCGTCGGCCTCGTGGTGCAGCAGCGCCGCCTTCACCACCACGGCGACGGGGCCGGGGGTCTCCTCGCACACCGTGATCGCCTCCATCAGGCGG